>Ga0181612_181422_pt1 | contig 10646 bp, 8 predicted proteins | sample HoacroProtozoa21_FD_119630 | JGI IMG/M metagenome (GOLD analysis project Ga0181612, IMG submission 119630) | Hoatzin crop microbial communities from Cojedes, Venezuel. Combined Assembly of Gp0051906, Gp0051904, Gp0051908
CCCCCCCAAACAAAGAAACTAGCCGGCCCGTGTGCAATCTCTCCTCTTTTTTTTTTTTTTGAGATCTTTGTAATATAGGTAATAATAACTGCAGCAGATATTATTGTACCCAAACTATATATCACACAGATCAGGGGCTTAGAGTTCCTGGTCCAGAAAGATCACGCTTAGATGGTGAGGTTTTGCACCAATGATTCCTATTTGCCTTTTGTTCTCCTATCAAACAGTAACTTTAATAGCAGTTGGAGGAAAAAACAGCCAACAGCTACGATATGAGAGCGGTGTGAGGCGAATATCTGAATGCAAAACCCGCGTGGAGATTCGCCCTGCAACACCAAGCACCTCCCAAAACCGAACATCTAAATCACCATCGTCAGTGACCACCCCCTCCCAGGGGTGATTTTCTTTCTAAGCCAAATTTCTACCCGGCTCCTTACCTGGGCTTCTTGGCTCTGGGTGTAAGTTGTAGGGGTTCCTTCTCGTGGTGTTAGGAGCTGGTTTAAGGGCGTTTAAAGCCAGCTCCGGCTGTAAGCGGACAGCGGGATAATGTGCTGCTGGAAAGGGCCCCTCTAACCTGAGGTGCTCCCCCCCCACCTCAGCGAGGCTTTGCCCATATGGGACCACGCTGGTGGATTTTATTTCAGCCCCATCCTTTGCCTCTGGAGACCGAACGGATGCGTCGCTTTGGGCTGGCTTTTAGCGAGCAGCCCTTTCCCACCAGGAACGGCGTGGATAAAGGCACAAATGCCTTTTTGCGGATCTGTGAATTTAGCACCGAAGCCAACCTCAACAAACGTCCACATTCAGTGTCTGCTGGCCACCAGACCCACCACCTCTCCGTGCCTGGGGTCGCGCGTCCTTGGCCTGAAAATATTAATCCCCACTTTCTAGCTCTGTTTTAAACCAGCTAAACATCTCCACAGGTCTAAATTTCCAACCACACCAGGACAGAGACCCTCACCCTGCTGCGATGGGTCTTGGAGCCACGATGCCTGACAGCAGCAGGGGCGGGCGAAGGCTGGGCGGCTGCTCGGACAGTCCTGCGGCATCAGATCTGCCGAGGATGTGAAAGAGGAGGAGAAGATGGCCCACGGTGATAAGCTCCCAGGAAATTTCTACGGTGCCTCCTACTCTTCTCTGTCCAGACAGCTCCAGCTCCACTCCAGGATCTTATCTCTCCATATTGCTGCATCTCTCTGGCCTTCCTCCTACAGTGTCCTGCTCAGCTCGGTGCAAAACACACTCCTAATTGTACCGGCCTGGCCCAAAGCACTGATCCCATCTGCCCTCTCTGACTCCCATCACTGGCTTCACTCGTTTTATCACCTTTTGTCATTTAAATTTTTGATGCTGCCTCTTCAAAGCCAGGCAGAGGTCAGCCCAGCCCCAGCTCCTCTGCTGTTTCTCCCTTTATTTTCAGTTTGGGAAATAAAAAATTGACCCAGCTTCTTCTCATGGATACACAGAGCCACTGAAATGGCTGGGAACTCCACATGAGCCCAACATTTGCAGGTGCATGAAGTCCTGAGCTTGGACATCCACCCAGAGGAAAACATCTCCCAAGAGCAACCCATCGCTTTGAGAGATCCACAGTGGTTTCCAAACCAGGCTGTGTGCTTGTTTACAAGGTTTCTGTTTTGCAAGATATTCAAATAATCAGAGACAAACAGGAGTTGGGGTTAATCCTCCCAATCTGCCATTTATCTGAAGAATCACTTTCCCACTGCGATGCAACGACCGCGGAGGAGGGTGAAACACCTTCGGTCCAGCTGACACCCAGGAGCGTGGTTTATGGTGTGGGGTGAAGTGGCTCTTCTGCTGAGCTGGTGATTTAGCGGAGGTGTTTGGAGAAAACAGCTGCCCTGGATCCTTGGTGGTTTTTGTTCAAGACCTGCCATGTCCACCCCTTTGAGCTGATGGTGAGCAAGACCAGCCTCGCTTCACGAGTGCGACATTATGGTGGGGGGGCTTGAGAAGAACCGATCCTGCAGGCAAGGTCTTGCTGTCAGGAGGATGAGCTATCTCATGGCATTTTTTGCTGTATTCCCAAACAACGTTCAGCCTTTCTGAGTAACACTCCGTGTCCCTTTTCCCCATCCCCTGCACCATCCAGCGCCCTGTCTGCTCTTGCACTGCTCCTTCCATGGGAAGTCTCCAGCCTGAGGACAATATCCAAGCTTCATATTAAAAAAAAGAGTGGAAAAAATATATTTGTCATGATTTCTGCTCATAACAAGCTCTCCCAGCTCAAGCAGGGATGCTCAAGGCCGAGAAAGGCACAGGGATATTTACTCGTGATGCAGCCCTGGGATGGTGCTGGGACTTTTGAGCGAAGCCTGGCAGGTATTTCCAAGCCCCCTGCACTAATTGATGGGCTCTCTATATATCATGCCAGATAAAGGGCTCTTGTGCAGTAAATGCTGATGTTTAGAACATCCTGATAGTGTTTTGTTAACAAGAAGATAACGGGAGAGCAAGATACGCTTGTTTAGCTGCCTATAGATAAACCCAATAGGGTCTTTGTTAAGTTTTCATGACTGATGGCAGGTACTAAACGCGATAAATAATACCCCAGGTCCTGGTTGGAGCTACTGTAGCACAAATTATAACCTAAGGCGCTGACCTGTGAGGGGGTTGGAGGGGTCGAAGGTTACAGGATTGAAGACCTGGGATTTTTTGGGGGCAGCGACCCCTTGTTTCTGAACTGATGGTTGTCTGCTAAGGTGTTCCCAGCACTCCTGCAAAGTGGTACCCACCAGAAAAGTGAGGGATGAAAGGATGTCAGCAATAAGGTGTTTGTGGCAGCAGAGAGGCAGAGAGGCTGCAAAAAGTCATGGGGAGAGCGTGGTAGAGGACAGCCCCAGTCTAAAACTGAGTGTGACCTTCTATCGAGGGTTCTTCACCAGCTCATCCAGGATGGGATGCCCCAAGAGCCTTTGGAAATGGAGGGTGAGCAAGGCTGTGTCGCAAAATCATGTCCAGCACATCCCAAGCATCCTTCTCCCCCTCACCCCAGGAGGACGCTGAGTCAAGGCAGCGTCCGCCTCCCTCCCAGGTTCGCCTTCTTCAGGGTGCTTATTAGCATTTCTCCCCAAACAACCTCCTAATTGCAAGGTGGGTCGCTGTCAGCCTTCTTACAAAAGACGGAATTGTTATTGAGAGGCGATGTGGTCGCCCCGGCCCTGAGTCACGAGAGGAGAAAAGGGGCCATGGGGTCTGCCCACGATGCTCCCCGGTGATGTTCTAAGGGTGTCCCCACCGACGCGCCAGCCTGTGAGGCCAAGGCTCACGTTAAGCCAGTGACTAATTACCAGCAGAGGGAGAGCTGCTCCGCAGAGGCTCTCCAGAGCCTACGGCTGCCAAACCTCTCAAGGTTTAGAAATCAGGCCATGAAACAACCCAACTCCTCTCAGCTGTTGAAAGGGATTATAATTATGTTATCTTCAGCTTGATCTTCCCTGAGAAGTCGGTAATTTGCTCCCATTTTTTTATTTTATTCCTCTAGTATTATTTTTTTGTTTTGTTCTTTTTATGTCTTTTAGGAGAGGAGACTGCAGAATCTGTGCTGGCGTGATGTTAAAAGCCTCCGTGACCCTCAGGTTGGCACCTTCCTGGTGCATCCCACCAAGTAAGGGGACGAGGCGGGCTCCAAGCTCGGCTCCCTGGCTGAAAACCTCCAGGATGCTGGGAATCTCGGCTCCTTTTCTGATGGAGGTGAAACCAGATAGCAGCCGTGGCACCTCCAAGCTGGTGTTGACCTTGCAAGAGAGCCTGATGCCCGGCCTGACATCACGTTTCAGCTGCCGAGGAGCTGGGAATGAGGACTTCCAATATTCCCCAAGCAGAAATATCAAAAGAGGAGGGAGACTTTGTACCTAAGGCTGGACTATACGCATTTAAACGCTCAAAGCTTGAAAATTTATCGATGGGGTAGAGACTCTGCCCCATACCTCGTCAGCAAGATCCTGAATTTCCATTTCGCAACCACCTGCAATGCGGGACTCACCCCGCGCTCCCGAGCGAGCGCTCAGCCCCAGCATCAGAGCCAGCCAAGAGCGATGGAGAGATGTAAATGAAGAACTAGTGGGTCTTCCTGAGCAAACTTTGAACAGGCATCCAAAAAATGAATGTGTTTTCTTCTTATTAGGAGTGTTCGTTCTATCTCATGGCGATCTACAAAACAAGCCACATGCCAGTTATTGTTGGTACAAGCACAACAATTCTGACTGTGGGAAAAAAATATTTCCAGGCATGTGGGACACAAAACGTACTAAAGGCATTTTAACGACACTTTAATTAATCTCTAGGCATAGGTTAGACAGAGAGTATCTAAAAAGGTGTGTGTATGTGTGTGGGGGGTAATAACGAAAGCTAGGACTCAAATCAAAAGATGCTTCAGTACCTGCAAAAGCTATTAAATATAATTATATTCATTTAAAATATCCCCACGCACAAAAAAATGGTAAACTGGAATGAAGGTTGCAAGCAAATCTCAGTAAATCAAGACTTAAAAAAAAAAAAAGTATCAAAAGAATGTTGTGATTATCACATGAACAAAAACAGACCCGAATAAATTTAGAGTTAAGGTGAGACTTAAAAAAAGAAATCCAAAGAAGCTAGGTGTGGAAAATTACAGTGGAGGCAGCTAAACCACTTCAACTTGGAGATGTCATGCAACAGCTTCAAGAAAAAGCAAGCGTGGATTTAGAAACACATTACCCTGACCTGGGACCACAGAAATGGAAATGCCTTTCTCAGATGTCTGTTGGTCGATAGAGTTTATCGCAACCAGTTGGGAGATTCTCATTTCCAGTTTGCTCACTGGGCCACAGTCCTCTCTAGGTGCACACCTGAGACAAAGCGACCAGGGTCTCCGCAGAGATGTGTCTTTTGGTTTGAGAAGAAATGAACCTGATTTTATCCAGAATCATCACTTCCGTCCCAGTTCTTGCAAGTGCTTTGCTGAGCTCACCCTGCTTGGAATCCCAGTTGTGGTTGGGAGGTCCATCACGCAGCCTTGGGGGGAGCCCATGTACAGACACCTCCCCACGCCTTCGGCTTGGAAGGACCTTGCAGAGGGATCCGGACTTCTGTATGTCCATTACATGGAGATCTTTGCAGCTGAGACCCACTTTTGGGATAAAAACTCAGCGTAAGCTGGTGCTCCCAGTGATAGGTTCATGTAAAGGTGCCTGGAAAAGTACCTGGAAAGGTACCCAAGGATGAAGGAGGCTCAAAGGTGTACTTTGCAACAGATGTCACTATTAAAGCAAGGATTAGGACTAGCTGCTAGAAGGGACCTCAAGCTTAGAAAGCAGAAGAAAGTTTCCCTTCTTGTATCATCAGGTGACTGTTCTCAGCAGATATTGACCCTCTTGGACTCAGACGGCTCCGGCACCAGCCTCATCTGCTTGGTGTCGAGGGGAGCCGGGTGCTCAGAAGTGCCCGTTCCCATCTCAGCTTTGCTCCTGACATGCTCTGTGACCTGGCACAAATCACTTCACTGCCCTGCTTCGGTTTCGCTCTTCGTAGTGCCAGCAGAAAACAAATCGGTCCTTGTTCATGGAAAGTCAGCCACGCTAGCCCGGCCCCATGATTTCTCCAAGCACATCCAATGGGAACTATCCCAGCTTTTGAGTCCTTAAGCCATTAAGATAATCTCCATGCTGAGTAGTTATCTGCTTTTTTTACCCTCTCCCAGCGATTGCTGGGGACATCCACCTGCCCAGACACATGCAAGTGTAGGAGCGGCATGGTGGGATGTGTTGCACCATGATGGCAATATTTGACTAGCTGGCTCAGGAGGTCCCCTTATGTCTTACATTCTTATAAATAGCGATCAGCTGTCTTATCTGGCTGTAGAGCCTGATGCCAGCAGGGAAGGGGTAGGCTGCTATCTGCCAAGGTCTGATCTCCAGCAGCTTCCACGCTCCTGGACACCAGTGGTGTGCAAGGTGTATCTCCAGCAGATGACAACAGCCCCTTGCGCAGAAGGGAAATGCACGGTTCCAGACAAGTAAAAGTGAGGGACCCACTGCAAGAAGCAAGGACATTTCTGATGGAGATAAGGATAATTCAAAATGGAGATAAACAGCTAAACTACAAAGTTGTTGAGGAAAACTGGAGGACCTTGGGGGAGGCAATGCCAAGAGTGTACTCAGCTCTGAAACTATTTTGCAACGTGTGCATTCAAGGCTGGATTCATACCAGAAGTCCAAGTAATGCTATTTGGTAAGCGTTCGCCCCACGACCAGTGTATGTGATCCAGAAGCAAGAAGAAAAACAAAGACGTGATGCAGCTCTGCAGCCTTTTAAGCACGGCTTTGGTAAGCAGAGCTGGTATCATACTCACCGGAGCCTCGGGCACGGGCTAAGGCACCGGTTCCTCCCTCCACCCACCTGCACACTGGATGACTTGTACAAAACTTGGCGCAGTGGGAGCCCTGGCAATTAATCTGCTCCCCCTGCGTCCCCCCACCACCCTCCTTCCCCAACACCAAACCAGCACGCTGGGCTCTGCTTGTAAACACAACCGGACCATCAATCGAGGCCAACTGAAAATGAGGAGGCAGGCAGGCATCCCGAGATCTGTAGCCTGTTAAAAGCCCAGGGAGCGTTTTCCTGCGAGCTGGTGGAGCATAGCTTTGCCAACATGGGCACCTGGGTGTGGGAAGAATGCTGGCAGGGCGATGAACTCATTAAGGTGGAGCTCTGTCACCACCTCCCGAAGGAATCTGAGATGAGTCCATCGCATCGCCGTACCGATGTGCAAGCGAGTGTAGGAAGGATCAGTCACTGGAGCTCCGCGCTCCCCTGCTCTACACGTCGAAGTCAATGCCACCAGGAGAAATAGGAGCCCTTTCCATGTAAGCGAACTGATCTGGCTGATATCAAGTGACTCATTAAGGGCTGACAAAACTTAAGTAGACCATAGCGTTGCTCTCTAGTAGTGGGAACTTCTTGGCTCGAAAGGAGGATTTGATACCTGCGAAAAGCTCACCTTGGACCTCACCATCGTTAGCAGTAGCAGATCTGCCCTTGGACGCGCTTGCGAGAAGTTGCAAACTGCGCCTACTCTGAATAATTGAGTTTTCCAAAGACGCTGGGCACAGAGATGAGCTGGACCTGCACTGGGCAAATGATGAACTCCAAAGCTTGCAACACAGGCGATGAAGGGTGAAGATGGAATCCAGCTTTCTTATGCTGGACTAATAAATCTACTCAAACTCCCTGTTTTCTCAGTAGTTTATAATATTTCTCCCTCTGCTCGCCCCTTCATTCTTTTCCCATGCAAGCCCCTCAAAAGAATGAAAATAACCCATGATGATTAGATTCATTAGAGACAAATGAATCTCATTTTCTACATTCGCACAAGCCACACTAAGAAAAACAGGTCCATGCCCTTAGTGGTACAGAAGAACCCGTGTCTGGGCCCACGTGGAGAAAGAGAAACTGCTGGAAAGGTCACTGCTGTGTATCCAGAGGGCAGCTGAAACTTTGCCACCAGCAATAAGGATCATGTAAGAACTATCTGTTTCTCCTGCATTTTTGTTACCACATTAATAAAGAGGAAAAAGGCAGCACACTGTCCTGAGCACTGGTTTCATCCCTTAGCCATGCTACCTTGTGTGCTGTGGGTGGAAGATTGACTACACTTCAGGTTTACTCCTTTCAAGGCATATTTGCTTTAGCAGCTGCTCATCTGGAGGCTACACAGAAGGACAACCTTGCCATCAGTGACCTTCAGCGTGCTGCTCCTGAGCACATTTCTGTTGTCCATGGCCCAGATGCATGCTTCCTTCAGAGGGGAGGTATACATACTGTCTTCAAAATAGCTAAACAGTAATCTTAAACACATCTGAACTGGAACCGCTGGGACCTGGGAGCACAGGGCAAACATGGTTGATCCTTCTGTCCCCCATAGGTCACACCGCCAAACCTTGCAAAACTCAGAAACATGAGACACAGAGATTCAAATGGGGCAGGATCAGCTTGCAAAGGTGTTGGTAGGGAGGAGATGTTTCTCACAACTCTCAGGGACAGGAGGGTTTTGCGAAATAGATCCCTTGTCTTCAGAGTAAAATGAGTAAATAGAAGCTGAATAAAGGTCTAGCAGACACGCTGCGATGGTTGCTTGAGCTCACGGCTTTGCCACATCTGCTAGGAAACCTCCAGGCAGACTTAAAAAACCACCCCAGACAGGACACACACATGGCACTTGAAGTTTATGTTCAGTGAATTTGAAAGACATTTCTTCCCAGCGAACTGTCCGCCAAGCCAGAGCATCTCCAAGGGACTCTCTCGCTGGTTCAGCTCAAGACTTCGCATAGGCCATGGTTATATTCCCTAAATGGCATCTCATGTACGAGATAACTATGACACCTTCAGTGGGATCCTCAGCATGAAACTGCCGAACCTCCTTCTCCTTGCTTTGGGAGTTTTTGGTTTTTTGTCAGGCCAAAGCTACCCTGAAAGCAAACAAATGTAGCATTTCGCCAGCGACAACTGGGCGGGTTGAAGGGATGTGCTTCCTCCTGGGCCGTGGCACTGCAGATCCAGCCTTTTAGATAGTAGGTGGCACTAAGAGTCGATGGTCGGGCTGGGTTATGAGATACTGAGGCCAGGGACTGGATTTTGGGCTTGACAGATCATTTGTCTTTGCAGAAAACATCGAGAACAACAGCATCACTTCATTCTCAGCATCTCAACACATGCCAGCTCCAAGCACTAACTCAGACATTTGACAGCCCACTAAGCCCAGAGAAGGCAGGTATTGTATGAATCATGAGAGGTATATTTTGATGTTCCTGATGTCATTTTAAGCAAGAAGCTCTTTCTCAGATGAACCTCACCAGATATCCCTGGACGCAAAAAAGAGCTGGCAGCAAAATAAGGTCTCAATGTGGGCCCAGCCAGCCTCCTTCCAAAGAAAGGCTCAAAATCAGCGGATGAAAAGAGGGTTGGATTCACATTGGAAAACTTGTTGGAAGAGGGTCAACTAAAACCTGCAAAGCCAAAGGACTTGTCTGGTTCAGCAGTGTAGTAGATGGGTTCCAGCTCCCAACCTCAGTGAAAAGCCAAGTGCAGAAATGCAGAGCAAGGCTCAGTTGAAGAGCAAGTTCAAGGACAGATCCAGCACTGGGGGAGCTCCCAACAGCTCTGCAGTTTTAACACGTGAAGGGCGTTATTTAACCCGTGGGAAGGTCTGGGCTGTCTTTACAAGCCTCGCATCACCTGCGTCCAAGGCCGAAGGCGAGCTGCCAGAGGAGGAAACGTTATCCTCCTCCTGCGGATGGAAACTGGGACACGTAACGACCCTGCACCCAAACGCACCAGTAAAGCCATGACAGGGCTGGGAACTGTGTCCGGCTTACCCGAGAACAAGACGATGTCCCCTTGAATACGTGCAATGGTTACCACGCGGACAACAAACCCTATGAGCAGATGTATACCCTAAACATGACAATTCTTACAGCACTTATTAGAATAGTGCTGTAAATGACATCTTAATTAAAAAATAAACAATTGCACATTATTCCCTGCCCCTATTTCCTAATTTGTTTCGTATAAGCATAAAAAAAACCCTTTTTTTTTTTTTAAATTGGATGCCTAATTTGAAAAATCCACAGCGAATAGCGCCCAGTCCCACAGCTGGGGAGGAATGAGCTTGAAGGAAGAAGACTGAAGGCCTCCTGCACACAGCTAAGCAGCAGCTGTGCCGGAGGCCCTGGGTGACACCGGGGTGGTGGGACAGTGACACCCCATCACGCTTGTCATTAGCCCCACAGTAAGCAAATGACAGACACAGCATGTTGTCAAAACCACACTGGTCTAGGGAGGAACTGACAGGCGAGACTTTCTAAATTATAAACCGAATTCCTACTCGTGACAGGTGATGAAACCTCAATTTTTATAAATTTGTTTTAAATCTCTTTCTCCGTCATCCCCTCGTTGAGGCAATAAAATCATCTAATTATTTTCTGTTTGGCTTTATAAATCCGTTTCAAAGTCCCTATGGGAACGCTTACTTTGAGAATACAGCCAGGAGCTGCGTATTCATTAGAAAGGACTTTCTCCTCCTGTTTTAAAAATTACGTGGAAGATCTTCCACATATCCTGGGTTTACTTGACATTTTGCTTTTTGAAAAATTGGCCTCCGTGATCATAACTAGAGGCAGCAATACTCCACCAAATCTCAACCATCAGCACCTGCTCGGTGCCACCACGTTTGCAAGCAATTCCCCGTCTGCGCAAGGCACCCAACAGCCGCCAAGCTGCTGTGGTTTCAGCACCAGCCACCAGAAACCTCAGTTAAAGGTCAGGGTCTCTGAAGCAACCAAGGACTGGAAGGAAAATTATGGGGGAGACTTCCAAGGGAACGCGGGCGAAGGGGGCATGGTGATCCTGTAGCCCCCAGCTCTTCTCCTCTCTCCCTCGGGAGAGCGTCACAGGATTTAAAGTCCTGGTGCAGAAGGTCACTCATTAGCGTGAAGGGCTGCGTCTTAGAATCATTGAATCACAGAAGGGTTTGGGTTGGAAGGGACCTTTAGAGGCCATCTAGTCCAATCCCCCTGCCACGAGCAGGGACATCTTCAACCAGATCAGGTTGCTCAGAGCTCCGTCCAACCTGGCCTTGGATGTTTCCA
>Ga0181612_140213_pt1 | contig 10645 bp, 3 predicted proteins | sample HoacroProtozoa21_FD_119630 | JGI IMG/M metagenome (GOLD analysis project Ga0181612, IMG submission 119630) | Hoatzin crop microbial communities from Cojedes, Venezuel. Combined Assembly of Gp0051906, Gp0051904, Gp0051908
ATTTCCAAATTCAAAGCCAAAGTGTAAGTAGGTTCTTTGCATGTTACAAGATGCCTTTCACATTTTAAAGGTGGTAAAATATTAAATGAATTTATTATAAGAATATATTGCTACAGGAGTTAGTCTTGAAATAGTGGATCATCAACGAGAGGTCACAAATTAGCCATCAAATGTACTCTGTGGGCTTTATCTTCTGTGATAATCCTGGAAAATGTTTTACAATTAATTTTAATGCACTCCTTGCATCAATTTTGAGCTGCAATTTTTCATGCATCATTAATTTACAAGTCTAAACAAGACCTGATATTAATTATTACTTCACAACAGGCAAACGTTTTATGAAGCTATATTTATATTCCTGTTTTTCATCTCTACCTATAACTGTCTGTCTGCTGAATATTTGGTACTCTGTGCTTATTTCTTCTCACATTTTGAATTTGTTAGTCTGTACTTACTAGGGAAAATACTACAATATAAAGCATGCAATTATTATATTCTTTCTTTAACCTTCTGTGGTATTTGACACCCACAGAGATTTTCCCAGCTCTGGGAATTGTTGAGTCAATGTTGTCTCAGCTACAGACCAGCAAGCATAGCTAATGTTTTCAAAGCTGTCAGAAGCTGCACTCTTGAATCTATCATTTATACCCTTAGACAAAAGTGATCTGATTTTTAGAAACAAGAAACCCCAGTAAATTGTCGACTGAAATAATGAATAGTAATTATTAGCATTCTTAATTAGCAAATAGAAACAATAGTCTATATATACTCTCATGTATTTGTGTCTAGTCATACCTCCTTCAACAGGACCAGTTTGGCCCATTAAACAGCCTGTTACATTAGAAAAGCTGTTCTTAGCTTGGGATTAGTATTTCACAGCAGCAGCCAAAGGGACACCATAATCCAGGTCATACCAATAAACAAATTGCAACCAGTATCTCCGAGAACAGCTGTTCTCATTCAGTTTAGAAATGAATGTGAATGGACAAAAATACCAAACTTTAACGTGTGTCTAAAAAATCTTCTTTACACATTTAAAGAATTTGAGAATGTTTTAATTCTAGAGCCAACCAATAGCTTTGTAAAGGCTAATAAACAAAAAAAACAAAAAAAAAAAAAGAGGGGGAAGACTATTGTCAAAGAGTTTTCCCTTAGAGAATTGCCTGGAGGACATGGTGAGAGAGGTGAAGACTGCTTCTCATCACGCAGCTAAGGGGTGGAGGTTTCTTCCTTCACTGCAGTGATTCCTTGGCCTTTCCTGCCACGCTGGCCCTCATTCCAGTTATGGCAGGACATCGAGATGAAGGCTGCAAGTACCAGACTGATCTCCCAGCCCTGAGAGCACAGAGCTCTCAGCCACTGCTGATGTTGCAAGGGGAAGGGAGGGGAAGAGGAGGAAAGCACCCTGGTGTCAGGGAAGAGATAGTCTTCTTCACCCTGTATCCAAACAGCAGCTGGCAGGAGCTACCGTCATCCTGCCTTGGAATTAGGTCTCTGATTTAGCCTACCCCACCTATTTAACCGGCCTGGGTTTATGTTTCCTTTGCAGCAGTAATGCAGCCGGGCCAGTCTGGCTGACCTCAACTGGCAAGCCCACAGCTGAGAGTCTCATATAGCTCGTGGTGATACGCTGTACTTTTACATCAAGAGCTGAAATAACAAACTCGGTTCATGCAGGGGGCAGAGCTTTGGACTCATCTCTGCTTGAGAGGCCTGGTTATTTATTAATTATATTTAAAGTTTTATAACAGCTTAAAAGGAATGTGAGCCAGAGGCAACACTTCCAGTGAAGCCTCCCTTGTGGAATGCTTGTGTAATTCTCCTGTTTTAGTGCTGATTTGTGCAGCTACGAAAGGCTCCAGTCTGTTCCCTTCTCGAATGCCTCCACTGGTCTTGGTGATTTCTTCATCCTTTGACATGTGAGTGTTCTGACAGGCAGACCCCAAAAGCACTACTTTGTTGTGCAGTCCCAGTGCGTGGGAGCCCAACAGGCTGACCAGTGCCAAATCTTGCCCAGTCACTTTCTAAGGAAAATCGGTAAGACTCCTGCCTGACGATACCCACTCCGCAACACTGGAGAGAATGCTTTGCAAGCTACTTCCCTTCTTGAAATCCCTCTCATGGTAACAGGGAGAGTGTGGTTGGTAGACTGCAGGGTCCGAGTCTCTGATCCAGAGCCTGCCAAGGTCAGAGTATTAAAGGCTGGTGCAAGGAGACAAGTTCAGGTTAGTTAAGAATTTGTGTGTACCGGCTCGTTGAGTCAGGAAAGGCCTGCATAAACATAAGTATGATTTGCCGTGGCCTTTTACTTGGTGTAGAGCAACCATTTACTTGGTAGTAGGCACTGCTGAAGTAGAAATTCCTTGATGTGAGTGGTTTGGACTTCAGAACACTGCACGGAGTAGGAACGGGGGAAAATAGTTTTGGCTGAGTCTATTTGGGGCATGGATCGCTAAGGACTGGACTCTGCCATAACGCTGCTTGTAAAGGTGCCTGGTGTCAATCACTTCCGTGAGCCTACTCCCGGTTTCCTCTGACGCGGAAGGACTCCGGGGAGCTGCTGGCATCTACAGCCATCTGCTGGCTTGTTCCTGCATCCTGAAGGCTTCAGCACTCCCTCCTGCAAGGCACAACGAGAAGACTGGGTGTCAGTCTTTCATGCCACCAACGTCTTTTTAAACAAACTTCACCTATTTAATTTGAAAGCAAATTCTTGTTCTGAACAGAACTTCTGAGATCTTGATAGCCTTTGTATTCTCTCTCTTTTTGTATACAGTCCCTCTCTCTTTTAAACAAGCCAAGAGTTACTTCCAAACACTAAGCTCATATTAGCTAATGAAAACGTTGCAGTTTTGCAGAGCAGATTAGTATAATAATGCCCATTTTGCAGCAGAGAGTACTGAGAAGTAAGTCAGGTAAAGGTTCAAGGTCTCTCAGCAGCATTACTGGTGCAGACTCTCATCTGACCTTTCTTGCCTACACAGTTCGTTACTTTCTGGTGTTTCTTGAGATGCTGGCCCCAGGGAAGGAGAGGCTGGGAGATAAGATGTGCTGCACCCTGTTAGGGAGTATATGAGAAGTCCCTAGAAATCATTTCACCCTTTGTCCTCCCCTACTGCTGAGTTTAGCTTTGCAGGAGCGCAAGCAGGGAACGGCAGGCCTAAGAAACACAACGTAAGCTGAATGTATTGTAGAGAGGCTGCAGGTTGTACTTTGATTAAATGAATTTGCATAGCCAGTATTAGCTATATCCTAATGTGTTTTAAAAGATGTTAATCAATTAAGAAGTGCTTAGAAAATTATATGCAAACTAAATAAAATACAGCATAGGAAGGCATGCTTAAGGGAGTGGCTCCTGAGAGGTTCCTTCAGCTTGCTGTTTGTGGATAAGCTGCCATCCTGCTTCAGCAAGGCCTCATCGAGATAAGCCAGTAAGTGACTGCTTTGATTTTAGCAAGAAAAGATATTATCTGTCCTTCTTGATTTCTTTTAAATTAACATGCAACTTTCTGTAGTGATGTTATAGGTTTCATAAACAAAGCCAGCAAAGGTAACAAATGTTAATTGAGCCTACTAACCTCAATTTAATATGATAATCAACATCTTTTGTTTTTTCCTTTCCTGTGTTGCTGACTGTGTCATTTCTTCCCTATTCCCCTGCTCGGTGCATTAACCCTTCAGTTACCCCGTTGATTTAATTTTTCCTAGAAGAAAAACATCTTCCTGGCCCATTATGTGTCCCTTCTGACCTCTGACCTTTGGTGCTGTCCAAATGAATAAAACTGGAACACCTCGTCCTGGAGCTCTCGTTGTCTAAGACTATAACAAAAGAAGAAGTGGACGAACAAACTGACTGTGGTGGTAATAAGGCAATAAAAAAGATGGCTGTGATCTGGAGTCTCAGACCAGTTTCAGTCTCCTCCTGCTGTCTCCCCTCCTCACATACCCTCCTAGTAATATCACTGGAAGTCTACTTCCTAACCAAGGTTCAATCCTGCACATCATCCACATCCTCTCTGATGTATCTGTTGCCCTTGAGACTACTATTAAATGCTTGTCCTTTGATACCTTGTGCCATGGGATGTCATGACTTTTCTATGCTCTTTTTCTCTCAGTCTAGACTTTCACTCAAGCATCTCCACCCAAAGCTTTTTCTCCCACCTTAAAGTGTAGCCCCCTCAAAACTTGCTGGTGCCCCTTCCCCTCCACCTTCTCATTCTCTGTCCTTGGGTGACCTCTTCTGCTGATGTGGATGTAATTATTACCTCTATGCCAAATACCCTTAAAATACTTATTTATTGCTGATCTGCTGCATATCTGTTTCTCATCTCACTGCCTCCGTAGTGCTACATCCTGACAGACAGCTTGCTACCAAACTCACTGAGATCCAAAAAAGGAGCTCATTAAAAAACAAACCCAACCACACAGCTTTCCCTAGCTCTCTGGCCAGCAGCCAGTGTGTGTGTGTCAATTTTAATGTCTTTGATATTTAAATTTAGCTCTCTTTTACTGCTGATACCATTTGGCAGAAGGTGTACTTACAATGTTATTCCCAAAGCTACTCACCAGGCATCTCTGCTACACTCAAACCTTCCCAGGAACCCACTTCTGTGAATAACAAAATTTAGGGATGAGTGAGGTATCAGTGCTGTCCTAACTGGCTGAAGGGATGGTTTTCTTGTTTTCACTCTCTTCTTTCTGCTCTTCGTATGTCTTTGTGCTGTATCAAGTCTTCACTTCTAGCCAAGGACTGTCTTTAATTGTTCATGGCATATCTTCAGGTTTCTTGGAAAATTAATGTGTTTGTGCAGTTCTTTCATAGAATTACAAGAAAGAAAAAAAGTATTTTAGTAACAAGACAGTGTGACTATACAGCTGCAATGCTGAAATGTGGTATCAGAGGCAGATATATTGTCTGTCTGAGAACGTTGTACTTCTAGGTCCCAAATGTGATACTAGTTGTGCAAGGTAGTGCAGACTGGGCTAGAGCTTTTCACGTGTTGAATGTCTCGGTTTAAAAACAGAAAAAAACCCTAAGTTACCTGACAGCTGGACTCAGTAAGATTATTTTGATTATTTTAGGGGATCTTTTTAGGAAACTTCATCACTTCAGAGTTGTGCAAGTATTATCTTCATGTATTTCTTAACTTAGGAATTCTTCTTCATTGCAGTTCCTAATTTTTCTTTTGAGAAGAATCTGAGAAGGATTCCTCTTTGTTTATTAGGATACAGTTATGTAAATTTTTAAGACTTTACAGATTGTCAAGTTACACAACTGGGATTCAAGTGCTTCTATGTAATTTTAGGTGATTTTGACCAAAACATAGGTGCTATTGATTATAATTAATAAATAAATATGTTTTAAAGAAAGAGAAAGTTAGTGACAGTTACTTAGGTGTTGTCAAAACGTGAATATGTTTATTGTGCCTTGATACCAACCTCTATGTCATTACAGCACCCAGATACTTTCAATTTAGACAGAAACCCCACTGAGATTCAGGGAACAAACTTTTTGCCCATCCTATTTCACCTGGAGGATTTGATATGATGTATATGCTGACATGCAGTTCCATACAGCCATGGCTGAAAGAATCTGCCTTTTTCCGTAATAGTTCAGAAGTGAGGCATTCACCTAGACCTAATTCTTTTCCAGTTTTTATCCCAGGACATTGGAAGTGGCTAGGTAAGTGCTATAATCACCCAGCTATTCAGGGCAGAAGTTCTAAACTCTGTTTTCCATAAAATGCTTAGACACTAATGAGGGTTGGTCACAACACCTACTTCTTGAATGCTCCAATGACCATATTGTGGTATGATACTCATTGGTTCTCCTTGTCCTGCTGAATATTCAGGTATGCCACAAAAAGCAGAACTACTGCAGGAGATCAGAATGTCCTGCAGCAGATGGGTAGAGTGACAGCAAAGAGGAGGGAGCTCTGGATTTAAACCTTCTCCAGAATAAAGGCACCTAGACTTTGGTGTCCCACATTGTAGGTGACTTACCCAGGCAACTAGATAATTACCCTGAGCATTCAGGTGAATGGTCAGTTCCTGGCTATCCTTTGATAGGGCTGATGACCTTCATTCTGTCTCAGAGGAGTTCTTCCCAAGAGGAGAACTACGCCTCAGCATATGCAGAATTAGAACCACGAGTGAAACAGTTAGAAAACAGTTAGTAAAGCTGCCATAGATAAAGTCTTCTAACTAGATAATTAATCTTTTATGAACGATTGCAAAAAAGGTCTCCCTTTTGCCCGCTAGCCCTTTTTTGTTCATGAAAGCCTTATTATTAAGCTGTAGAGAAGACCTGCTTCTTTTTAGCTTCTTAGAACTATCCAGCAAGAGCTTTAGCAGGGGATACTTAAAAATGCAAGTTACATTAATTTTATGTACTAAATTTGGCAGATATAAAAATTAATTAGTTCTTCCAGCAACAGCTCAAGAGTAGTATTTAGCTGCGAAGTTACCTTTGACTTGTCCTTTATTGCATCTTTCTCTTACACAGTTTTTGTTCACAATATAATCCAAAGCCTGTTAAATTTAGTGGGAACTGTGTTGTTGCTTCTGTTGCTCAACTGGAGGGTTTTTCTCATGGTGCTTTAAAAGATCTGCAGAAATACAAGCAGGAAAGTTTTAGTCTGAGAAGACTGCTTGATGTAAATTAATTATTGAACACATTAATATTCATAAGGGACCCAATTATCTGGGAAAGTCATAGTGATCTTATTTGCTGATTAGCAAAGAAAACATGGGCATGATATTTTTCTTAAGTTCACCTTGTTGACTAAAATTTGTGTCAATGAGCAAGTGCAAGGTTAAGATGGAGTAAGAGGATAATCACACTGCTGAGGTAATAACTATTGAAGTAGAAGTGATAGAAATGCAACTGAGTGATTTTTCAGCAGGTAAGAATCACAGAGTCACATGATAATTTAGTCTGGAAGGACCTCTGGAGGTAGGTTGGTCCAGCTCCCCCATCAAAGCTGGGCCAAATTCAAAGTTGCATTCCTCAAGGCCTGCAGGGGACACTGAAGTGTTAACAAAACGTGAAGCGGGAAACACCTGAGCGAAGGCTGTAGATATAATTAGGTATAAAAGGCATACTGAAGGGTGGGTCTTTGGAGTTTCATCCAGGGAAAAATGTTTTTTGAAGTCATCAAGTAGCCATGTGTGGCCAGGCAGTGTTAAAAGTAAGTGAGATAAAAGGCTGAAACCTTATCTAAAATGAGTCCTTTAATTCTGATCATAAGGGAAGGTCTCCCAATTTTCGCTAAAATAAACCTCAGACTTCCTAGCAAAATGCCAGTGATTCAGGACAGCCATAGATGTAGTAAGTAGCAGCTGGGCCTTATCTAACAATTTAATCAAATAGTCAGCATCCCCCCAAATTTTGACTCCCTTACTGAAGGACCACTGCAGAAGCGGCTCCCAGGAGACACCTGCTGCAGGCCTCCAGGGATGAGAAGAGAGCTTCACAGCACCAATGTGTAGGGAGAGTGGCCAAGCTGTAGCAGTGTCTTCCTGAGACTTGGTGTGTGATGAGCAGGAGCTCTATGCATGCAAACATCACCGTGTCATGAAGAGTAGAGCTTCCCGCTCGCGTGCACGCCTCCTGGCGCATACGTGCATTGCTCTCCATCACATAAATTACAAGCAGAGAGGATTAGTTTATTCCCACTCCTGGGAAGGGTCACCACCTTGAGATTTTACCCAGGATGCATTCAACCTTGTTACAGCTCTGCCCACTGCTGTCTTCCTGACTCCCATTGAGGGTGAGAACCAAAGGCAAGTGAAGTTCTTGCGGGAACTGACCTTGTTCAGCAGGATTCTGCCATGTTCAGACAATTTTCAGGTTGCCTCTGTACAGCAAGGAAAGGCTGACTCGCTTGGTTGTTATGATGCACAAAAGTTACTCAGTATCTTCTGGGAACTTTAATAATTTAATTTTGGTTTCCACTATTTCCACACTGAGAATGCTGCCATTTTTGCAGCTGAGATTGGGCTGATTTGACAGCTGGAAAAAAAATTGATAAAGATTCTTATGGAGCAATTTGGATTTTTTTCCCTACATCACCTACATTTTTTTTGAAAGCCCCAAAATTAAAAGATCAGGGAACTATTAACTTATATAAGACTTTGTGAATGCCTAATTTCTCCTTGCATTTGCTGCTTATTTTTCTCCCCATCGTTTGCTTTTTGTTTTGAACCACCCATGCCAGCACAGCCTTACCGACTGTGCATGTTTCATTATTCAGGTCTGATGTATTGGTGATGAAATTTTTGGGATCTGCCAGCTATTTTATTGTCTCGTGCAGTGCCATAACACTTGTTTTAATTTTGCATTGAAGGATTAAAAAGACGGCCAGTCAGAAAAGCATGTAAAAGTCTGATCAAAAGGTTGTATTTCTAGTGGCAGATTTTTGGATTTATGTAAGACCCATAGACTGAATTTTTTTGTCCTTTCTGAAATGGTTACCAAAATGTACAATGATAATTTTTGTAACGTGACCTCTCCAACATAAGTTTTATCAGAAGACTGGTGTGGGTACAAATGGAAGATTCTGAATAATAATAATTTGCATTATAAAATTACTAAATTAATCTCAAATAGTATCTTCTCCAAGCTGTTTTGAATTTAAAGCATTAGAAGTTGCAGACTGCCTCCCTTAGAAGATCAGCTTGAAGAGCCCCTCAGTCCAGGGGCTTGGACAGGAACGCATACAGCCAGAGCTAAGGAAGATAAATTAAGAAAGGTTTTAGTGGTTAAAAAAAAAAGAGGATGGGATAGGGCCTGTAATATATTAACATTAACAACAGAAAGGCAGAGGAAAGACTTATGGGTGTGATCTTGAGAAGAAGCTGAAAAATGGTCTTTCTGGGTCCAGGCCCTGGTGTCACACACACCCACTTTTACGTCATGAAATTTCCTACCAATGTTTGCTGCTTCTGCCTACGCAGAAAACAGGTTTTATGCACTTTTTTTTTCAAATAAACAAGATTGTAATGCGAACATATCTATTTTGTATCAGCAATTCTTATTCAAGTAGAAAAAATCCTTGCAAGGCCTTGCAATTTGATGATCCACTTCAGTGAAAAGGGCAACACTAGTCAATAACATCTCAAACACAAAACTCTTCAATAGACCTTGCAATGCTTTGGAGAGTTGACTTTTCGTTAGCATTTTCTTCTGCGGCAGTCACAAAGTCAACTGAAACATCAAATTACATCTCTGCTTTTTCTCAAGTACTGAAGAACAATGTGTGTGATTATGTACAATAATCCAAGACTGAAAGGAGAATTGCTCAAACTAATCTTCAAAGGAGGCAAATCTGGAGACAGCAGACAAACAAAGAAACTGAGAAGTTTTGGGAAAAAAATAATTGAGAATCAGCAGACAGCCTGAAAATGAACTAGAAATCTCAAATATGTTTGGTACCGCCTAAAGCAAAAGCAGGACTTTATATAATGGGAATTTCTACAGAGATAATTAGAAATGCATAAGAAAACTTTAGAAAAACAAATTCCTGAATTCTTGACATTTATGAATACTTGACACTTGTGAGATACTGAGAGATAAATCCCTTTTTTTTTTTATTTTTAAGGCAAATATGTACTTGTGAGTGTATATGTGTGTGGTTTAATTATAGATGGAAAACTTCAAACATGGAAAGCTAATAAAATGCAACACATCCATTTAGTTTAGAAAAAGGACTGATACAAAGTTTTCATAGATGACAATAAATCAGATTAGAACAGGATTTTCTTGCAGCTGCAGATTCACCTTTAGGTCTCTGACACGCACGCAGCGACAGATTAAATCTGGTTGGCTGAAATTGTTCTTTCTCTGGCTGTCCGCCAAACCTTTATGGCAGAGCTAATGCCACAGTGTTTTAATAGAAGCATAGCTTGTGGTTGCCTAAAATATGTAGAAGGTGACATCTGAGTTACAGACATGAAGAGATGGCTCCATCATCTCTCCAGAGAGTCAGTGCAGGCGTTAATCACACTCAGCATTAAACATTTGAGCCTTAGTCCTCCTTTGAATGACTCTGGATTAGTTCGCAGCCACTGCTTTTGAGCCACTGCGGCTTGATTAAAGAACTCTTTGGCACATGGGATTTTTTTTTTACCCAAAGGTGTTTCTCTCCTATAATCCAGTCACTTCTCTGTCATTTATTTGACAAATTCAACACAGTGAATTTCTTAAACATCCTAGTGAAATGCATTTTATCCAGTCTAAAAACTCAGGTGTGGTGTTCTTTTGCTCATGTTGTTTTCAGTTTTTAAGGTTGATTTTTGTCCTTGAGAACACAAATTCCCACAGGCCATTCTGGTATCATTGCCAGCTATGTTACACACCACAGTAAAATCATTGTACGTTTCCTACTCACTCTGCTCATTTATACAGCCAAAGATGACTATTTTAATACTTCTTGCTACAGCACTGTGATGGTTATGCATGTTTAGTGCTTTTTGCAGCTGCTTCTTTCCACGACACAGTCTCTTATTTTATATCGACTGAAGTGTCAAGGCAGCTTCGAAGACCTGTGACCCTAAAAATAGGTGAAGCATGAGCTGAGCCTCATATACCTATTAGTTTTTAAAAAAATTCTGCATCAAGCACTTAAAACTGAAAAGCAGGAAA
>Ga0181612_108295_pt1 | contig 10644 bp, 5 predicted proteins | sample HoacroProtozoa21_FD_119630 | JGI IMG/M metagenome (GOLD analysis project Ga0181612, IMG submission 119630) | Hoatzin crop microbial communities from Cojedes, Venezuel. Combined Assembly of Gp0051906, Gp0051904, Gp0051908
CACATGGGCCCATTTCTCCAGGTTGTTCAGGTCCCTCTGGATGACATCCTGTCCCTCTGGATGGCATCCCATCCCTCAGGTGTGTCAACTGCAGCACTCAGCTTGGTGTCACTGACAAACTTGCCAAGGGTGCACTCAATCCCATGGTCCATGTTGCTGACAAAAATGTTAAACAGCTGCTGTCCCAATACTAACTCCTGAGGAACACCACTCATCACTGGTCTCTATATCTCATTCTATGCCCCCTAACTCTAGACAAAATTACCACTTTCAAGAGATCCATTTTGAGGAAACAAGTAAGACCCTGCGTGCTTGTGAGATGGCCAGGGAAATATGAGAGAACTTATGTTTTTTGTGGACTGTAAGATTTTGGCATAAGACTGGAAATGGAATCTGTGCTAAAGCTTATCTGATCCAAGTAGAGGCGTAGGAGGTAGGTATCAGCATATACATCTATATACTTGACACAGGAAAACAGGAGTGAGTGTGTGCAGGAATGGAATTGTCTAATGTTTGCTTGAGTTTTTTTGTTCATACAAATTAGCATAGTTAAATACTGAATTTGTAAAAATATTTATGCCACAAATGAGTCATTGTCAAAATTTCCTATACACTATCCAACATCTGAAAGCAAACAAGGCACAAATCCCATAAAAACAACACAGATCTGATTTTCTCAGGTCTTCTCCATCAAGTACTGTACAAGACGAGACATTTTAGAAAAAGAAACAATAGTAATTTTAAGGTGATTGCAATACAAAAAAAGGGAAAAGGTGTGTGTTTGTGAAGTATCATCTCTGGTAGCCATTGTAGTCCCACCCTTTCTCAGCTTTCAGGTACTTGAACTTGAAATAATACTAATATTTTAAAACTTTAAAAATTATTCATACATACATGGTATTAATATGTCCACTTCTACCATTTGAAACATGGCATTTTTAAACTCTCTGTTGTTCACTTGATGTTTGTACTACATGTTCATTATAGGGTGTCTTATAGCTATCTCTTAATCATCTGTAGTTAATCACCTGATTAGATGGACAGATCAAATTAAAATTTTTAATCAGACTGCTTCTTTTATTTTTTCCAGAATTATATATTTTAGGCTAATTTGATACTAATTATATGATATTTATGCATGAAAATAAACCAAATTATTCTGATGAGTAACAGCAATACATTTTCCACGTAGGATAGGGTTCTTCTAGTAAGTAAGTGGATGGAAAGCATTACTGAATTTCACAATGTTGAAGCTTAATAGACTTTCTTTTTACTTCTTCACTGATCCTTTCAAAGTAATTGACTGGAAGGGAAGAAGGTGTGTAAACTTCAATGACCCTATAGTTCCACTTTGCAGAACACTTTTGCTAGTTGTTCTGTTATATGAAGATATCCGTTATGTGATGATACCCAAAAGAAGACAGTGAAAAATGACAATATGTTCACTAAAATACTTTATTTCCTCAAAATTCTGCAAACCTTATAATTGATGTTTATGTTGGGCCACTGTATATACCTTAATTTTGCAGAAAGCTAAGCATTTTAGCTGTGCTTCCCTATATATTTTATCTAGATTTCACAGTAATACAGACAGATTATTAGGAAAACACAATCATCTAAGAGACAGAGATGTAAACTGCATGATTGCAAAACTTTAAACCCAAAATATGTAGCTTTAGTTGTAAAGGACAATCTAAATGCATCATTTTCTTGAAGTTGAACTTTAACCCTCATTTGAATAGAGCACTTAGTAAGTGAACGGGGCAACTGGAGTATTAAACTGGAGACTGAAGTACTAAACTCCATTTATTTCCCAGCAAGTAGAAACTGTTAAAAAAGGCAGCTTCTAGATATTTCTTCAGTGATATTCTTTTTAGGAGCTCTAATCAGCAGGTAGTGGTATGACATACTTTGCAATAATAATAACCGAAGGAGTATGGAAAACCTTCAAACACTAGCTGATCACCTATGACCGAAATAGTGACAGACCATCATCTGGAAACAGTTTTAAAGAGTATCAGTAGATTTTCTAAACAAAATGGTTAGGAAAGTAAAGGTAAGTGAACTATATGGCAGCTTCCTTGGGATATTCAGCCAGGAATGCACACTGTAATCTAGGTAGGGTTTGAGCTTTGAAATGTATCTGCCAGACTTTATTGACAGAAGAGGAAAACCATAAAAGCAGTAAGTCCAGTCCTGCTGCCACTCGTGTAAACAGCAGAACTACTATTTACACTTGCTGTGTTTTGGTGCTTAGACCTTTCCCTGTTCATAACGCCACCTGCTAGCAGATCTGTGAATTGTACCAGGCAAGGACAGGTGGTCCTCCAGAGGGGTTACTCTAATTCTGGTGTTAGCGAGAAGAATCACCTAGGCACAAGCAATGAGACATTTTGAAAGAAAAAGACATTATACGAATATGTGGATTAATATGGAGCTACCCAAGACAGGCAGTAAGGTTAATGAGGTGCTAATGCACAGGACTTGATGTGCATGTTTTCTGAAACATGAGTACCTGAGGGTCTTGGAGAAGAATTAAGAGAAGCATCATACATATTTACTCAACAGCTAAAGGTATCAGTCCTAAGATTGAAAGGGATACAGCCAATATATCTCTTTCCATGTTTATTGGTCTCAAATTTATTAATAAAAACTCTTTTATATGTATATTATTTCCCCAAAACTCAGTAAGATAACCATTAACTACAGAATTTTCTCTTTTTTCTTCACTTCTATTATTAAAATATTAAAACAATGAGTTTGTCAGGGTGCATAATCAAAGGCCGTTTGAATGAATCTGCCTTCAGAAAAAGGTAGAGAACAAACTGCAGTTAGGAAATGCCATAATGTTTTCTCTAGACGTCCTTTACAAATTTGGCATAAACTTAGGTTCTGTTTGACGTACATTGCACGGAGAGCACAGGATAGTTCACAGACAAAAAGATAAGTAGACCAATATGCCAAAGGTTTTTGGATTTTGTTCTTTTAATGTGATGCATTTTGAAATCCCAAGTTTCATCAACTGAATGTAGTTCTTCCACAATTTTTAGATCAAAAGTATATATTTTTAATGTGGATGGGGGTAAAAATGCCATTTCTCTGGTAAACAGAACAAGAGACAAGGTACACTAAGACTTCCTGAATTACTTTGCTGCAGCTTCTTTTTCTCTGAAAATATATCTACCTGACGCAATATGTACTGTGTGTAGAAGAACAGCATTTCGCACTCAGCGTGTGCTTATCTCTCCCAAGGATTGCACTTGAGCATTCCTGTTAAATACTCTGGTAATCAGTTGCTTTAAATCCTATAGGATTTGAACAACAATGTGAATATTCACTTTTTGTTGGTGGGTAGAAGCTACTTTAGAGATTTATTTGCTTGCTAGTTTATAACAAGGTATATGAATCCTGCAGTTGCTTCGTGTGTGCATTTGCATGTGCATGTTTCAGTGCACATGAATCCTGAAAGTTTCTTTTAGTTCTCTTATTTCTTTGAGGAAAAAAAATGGTAAATATTAATTGATATGTACTTGAAGACACAGATGTACTGAATAGCATAAACATGCATTTCATAGGATTTTTTAAAATATGTTTTTTTCCTCTCACTTATGAAGAATACGCACAGAACACCCTGTGTTTGGTTATAGCCCTAATTACTAAAATTTTGTTATGATATAAATTATTACTATGTAGATTATAAGACAGAGCATGAGAACACATATTAAAATATACCATTTTTTTCTGTTAATTCTTAGACTTGTAATTCACACTTAGCTTTCTGTCTGCCATTTTGTTTGATTAGTATAATTAGTTCTAGTAGGGCATAAAGGTATACATGCCCACAACAATATAATTTTTACAAAACAAAGAAACAAAACAAAAAACCGAAGGCTAGATTGTATTTCCCCTTTCTCTCTGACCCCAGCGAAGAAGAAAAGGAAGAGTGATTCTTCATAATCAGTCACAAATAGAGGCAATCTCCCCACCAAAACCTACTATTTTAGTTTCCGAGATAATCTACTCTTGATAAAATATTGCTACAGACTTATATTTTGCAAGGTTTAGTTCATTAAATATGATGTTTCTTACTGGTTCCTGATACTTTCATGTGTTAATACAGTGCTTTAAAAGTCTTTTGTTAAGAGAAAAATATTTGACTTATTAACTATTTTCAATAGAATTAAATTTATAAACTTGAGTGATAACTAGTTTTTAATATAACATATTGGAAAAAAATTTCTGTGAGATAGTAAAAATACTTTGTTCTTCATAGGTACCAGTATTACAAATATTTCTTCTATTTAGTACAGCTCTATTTTTAATCCTCTTTTTTAAAAAAAATATTTCATTCCTGGTTTCACTTTGGATTAGAGTTTACTGTTTTCTCAAGTAAGTGAAAAGTAATTTTCATTTTTTTGGCTTTGCTTGCTCATTGATTAAGTTGAAATTTATTTCTAAGCAAAAAGGAATGCTTGCTGGAAACTTCATGAAAAAAATAGTGCAGGTTTCCACATGTACTATTTTGGCATATATTATATGGATGGTTTTGAACATGTCCTCACATTCATCACACGAGCTGATTTAGGGTTTGTGCTGAATAGGCATCTTTTGGTGTTTCAGCTAAATATAATTGAACCTGTACCAAAGACAAAGTGCTGCATGCAGAGTTTGCATACAGTACAGCAGTTTATACAAACAGGCTTTATAAAGATTGATCTGATAAGAATAAAGGAAGATATGACTCAACTTTCATTCCATCTCAGACAGAGAGAAATGTGGAAAGTTTAATGTTGACCTGTGAAAAGATTCAGTAAGTCACCACAAATCACTTCTACTAAGCCAAAACTGGGTAATTTACACAGCACTTTGTGATCTTCAAACAGTTTGCAGTGTGCAATTATTCATGCCACAACATGGGGCCACGGCATCCGAGCTGCTTGTTTGTTCTACGGCTGAAGCAGAGGTGTTTGAAAACTGCAAGAGCCTACCAAAGGCCCAGAGATCATGGCTAATGTGACACCCCCAGGCCTAATCTTCTTAGAGCACTGGGATAAAATAAGTATCCATTACAAAATCAGCCTTCATCCTGCCCCCTTCTGTGCTCTGCCACTCTGATAGCCAACACGGAGACAATTGCATGATTCTGGGCTTAATCAGGTATTAGGAGCTAATGCAGTATGAGAAGAGACTAATCTCCATATTTACTCCATCTGTACCTATGGACCTGACTTGCTTACCCCTCATAGATCAAAAGGAGTTGGCAAAAACCAGATTAGAGATGAAGAAAGGAGACAGAGGTCCAAGAAGTGTAAGAGGCAAAATTGTCTGCTTTCCTCAGTTGTGTATATGTGTATTAAAGCCATGTGGTCTAATCCTATGGAAACGCTTTCTATTGTATTTCTTTTTCTTCTCCTCCCTACCCCCACCCTCTGGTCCCATCTTTAAAAATGGAAATTGCCATTGCAGTTATAATTATTGATAAGTGTACCATGCCATGTCTAAGGACCAACATTTACACAATTAAAGCTGCTGCCTTTTATTTTTTTTCCAATATGGATTTTGTTAAGATCACTATACTGCAGCATATATTTATGACTGACACACATGTAGGACTTTCTTCTGGTCCGTTTTGAAATCTGATGAAAAACCCATAGGCAGGCAGAACTCATTAATTCCAGGTCTTTGTAAGTGCTACATAGACAATGTACCCTCCTGTGACCTTAAGTTAAAATGAGTGTGAGAAAAGAAAAGAGAAGAAAAAAGTGCCTGTAAAACTAACTATTCTCCTTTTAGTCACTCAGAAGTAACTGGTTCTCTTCTTTCTGTATCTTATCACCTACAATATCTTGGCATCCTCTTCTGAAGCTTTTGCTACAAGCAGATACTTATGATTCCAGAAACGTGGACAGATGGGTCAGGAAAAGAGAGCAAAGGAAATTCACACACCCACAACTGTTGGCAGTCACCTGCTGTTTGTAAACAGTGACATGTGGCCACCAATAATGACCTTCAAGCTAGGAGAGGCATGTACTAAACTAACTCAAATGCTCTGGTCACCTTGGGTTGGTGATGAACAAGTTTTATGAAGGAGGGATGCATTCCTCAGCAAGTGTGGAAGAAGCCTGTACTCAGAAGAGAGTTCAGAAAAGCTGAGAACATTTCAAAGGGTGCACTGTCCTCCCTCTTGGAAAGCAGACAGACTCACTATTTTTTTGACTCCTTACAAAACCCAAGTGGTGCCAGAAGAGAGCTGTGTTGCTGCTGATTTTTGGCAATAGAGCTCACCTCATTAGAGTGGATTAAGTCATGATGCTGAGAAGGATAAAAGGTGAAAAGCAAAAACAGTGGATGGCAAACACAGAAAGCTCAGAGTGTCATTTGTATGCTGACACTATTATTGACTAGAGCCCATGTGGTTCACACTTTTCAATTACCGTCTGCTAGAAAGGTGGCCCATAATTGCAAAGGCTGATGCCAGTGCACCAAATGTCAAGGGAGCCTCCCTAACCCTCATCACCTTTTCTTGATGCTTGACTTGAGGATGTTCAAAGGCAAAAAGCCACAGCCTGCAGATCTCCCTGAGGAAGAAAAAGATGCCATTTAAAAAAAAAAAAAAAAGATAAGAGAAAACCTCAACTCAGCCCCCTTAATTTAAAAACCTAGAGTTAAATTCATTATCCTGTGACCTTATTCTTTACCCTCTGTATAGCTAGGACATCCACCAGCATCAGTAGAATTGTACAGTGATGATCCAGGGCAGGATTGGGTTTTTTAGTTTTGTGGTGCTGAAGTTGCCCAGATACTGAATAGCACAGACTTGATGTTAGTGCCGACAGTGATTGCCAAAGATGCTCTCACAAGATTTTTAAAAGATGGAAAATGGGCAAACTTAATTTTCCTTTAAACTCCAACAGTGATTCTCTCTGACTTCACGGTGTCACTCTTACTGAGATGCATCACTTTAGCTGCGATTGTGTCATCCCTGTGGGTCCTAGAATAGCTTGTGCACCATTTCCCCCATTTATTTAAATCCTCAGATGCACCTTTTTGTACATCTTGATTTCATTATATATTATTTCTTTAAAGATACACCTAAAGTAGCTATTGAATAAAAAAAATGAACAGTAGTTAAAAAATTTGAGTTCAAATTTCTCAGCAAACTCAGGGAAGTTCCAAAGACTTTTTTGCATCATTAACAAAGTAGGGAATTTTACTAATAGATATCACCTTGCTTGACTATTTGAAATATTATTTTGATAACTCCATTTTTTGTCAGCAGATAAATGGTGGAAAATTGTGTATACTATATTGGAAAACATATATAGAGTGTAAGATCAATTTTTACTGAAAATTACTGTCTGTTTACAAAAAAAATTTTTTTGTGCTTAAGAAATAGAATGCTGTTATATCAAATTCTTCAAAATACAGATTTCAATACAAGAAATTTTTATATTTAGATACAAGTAATTTTTATATTTAGATAGACTTTGTTCGATAGACAACTTTTTTCTTTTCTAAAGCAATTACTGCAGTAATTAGGCCATATCCCTGAATCAATTAGAAGAGTATTTAAGAGTTTAACATGTTAATACTAACATCACTGGCTTTTGAAAAAGTGGGGTACTTGGCCTTTGTCGTGGGAGAAAACACATCTTTGCCTTCTTACTGGTTCTTCTCTATGAACATACTACATTGGTGATTATAAGGTTGATTCAGTGCTCAGTCATTAAGCTGAAGTTATCTTTTAATCTTTTTTTCAAATTCACCAGTAGAATTCTCCTGGAAGAATAGTCTTGTTGACTGAGCACCATACTGAGATTTCTTAGATCCTGATTTCAAACCCCAGAGACATCAAGTCAGTCTTCACTTCCAGTGAGAGAGAAATCAGACTTGATTCATATCTTGCCTGATGAAGTTTTAAATAGTTAAAATTGTGCAGATTTGTTGAGTTGGAATTAACTCTAAATTGTTGGAAATCTTCATTGAGTTGTACCACCAGCTGGAATTTTCCTGTATTTGCTTTTTGTGAATTAAAGTTATGCTCTAAGACCATAATTTTATCACTATTAGAGAAGACAGCAGACAAAATTTCCCACCAGACTTTGTTTAACTTCTATTCCTGCTCACTTTGACACAAGCGACTTTAATTTTTCGCTTTTGTTTAACTTCTATTCCTGCTCACTTTGACACAAGCGACTTTAATTTTTCGCTTTAAAGTAAATTTAGTTTTGTTCACATGAAGAGGTTTTTCTTGAGCACAATCACTTGAGTACAAATTTTTTTAGTTTGTAACACCAGTTGTAGTACCTATGACAATGTCCGAATCATCTTCATCATGAAGAAATATCTAAATCTGTTCACAAAACATTGAAGAATTTCATTTTAGATCTGTTTCTTACCAATATTTTATCTTAATTTCCTTCAAAAAGGAAAAATGTAAAACTTAGCTGAAGAAATTTCTATCAGTCATATCGCACAGTCCAAAAAATTTTACAGCTCTGTTTTTTCTTTTCTCATTTCTCAGAAAGTAACTGTTGAATATTCCAGGAAAATCAGAGGATCCTAGTGTCAAATTACCTGCCTGACTTTCTCAGACTTTGGCCCCTACTATCAAGTCAGTTCCCATCAAACTTAACTTTCACATTTTTCTCTCTCGGGAGAAGTTTCGATCCTCCAGTCTCCTCTCCTTCCTCCGTTACACTAACAGCACTCTAAATATGCTAGAAATAAGAAATTCTTCTAATTCTCTTATTTGTGAACAAGTAGTGAGTCAATACCCTATGAAATACACCATGGTAGTATAATTTCAGAATACAGATGCTTGAAATTCATCAGTGATGATTCTGTGATCTGGGCACACAGAAAGTGTGTTAAACTTTTAGAGTCAACTTTCACAATAGAAAAATTTTCAGCAGAACAAGGCAAAAACCATGAGAAATTTTATTGATGTTCTCCCTTGCATATTTAGTGAAGCATATTAAAACATACATACGAGTTAATTCAACACTGTAATGTGGAACACAAATGTAAGATGAAACCTGAGGAGTGTCCTACTCTACCCTTTCATCACACCAAGTAGTGGATGCAGCAGCTCCATGTGTTAAGAAATTTCCATAAGAAACAGTTGCAGGGGGGAGAATTAAAATTTGGGCAAGTATTCAAAACTGTGAAAGTATTCAAAACTCTGAGCTTTGTCTTCAAAACTTTATCTGGCTTCCCCAGTAAGGAAATGAATTTGGATACCAGCTCAGAGTCTGGCCACTTTGTTAAAGGTAAAGCAATGTCTCAACTTATATTTTATGCTTTCTGTCTATATGTTAAAGTGCTGTGATCTTTGTCTCATTGTCATCTTTGAGGTCTATTCCACTTCAAATAAATGCATATCTGCTGTAATATCTGACACTTTACTTGATAAAAAGGCTAAGGGAATAATTTCCAGGAAATAATGAATTGCAAATATGTCTTTATTTATTTATTTACTTACTTTGCAACAAGAATATTTACTGTTTGAAATTTGTTTCAGAATAATTTTGGTGATTAAATATTGACCTACATGTAGCAAATGAAACCTAATTTTGCTCTTAAGTTAGCTTTGATAATACTTACGTATTTTATTTTCTCCTTAGATGGGTGAGTATAATTCCTGGGCTACCATATTGTTTTCTTCATGCACAGATTAAAAAAATATTCATTAGGTGGGCTGGAAAACTGTGATTTCTATATTGTTTCCAGTAAAGGACTCTCAGGAGGCATGTGCACAGTGATAAAAGTTTAGCTTAAAAGAACTCACCAAAAGTAAGTTCAATGGCTTTATTTTCTAGCAAACTCTCCTAGATATTTTCGAGGCACTATTTTTTTTCAGCTTTACACAACTACCTTGGCAGCTAGCTAAATACTTTGCACCCTCATTCTTGTTCTCTAAGTTCTAGATTTTAGGTGCTATGAAATTTGATACAGAATCCAGATTTGTTGCCAAATGTTTTTGACTATTAGAGATGCTGGATGAATTCAATAGCTATTGAATTCCAAGAGACGAATATGAATTCAGAATTTCTGCAGCGTCTGGCAGTGCTCAGATGTTGCATGGTTTAGTGTTCCCCTACAACCTTGAAAGATGACTATGTTGTTAGGCTTCAAAGGAGTAACTAGTGGTCTGCATAACTTTGTGGATAAACAGTGATAACAAATTTTTTTGTAATAGTCCTGCTGAACTGAAGAGGCAAGAAACCTATAGATTTCCATGGAAATCTAATACATTTTCATTAGATTGTCCTGAAAGTGAAAAACTGAGTGAAATTTGTAGTCTAAGTGTTATTTATTCAAAATTAACTGGTAGAAGGGATATTCTAAATTTCCTATTTAGGCCCATAGTTTAGATCAAATAGCCTTTAAACAGTTTGTTTATTTTCAGGTTTTAATGACGAAGTCATTAGGACTGAAAAATAACGAAATTTCACCCTCTTTTCTCCGAAGTCCCAGTTTAGCAATTTTGAATATTTGAAGATTCTTCTGCTTTGGGATAGCTACAATCATATTATGCGGATATGGAAAGGACAGTTTTCCAATGAGGGTCATTGACAGTATAAAGGTTTACTATTCAATGTATTTACCCCTAATATTTTTCCCCTTTACTTACAAGCAGCA
>Ga0181612_113917_pt1 | contig 10644 bp, 6 predicted proteins | sample HoacroProtozoa21_FD_119630 | JGI IMG/M metagenome (GOLD analysis project Ga0181612, IMG submission 119630) | Hoatzin crop microbial communities from Cojedes, Venezuel. Combined Assembly of Gp0051906, Gp0051904, Gp0051908
CCCTCTGCGCTTGACCATTCAGCCAGTTCTTTATCCAGCAAAGAGTACACCCATCCAAACCATGGGCAGCTGGTTTCTGCAGGAGGATACTGTGGGGAACAGTGTCAAAGCCTTACTGAAGTCCAGGTGGATGACATCCATAGCCTTACCTTCACCCACTGTTAATGCCACATAGATACAGAAAAGCAGACACTGTGATCAGCAGAGAAAGCACTTCCTAGTAGTCTTTTTTTTTTTTTTTTTTAGGGTGAAATCAGTAAATTTCAAAAGCAATGCTACAGCAGACCATTGCCTCGCTTGTCGAGCTGGACAGAGTTGGCAGCAGTGAAACCCCGTCTCCCCTCAGCGCAGCCCACACAGGGAAGCAGGGTAGCACATTCTGGGTACTCACACACGAGATTCCTCCTGGTGCAGGGTGATGACGAGTATAATACCTGTTTGCTTTTTAAAAAACACATAAAGAACACGCAAAAAGCATTTCTTACATTTGAAAGTCTAGATTTCCTCCCTCCATACTCCCAAACTACACTTTTTACCAGCTTGAAGCCAAAGAAACAAAGATGAAGAAAAACTTGGCAAGAAGGATGAAAGCAAGCCTTGTAAGTATTTTCAAGGCAAAAGACTAATAATAGTAATAATACAGAGTATTTATCACACAGCTTGTTTTACTATAGGATGTTTATGTACAACAAGACACCACAGTTGGAAAGCTTTACTTCAAATAGCCTAACACACCAACAGAGAAAGCATTTTTCCTAATATAGGGTCAACCTTTGGACCTCAGAGTTCATACCTTCAAATTTAACAGTGATTTATAAGCAAGTTTCAGCACTTCTTACAAAGTAATTCAAGCATCGTTTCTGGTCCAGAACTGAGCCAGTAATGTTGCACATTAAAAAAAAAAAGAAATCAGATCAAACATCAAACATTACATATCACCTCCAGAAGCACCAGCAACCCCACTCTCTATGTGACTTGTTTGCCATTCATTGTGCTGCCCCGTACAGAAGCGCAGAGGAACACTGCTATAAGACCCCTTGAAGAAGGGTTAAGCAAGTGACTGCAGAGCTCCAGATCTCCGTTTGTGTCTCGTGTCTCGCACTCAGCACTGCTGATCTATTAGCTCCTTTTGTAACGGTGCAACGCTGCCAGCATGGCATTCATCAGCTTGTCACATCACTGCAGAAGATGCGAGACTCGAAAAATGAGAAGCCTGTTTAGAAATTCATCCTTGTCTTTGGCGGTTTATGTTCAGCAGTGTACACACAAGACAAGTTCTCACTGCATTTCAGTTTGAAAACAAAAAAGTACCCAAAAAATCCACGCACACACACAAAAAGCATTTTTCAATAGGGAATAGAGACAGGTAGGAAATTTTGGGGATATCCAAAACCTGAAATGGTGAATAACAGATTCAAGGTCACGTTTTGTCATTTCCTTAGGGTATTTTAGATAAGGAAGTTAAAAGACAGTAAACAAGCTGGTAATTCTTCCTTGTAGTCACACACAGCATACTGCTGTCATGGGCATCTTTGTAATAAGCATTTTATTCACTTTTTAAATAAGCCAAGCTAAGCATAGTTTTGGATTTAAATAAACAGGTTACTCAGAAAAAGAAGTTACTGGGACACTATGCAGAACCAAATGTCTAATTAACTCACTGGCATTGCACTGCCTGACATGTGTGCACTGTGTGCACCCTCGCCTTCTCGCAAGCCTTGGGTTCCAAAAAACACACAAGAGTCTCTGCAATGGTAAAAAATGCCTTTCAATAACTGTTGCTTTGTTTTTTCCTAGGGGAACTAATTCTTTTTCAGGTTGCATCATTTTATTATGACTTATGTACTCATAGGTATAATGAAACAGTTCAGAAAATGTTATGAACTAAAGAAGCAGACAGATATTTGTTATTCTGTAATGTGCATTCTTATTGATGATGGGGTTAAAGAACAGGTTTAAGGCAGAAAAAAGTAATTTAAAAATACAACTATCGAGAGATTTAAACAGAAGACTGCTTTGGAATTTCAGTAGTTAATTTCTGAAGAATAATTAAGTTTCACATGTAGCTTCACATTTGCACAGGATAGTTTATAACTTCAGAAAAATTAGTTTGTTCAAAATAAGATGGCAAACATGACCATAAAAACATGTAAGTAAGAAAAATTGCTCCCTGTATTCTCCCCTAGAATCTAAAATTCCAGAAAAGAGTTAAAAAAATAAAAACCCCCAACAAACCACCACCCCACATCATTTATTGAACTGCCTAAAAACTGAAGGCTCAGCCCTGGAAGAAACTGCTGTCCTGTGATAAGGACATGTGGTCCGTGGTCCAAGCACAGGACGGTGAGTCAAGGCTCCTGACCCAACTCTCAACTTTAGCAGTGACTCAGTAGAAAAGCTCAGACCAGTCACAGTAGACAATTTAAAGAGACACTCTCAATTTAGAAACAAGATAGCACAGTTATAAAAGGTTTTATCAGAGATTACAAAGAAGCTCAGAGTCTGCAACTCCTCTCAGCTGTCCTTGTTCACGTTTTCAAGTTCATTTACCACATAAACATTGCTTCATGCAACAGATTTAACAAAGCGTTTGCTGTTAAAAATTTTATAAATAGCATTTAAAAAGATTCTTTATACTTCCAAAATACAAGTATTCCTCCTTAGCTATAACACCCAAAGCAGTGAAAGCCAAACACCTACTAATACCACACACATTCCCAGAGGCGTGAGCAGCAATGGGCAACCACAAAGACACCAACCTCTGCTGCCCTGTGGCTCCCTCGCCTTGCCCCATGCAGAACTGACTCCCTAATGGGGCACCAGCTCCAACTGGTCCCAGTCCTTTGCAGCAGGAGCAGAGCCTACGTGTTTCTTTTAACATGGACTTCTAAGCCAGTCGAGGAAAAGCCCCAAGCACTGCGATTCTTTCCCCCAGGCACATTGGTGACCGCACTAGCAGGCACCCAAGAACAAACAACAGCAGGAGCAGCAGCAGCTTTGTGGTATATCACAGAAAACTTCCTTATTTAATCATTGTGTTTCATTGCTGCTTTTCTCCCTATTCGCATATGCATGCTAGAAACACTCAGCATATCTCAGACAGGAGGCCACAAGTTACTCAGAGTTCAAAAAAGAATAACGTCAAGCCTCTTGTTATAAAAAGCTTTACAGTAATATCACCTGGTTCAGGCACTAGCAAGAAATGAAGCTTCCCAGTTTAAAAGAAAAAAATACCCCCTAAATTATTATTCCCCCCCTAAAACATCCTGTAAAGCTTCAGAAGGAGTGATTAATCTGTCATTGCAAGGATTCAGGCTTCAATCTGCAACCCAATTGAAACTCATTAAGCAGCACCAATCTCTTTGCTGACACTGTCATTTAATTCTGAAGGTTTGACATAAGAAGACGATGAAGGGGGAAGGGGCAGGAAATAGATCCAACTCAGCACTGCTTTGGATTCAAAGACCCCACAACAGCTATAGGGACAGCTGTTGACTACAGATAAGCCTGTTTTCTTACTATGAGCAATTCTGCATCCCAGCCTCGGGCCTTTGCTCATTTGAAAGATATTTAAAGTGATGGATATGTTTGGAGGCCTTTACCCTAAAAAATATTTCTGGGAGTTTCTAATTAGGACAGAGGGGCTAGCAAAGTCTTAGGAAAAAAAGAACAGCAAGAACTTTGAGCAAGGTGAATTAACGAAAATCTGCATCATAAAGGTTTTCAGTTGTCTCAGGGAGAGCTTCTCAGTACTTCTCTCTTCCCAAAGGCCTTGCTGCCCTAAGTCCCATCCATTTACTGACAACACAATCTCCTACCTGTAGAACAGACAACGGTTTCGAGTTGACTGAGTTTTCAAGCAAATCTTTATTGCTGAGGCAAGACCTACGCTCTGAAGCTGCAGGCAGAAGACAAACCAGCACTTGTAAACAAGACGGTTTGTGGCTTACAGGGAAATGCACCCACCCAAAAGACAGAAATAGCGTCAAAATGACAACTCCGGCTTTCTGTGATCATTATGGCTGACCATAGCAGTCCTCTTATCGCAACATCTAAACACACACAGTCTTGAGAGAAGAGCTGTTCCATCTCATAGGGGCAACCTGCTACTTAGAGACTTACAGAGCTGTCCCAAAGCAGAGCTGAGAAGCCACAGGCTCCTGCTGTTTCTCCATTCTGGGTGACTGCGCTGAGCACAGGCACTTTGGTGGCCATGGCCTTCCCACAAACACACCACAATTCACAATCCCACTCTGCAGTTGTTTAATCCGCTGACCCAGCTACTCTGACATCCATCCCACTTTGCATGCTAGGAACCAAAAAAAGCCAGAAAACGCTCTTCTAGGACCTTATGAACTGATGAACAGAGGATCAAAGAAATTGACTATTTTTTGCTCAATACTGCATTTTCTGCTTTCATATATAGTGTAAAATTTAAGCAGTTTTTTCAGTACTAACTGCAGAAGCCATGCTGCCACAGCCTGCAGTGCATGAGCAGTTTTATGACATTTCTGTCTTCCTGACTGATTTCCATGAGCTATAGAGGAAGAAAAAAAGATCGCACTTTGGGCTGGAACAAGAAAGACAGCCAAAAGCTCAGCCTGCTCACAAGCAGCACAGTGTGGATTGCAGCTGTGGGACCTCTGGATGATCTCCCACACAGCCTGTTGCCACCCTCCTCCTTTCCTCCTAAACTGGTACAAGCTTTACCTTACTCCAGCCAAACTCATCCCACGCCTCCCAGTTACTAACTTCTTGCTCTGCTCCCACTACAGCCTGATGCCTCCTTACCTGTTCCTGACAGAGCTCAGGTGCTGCTCTGGCCTGACTTTTTTTGCCATCCTTTCCAGCCTTTTTTAGCATCAGTGGTGCCAGCATGGTACCTGAGCAATCGGATTCACTCTGGCTCTCCTCTGCACCCCACCTTGTCTCTAACCCCAGCACGTCTCACTAGTGGCACAGATGTGGCTGGGAACCTAGGACTTCATGTCCTCTCCTAGTCCAAAGGCGCCAGATGAGCGCTACTAAGATCAGATTTATTAGTGGTAAAGAGCAGCCACTCTCCACTACATGGAAAAATCTGACCCCCTGACACCACAGGGCCTTGATGCAGCACATCTTGGCAGGACAGAAAAAAGTAAAACATCCTTCCAAAGGCTGATCTCGCTTACATGAGCCGAACCACTGCACACCCCATGAGCTTGCTCTTATCCTAACCATGTTAAGTGCATAAAGCTATTTATTTACGCTGTCTTTTGGCTATGCATTCCTCTCCCCTCTATACTCTCAAGCAAATGCAGCTTCAAGAGCAAACATAACAGAGCCCCAGATTGAATCAGCAGGTTTTCCCAGGCAAACTACTTCAACACAACAAATCCCAGTCCCACACTAAATTTTTGAGTTTGGACATACACAAAATAATCACTATAAAACAATTCTTGCATACGAACGTAGATGGTATCTTCTTTCAGGAAAATACCAAGTCAAAAGAAGGATCTTTATGTCGTGTGCTTCACACCACTGCACCTTCAGGGCTGCTTCAGATAAGCGCCACCAACGAACGTACCCTCCAAACTTCCTGAAGCTGTTTCTCATGACACAATTTTTTATCAGGACAAGGGGTTAACTATGTGTAACTAATTCCGTTAAAAAATTGCTTAAGTCAACTTGTTTTTAAAAGAATTAGCTGCACCTGGTATGTATAAACACCTGGGAACCTGCACATTTGCCATCAGAAGCATGAACTCCCACTTCCCTTGAAACTAGAGGGCAGGGGACGGACTCACACCCACGCACACAAGGTAGCACAGAGAGTAAGCAGGCCATGAAACCAAGCACTGCTGCTCACCACGCCTGTCCTTTACCATTTTTCCATACACCAGCTTAAGTAATCAGCCACATTACTCCTCCGATGTAACCTTCACAGCCTTTTCTTTTTACTTTTCCATTTAGATTTTTCAAGTGAAATACAGCATCAGCTGATGCTGGCTTCACTTCACTTTCACTTCTCCAAAGATACTCTTTTCTTAGGCTGAGAAAATGCTTGACAGAATAATACAGGTGCCAGTGACAACAACATGCAATACGATATAGTGCATTTTGTCTAGCTTACAGCTGCCATCCCAAACCTCAAAAAAGTACCTCATTTAATCGTGATGTGGCTGTTAGGACTCTGATAAATAGTTTAAACTAACACAAAAAAACCCAAAACATTGGTTTGTGTAGATAACAGGTTACACCACCTTGCACCCAAGTGTTATAATAATCTACAGCTGTCAACATTGCTCATCAAGAGAGAGTTACCCTCAGAGTACATGCAACTCCTTTTTGCAAAAAGCTTTTTATTTTTAAAAATCACACACAAGAACTATTGCTTTTAGACAATGTAAGAGATGGATGATTATCTGAACATTTTGAAAAACACCTTTTGAAACTGTATTTTTAAAAGTACTCACATGTAACATTTGTTATCACAGGAATTTGCAGGTTAAATGACAGTGTGCATGCACTTCTTCATACCCTCACAGCACACAAGCTGGATTGGTAGCTAATACATGAAGACTGCAGATTAACTTCAGTGGGAGTAAGTTATCTAGGGCAACTCATTGCAAACTTCTATTTTGCCTCCATCAGGCTTAGTTTTGGTACCACCACTCCGTATACCTTGACATTTAGGGAAGCAACTAGCACAAGTGAATGTCTCCTGTCCAGAGCCAGCAGTAAACACAGCTGCCATCTCGTCCCCTTCCAAGCAGCCGGGCTCACAAGCTAAGAGAAACCAGCCAGAGCCTAGGCTTGCCTGTTCCTCCCATTACTGCTCCAAGTCAGAAGATAAATAACTTGTCCTTTCATCTCACTGCTTGAGGCTTCCAGCTCAAGTGAGGATTTTCAGCCCAATGTGATACTTCCTAATCCCAGAAGCTATGTTTTAATATGTCCCAAAGTATTAAAGTTGAGTTCATTTACACCCCAGAGGCAGATACTGGATCTCCTTTGTGCAATTCATGTTAAAAAAAGCCACAGAAGTGCTATAAATGAAGTTCGTTTTCTGCAGACACTGAAGTCCCGGGTGCACTTGAAGGGAGTTTTGCCTTTTAAAAGCCATTAGCAGTTTGCAAGAGCCCCCACAGATTTATCTTTCAGGTTGTTCATCAAGATAGGTGGGGAAAAAAGAAAAATAATCAATTGCAAACAAAACAAATTACAGTGTTGAGGTATAAGCAGTGACTTAAATCTGACAAACCAACCTAATGCTTAAGCTCAAGCTCAAGTCAAAAAATCTAAAGACATAATAGAAGAAAAATGAGATGTTCTTACAAAACATTTGCAAATTCCACATGTAACTAAAGAGAAAAATAAGCTATCAAAATTTGACTCAAGCCTCCAGGGGAAAAAGAAAAAAAAAGAAAAAAGAAAAATTACTCTTTTTTCCCCCCTTTAGATGTCAGCTCAAAGGTACTTGCTAAAACCACTTTGGCTAAAAATAGCCACTGCTGTGGGTTTAAAAACTGAAAAAAAATTTTGGAAGAGTTCTAGAAAACTCCCAAACCACATAACTTAGAGCAGTGCATTTCAGTTTCAGCTACGCAGCTTCTTACACAAAAATAATTCAAAGTATTATCACATTGAGCATGGATTTTCGTGGTGAAATATGCCAATGTAATGACAAATACTTTCAGTAATTTCTGTGTGACTTTCTACTGGCTAAGGGTTTGAAGAAAGAAGGAAGTCAGAATCTTTGCTTAGGCTGCCCAAAAGCCAGAAAAGGCAGCCGTTTCAAGAGCAGTCTCCAATTCGAGCTAGCAAGTTTGGGATACAAGGTGCAGAGGATGGAACACTTTCCACTACCACGAAGAAGTCCAACTGGTGGAAACCTGTAGACAACTAGCAATTTTGAAAATTGACTCCTGTGCATCCAAAGACAAAACCAGAGCTCACGTCAGAAGTTTGGAAATGAAAGAGCCCTTAGGCACATGAAAGAGCCCTTACATTCATGGACACTGCTTAATACAGTTTACTCAGACTGTGTTTCCCTGAGATTCCCCATGGCTTTTGGCAGGAGAAAAAAGAAATTTGTCTTCACAGAGCAGCCCCATCTGCTCTTTTCTGGCACATCAGCAGTCCTTTTTCCACAGCTTAGGCTGTTGTCATTTCACTGATGGACGTGGGTTGCACCTCTCGCCCATCTCCTGTGCGTTCAGCAACCAGCTCCCGGTGGAAACGTCTAGGTCCCAGCGAGCCACTTGGCACCAAGCGGACAGCCAGAACACACATGCTGCAGCCATGCCCAGACAAGCAGCCTCTGCCCAGTCGCTTACCTCCCAATACTCACTATCCCAAAAAGGCAACTTGAGACTTGCAGTAGTTCCCACTGCTCAGGAGCAAAACTGAGGTCCTGCTGTGCTACATGAAGCATTCTTTCTGGAAACTGCTTAGAAGTTTAATACAGCAAAAGTATGGAGCCATAAAATTTATGATTATTGCTTTACCCTCCAGACACGGTGTTGCAAGCACACCTCTGAATTTAAAGAGCCTGGCGAGAACTCCAGCAAAGGCACAAGGCGGTTTTTAAAAGAACTGCTCTCACTCCGGAGATTGCAGAGTATCAGGCTTATTAAATATTAAGGCCAGACAAATTGCAGAGATGTCAACAAGACTCAAGACTTTGCAATCCAACACTGACAGACTGAGCGATCTCTGTGGTATCCTCACCTAATGTTGCTGCAGACTTTGCAAAAGGTTTGCTTGCATGAAAGCAACTTGATCTTTTGCAGACAAGAAGCAGAAAGTATTTCTGTCAGAACAATGACATTTCACAATTCCAGTTTCTGAGGAAACGTCTCATAAAAGCAAGGCAAGTTCTGTCAAATAAAATTTGTATGAGTTATTTTGCTAGGCTGAAGTCCTATCGTTATTAATGCCTATGCTTTAAAATAAATTTGCTGTACAAGGTTAACTGAAGACCTCCATAAGTTTTTTTAAAAGAGGATTCTATTCAGAAGTCAAGACTTATGTATAAAATGTCACAATAGTGAGAAAAGACTCTGTATTGTAGCTGCTAAGACAATCACTTGATGCACCAGAAAGAGAAATCCAGATCAGCTTATGAGTATCCCCAAAGAGGCTTCCATCACAGTTTTGCCATTGGATACGAAAGGTTAGAAACAATTCTGAGTATCTACCATGGCTTCCACATTTACCTTGATCAGTACTACAGCACAAATGCATAGGACACCAGAAAACCCACAGATGCTGGAGCAGGGAGGGCACCCTGACATAGCTCGAAGGGAGGAAGAAGGCTGGGTGCCAACAGGCTGTAGAGGCCAAGACTAAAATGCTCACCAAGAGCAAAGTGCAAAGAGGCTGTAGCCAACACTGCATGGAGCTGCATCCCCTGAATTGTGTCTTCCCTCCGTTACTGCTATCATTACTTTATCTTAACTCCAACAGTATGTTTTTGTGCAGAACACAATTTTCTAAAGCAAACTGAAGTGCCCCACTCTGCACATGCAGCACAACAAAATTAATCTCAGTTTGCTTTAGAAAATTGCTGTCCGCTTCCAGAAATCAGCGGGCAGAACGTGAGAACATTGCACTGGGTTAGACAGCTCAAACACGAAATCCAGCCTCATTCCAACACACGTCTTGGATTTCATCTAAGATTGGACTGGTTACAATGCACAGGAGGCTGCTGTGCACTAGGACCATGTCTGGTTTGTTAAAATTTGGAAAGGAGATCAGCAAGGTGGGTCTCTTCCAAGAGTCTCAAAGCCTTAAAGTGAAGCCATGCTGTCTGCAGAGCTGGATGCCAGGCTTGTGTCCATAAGAGCTTCTGGGTGATGCAAACAACCACAAGCCACTTTTCACAAGGGGGCATGACTTGGCATTCTTGAACAAGTAAGTATTTAGAGGTCTGGTTTGCAAGAGTAGTGGGCATTCCAAGCTTCACTGATACACAAGAGCATATCTGGGAGCATAAAGAGAAGAAAAATCCCAATTGCAGGAATCAAAAATGGACAACTAAAAGAGATTCAGTGAATGCTTTTGATCTTGATCCTTGCCACACCTTTCCTTACCTGAAAGATGGAGTAATAGCACTCCTCTGCAAACACATCACAGGATTTAATGGTTGTGTGAAGCCCCACAGAGTAGCTATCATATTCCCAACGAGCAGGAGAAGGAAGGAAGAAACACTTTGCATAGACCTGTTACATGATAACTACTCCAGATACCACATACAAGCTCTCTTCTAGAAGCTAAGGAGAGACAACACTAAGTAAAGTGGACCTTTCAAGTCAACTGTACACGGTCATTTGCTGTTTTGGACACCCTCTGTCTCCAATGATACCTAGGAATTGACCTCTCCATCACTGCTAGAAACACAGTATCCTCGAGCCCAAGGCAAAGCACAAGCTGAGCTAGCACAGCTGAAGCCTGGGTGAGGTACGCTGACACAAAGATGATGATGCACTTTCTCAGAGTGGACACAAACAGAGCATGAGTTGGTCTAGTGCACTTACAAAGTGTGACAGTCATTGCTTTCGCAGTTGTCAAAAGAGCAGGTGAAATATCCTAGGAGTCCACGTGACCATGGGATATCGTAATACTGGACGTTTGATCTTCTGTGCCCAAAGTAGCATGGAA
>Ga0181612_138374_pt1 | contig 10644 bp, 7 predicted proteins | sample HoacroProtozoa21_FD_119630 | JGI IMG/M metagenome (GOLD analysis project Ga0181612, IMG submission 119630) | Hoatzin crop microbial communities from Cojedes, Venezuel. Combined Assembly of Gp0051906, Gp0051904, Gp0051908
CCTACCATTCTGTGATTCTGTGATTCTGTGATCTCAGCAGCTCTGGAGAATGGGCCAGAGCAAATCTTCTGGAGCAGAGTCAGGATGTGGATGTGGGTGCTCTAGGGAAGGGCCCCCAGGCTCACAGGAGCCTGCAGACAAGGCAGTCTCTTGTCCTTTCTCTCCCCGTCTCCCACTGCTAATCTGCACAGCTCCTGCAACAGCCTCCTCCTCCTCTTACATATGGGAGACCCATCTTCAGTTAACATCTTTTGCTCAAAAGGTGTAACTGTATTTGCATTTGTACCCCTACAAAATGCTCTCTTGATTCTCAGTCTCCAGTGCCTCCCCCAGTCACTTTCAGGCATCTGCCAGGCTTTGTGGAAAAGGGTTATAAAAGGGAATGGGGCTAGGAGGAAAGGACCAGGTATGCTGTTAAGAGCTGGGTCAGGACCACAGGACTTTCTACTGCCTGCATCCATGGGAAAGGGCACATGATAGCTGTTGATGCTTGCGATAAAGTGTGAAGTACTGGTATTACTATCAGCTGTTATATATGTGATTAATTGGTGCTTAGAGAGTAAACAGGTAGTTCATAATGAGACAATAAGCTGTCTCGGAACCCTTGCTTACTGTTAAATGAAGTTTAGTCAAAAAGTGTAAACAGAAAGAATAAGTGTTACAATATGAAATAATTCTGGTGGATGTCATAATCTATTTTCAGGAAATATTAAAAATATTCAGGAAAAATAAAGTCTCTAAGTAATGACAAAGCAAATCAAATAAATGAGGCTTATGACATATAGATATGTTACTCAAAACATACTGAGGAAGGACGCATATTTTAAGGAGTAAAAGATTGTATAGGCAGTTGAGGACTGGAAAGCACTGGTAAGAGATTCACTAGCTAAGGAACTCACTGTTATCTGCTTATCTTTCTGCTAACTACAAAGAAAAAAATCAGTTCATTTCCTGGAACATACATACGTACAGAGTTATTCCTCATGTACACACTGTTGTTCTTCCCACTAAAGGGCATATTTCATATTCCAAATACTTGCCAATATCAACAAAATGCCAGCCATTTTCTTGAGAGGCCCTGGGAGGTGCCTCCAATTCTTGAATCCTAAATTACATAGACATCACTTCAATTTAATTTATGTAGGAGAAGTGTCAAGTGTCCATGAGAGTGGACCTCCTGGGAAGCATTCAGAAATGTAGATGTAAGGCCCACGCCCATTCCTATTTAAGCACATACATCCTTAGAAGCAGAGACTTGAAGCTGAGTAGGGGTGTTCTCTTGATCCATATGTTTTTCCAGGTGTTTATTTCAGAAATGCCTTCATTTTCAGTGCTCAAGTTACATTTAGCATCAGTCTTCTCAGGCAGTTTCATAAGGAGCTGTACATAGTACTTCACAAAGAAAATTATCAGGCAGACTTCTCCATAAATGTCGCTGTAGTAAGTTCCACTGATATTTCCAGCAATGCTCAGGTGGCTGAACATTTATACCAGACTCTTCCTCACGGACCCTGAGCACGTTCCGTGCAAGTAAACAGCTAAACAGATCCACATTTCCATCTTACCTCCTGCCTCCACACCCCTACAAGAACGTGTTTTTACACCGACTTTCTTCTTTCCTCTGAGGGGATAGTGTACTGGGGGGAAGCACAAATAAAAAGCCATGGTCTTTAAATTTGATTTGAAGGTGGCAAGTTTTGTGGTGGTTTTGATCTCCTCCAGGCATTCCATAATCGTGGGCCAAGTTGCCTAGAGATCTTTGTCTCCCACACTTCCAAGTCTCTCTGTTGTGGCTGACAGATCCATTGTTTTGGAAGCATGTAGCTGTCATGGGAGGTCATGATCTCCCAGGCATGAGGCAGTCCCTTCCCCACTTTGGGTTGGGCTTTGAAGATAAAAATGGTAAATTTGAACTTGGGCGTGAGTGCGTTTGACAGAAAGCCTTCCCTTTAGCTCCTGGAAAGCTTGTGCCAGTAGGCAGTGGGCATCGCAACAGCAAACCACAGACTACGATGATTGTTATTAACATTATGATTTAACAGCCAAAGTCAGCTGGGTCAGGGCTTGTAGTGCCTGGGATAGTGCAAGCATATAGTAAGTGGCAATCGCTTAGCCAAAGCACCTACATTTGACCTTTAAATTCCTGCCATCGCATCCCCTCACTTGTCACCAAAAATTGTCTGCAATGACATTAGCGTAACGTCAGTGTGACATTGCCTTATACGTTGATCTGAGTAAGAAAACTGGAAGATCCTGAAAGTGAATTCAGTGCAAACCTTTTAGAAATATAGACGTGAGGCTCATGCCAGCTGCTATATGGTAAAATTAAACTAAAAAATCCTACACCAAGCATTACATTACACCACTGGTGTGGACTCTGTGTCTTCCCACATTGTACCATATACCATTTCAGGGTGTAATACCTCGCCCTGCAAAGAGGGGATAACAAATATAAAGGCAGGCAACATTTGCTACCACTAACAGGCGCATGCTCAACTGGTCCCGATGGAGCCTTTCCTTATGGTTTTCTCAGGAACCAACCCTGCCGCTTATTGTGCCACTTCAGTTTGGGTTTGTTTTTTTTTTCCTTCCTACGCTGATGCTCTGTCATCTACGGGTACCAGCAGAGTGGATTAGAGCTGCCTGTCAGCTTTCTCTGCCTGTGCGAGCTCACAGAATAGCCTGGGCTCACGGCGCGCTGGCCCTGCTCCTGCTCCTCTTGGCAGAGAAATAAGCTCCGGCTTCTGGCAGCGCATCCCCCTGGCACACGACAGATGTGGGGCTGCCCTTGCCCTGGTGCAGCTGGGTAGCTTAACAACGGGACTGGCCGGGTGCTCGCCCAGCTTTTTCTGCTGTTGTACTGGAAGAGGAATAAAGCGTGTTTATAGTGGTATATCAGCGTGCATACTGAACTGGCGCAACCACACTGGAGTAAAGCAAAGCAAAAAAAAAATACAAACAAATTCTACAAGGTTTAGAAAAAATAAAACAGCAAAAACCCAAAACACCAACACCTTTAAAAGCAGGAAAGTTATGATGGCTCACAAGCTGGTTAATGCTGCCTGCACCTGACATCACGCACCCGCCTGCTCCCCAGCCTGCATCAGCAGCTCGGGGTTCACTGAATGCCGACCCTTGGTCAGATAACCGGAGAGCCAGGACTGGAAAAAAAGCAAGCTGCAAAGGGAAGTGTTTGTCCTCCAGGCTGCTCTGAGCCACCTGAAGGAAGCTACAAGGCAATCCTTCTGCTGACCACTGTCACGCCTGAAACCTACTGGATCCCTGCTTTCAAGATAGACGTGCCCAGTATGCATGCTCTTATATCGAGAGCCACAGCTACACACATGAATCAAAAAACGCTGCCTAAAATGTGGGCTACTGCTGGAAAGGCAACCTGTTGCTGGCCTGTTATGGGCAAGCCCCATCCTTCAGGGAGAGCCGGCGTGCTGTGCGGGGCCGTGCAGCGGTCTGGCAGCCTCCCGGCACACAGCATGGCTGCCTGGTACTGCCTGCGACAGCCCTGCCCCAGAGCGGGCTTTAGAAAGAGCTGGCCACTAAAACCCCTCTGTATCCTCAGCTGTGTCCATGAGCTGCGGCATACAAAGGTCACAATCTCTCATGGCCAGGTAGTGCTGATGCATTACGAAGCCACGTCATCTGCTCTCACACCAGGCAGACAAGAATATTTAATTACTGTAGGTAAACACAGTCCTCTCAGGGGCCAGTCTGGGTGAACCAGGAGGTAAGGAACGTTACTGGCATCATTCATCCCTTATTCACCTGTAAAATGTTTACATTTCGCTACGCTGTCAGCCAGTACTTATTCACGTGGTTGAGAAAATCCATACATAAGTTGTCATTTAGAGATGGAAGTGTTGTTAATCATATTAAAACTGGAACAGACAAGGCACTGTATCATTTGTCCCTGCCAAGATGATGTAACTTGGGGGACGCTGCCGGTGAAGGTAGTTCCGAGTGCCAAAGGCAGCCTTACCAACTCAAGTAAAGCCTTGCAGGACGAGCACTTGCTAAGCTTTTCAGATGCACACTGGCTGTTAACAAGGGAGTAGGTCTTGCCTTTTCCTCAGATACATCTCTGCATAGCGGGAGTCACTCTCACCAAAGCCCAGAGCAGCCTTTTTCCCTCCCCAAGCAGTCCTTGAAGGTCTGCTTGGGTTGAGGCAGCTGCGCCACAAGTGAAATTCGAAACAGGAACCCAAACCAAGATACCCCAGTCGGTGTGGTGAAGCAGAATGTATTGGCTTGGGGACAAACATCACTGATTTAGATTTTAATATGCTAAAGTGTCCCAGGTCACTACAGAAGGTCTTAATGAAAATGTGAAGCCTTAAAAAAAATTACAAAACCAAATAAACAAAAAAACCTGTTGGCTTTTCTTGTCAAGAGCAGGGGAATAACATAGCTTCTGCCCTGCTTTTCTTGCGTCTGTATCTAGCAGGCATGAATGGCACAACTCTCCTGCTTTTTTCTTCTGCCTTTTTCTGCTTGTACAGAACTGGACCGTTAGTACTTGCAAATACAGTAAGAAATAAATAAATAATAGCAAAAGTTAATAGCTTACAATGCTGAATTGCTTTGTGTAAAAATTGTCATTGCTCCTATCAATTTTTAGTGCAACCAGATTAGGTGATTTTGTTAGGTTAAAAAAATGATTAGTATTGAGTTTTAGATTTTAAAAATTAAAATTCATCCATTATTCAAGTAATTAATTACTTGATGAGTAACACTCCTCGGAAGCTACTTCACTGCATTACCACTGTTTCTATCTTATAATCATGCCTTGTCTTGCTGGTTTATGATATGAGATCCTCTGAAAATGAGGCAGCTTTGGGTAGCCCAGGGTCCAGAGTTTTCCAGACATGGGAGAAGACAGGAATTATCACCCTGAACACGAGGGAAGGAGTCCACATATTAGTTGTTGAAGGGCATGGGGTAACTGTAGCGGAGAAGTGGGGAAAAGAAACCTGATGCGGAGGAGATGACGCCTTTTGTGATATCCTCATGTGCGAACAAAGGGGCTGGGGCAGCGGGGAGAGTTCTCAGCTACAGCTTCCAGTGACCCACTTGCTCTGGCAGGGCCTGAATTTGTTGACCTTCAGCGTCTAATTCAAATGTTAACTAAACACTTAGGCTGTGTGCAGGGGGGATGTTTGGAGAGCTTTGCCCTTTGAGTTTTTATTTCTCCTGTTTATTCAGTTGAGTCTCTTTTGGGTTTATAGCACGAGTACTTGGGAAGATCAAAACTGACAGGCTGCAGTGCAGAAAGAGAACACGAGAAAATAGCTTCCTTACAAAGAGACTGGGAAAAGGGAGTCTCAAGAGCTATGGGACAGGAAAAGGCAGAAAAAAGTAGCTCAAGTCTCGACCGTGATAGCTCAGTTTTGTTGTAGCAATAACTAATTCTCCTAGTCTCTGCTTCAGGTTAATGCAAGTTAAATGCAAAAATAATTTTCATAGGTAAAGTCAAGAAACACCGAAGTAGGCTGAGACGAGAGGAAATGAGGTCACCTGACAAAGTACAGCAGAGAGATTCAAAGAAGAAATGAAAGAGGGAAAACTCCCAGCAGAGAGGGATTGGGAGGGGTCTGCCAGAGAGACCGATATTCTGAACATCTGCCTTTTCCGTTGCTGATACCTGTTATGTATCTTCCAGCTTTTTTAAGCCGATTCTTTTATAGCCAAATGTACTTCGTGACTTTTTCATCCCTAAAATTCAAGGCAGACAAAACTCTTTCTCCCTTTTAAACAGAGGGGAAAGTGATGCACAGGTGCAGTCATTTGTTCAAGGTCCCCCAAGGAAGTCACTGACAAAGTCAATTAACGTCTTGTCCACTCAACCACAGTGTCCTGCAGAGAAGGCGCTTCTACGTGATGTGGGTCGAATTCATTGCACGAGCCATACCCACAGATATTTTAAGTCTATTGCTCAAAAATTTGGGTGAAGTGCAGATAACTTTTTACTTCCAAGTATTCCAAAACTTCATCCTAGCTCAGAGCTTCATCTCGTGCCAGTGTTTCAGCATCATATGTTACATTTATGTAGATGTATGTATCTCTCCATAAAATATACTGATGATGCAATATTTCCATTGTTAAGCTGTCAGTGAAAAGTTGACCTTTGCTCCTTCCAAAACAAACTTTCCTGTCAATCAAAATCTTGTTATACATGAATATGACATTAGACCTACGAATAACAATCTTGTTGATGGACAGCTCATCTGCCATGACTCTCTTCTTAAATTGCCCAGAGTTTAAAACCTTGATCAGACAACTAACCACACACCCCTCTAACCTGAGAGCTATACTTGAAAAAAATACAATTACTAGAGTACTTCCATGGAGCATGACTTCCGAGGAACTCTGCCTCTTCTACCTTTATCAAATAAGGACACCAAAATTTACTATGATAGAGAGGGAAAAAAAATCATTCATTCATCAGAATAAATTAGAAAGGATGAGCTTGTTGAAGCCTATCATTATAGCTTCCAAATAGACACCTGACTGCATTTTTTTACCGTTTTGGTCTCTCTGCTGCCAGAAGGGCATCAGAAAGGCTTACCTGTTTCCTGCCATACCATTCATTCGCTCTCACCCTCCTTATAACTAGAAAGGCCTCAGCAGTCATTCAGACTTAGCATCTTACTTTAAAAGCTCCAGTGAAGCCAGGCACGTGGGAGTGCAGAACCACAGGGGTCCATGCAGCAGAACCCGTTCAGTTTTAGTCATGTCCTGGCCAGCAGGACTCTGCCAAGGAGAATAACTCTCAAAAGACACAACATGCTGGAAAAGACCCTGTCCTTCAATGCCTGACTCCTATGCCTGTAGGATGCTGAATCATGCGGAAGCACCGCATCAGACACTCACACCAGTATCATTTACATGTGCCAAGACCATTTAACCTCACAGCTTCCTTTGGAGTGCTGAGGATTTCCTTGAGGTGCACTGGGATTAGGAAGTGGATTATTTCCCGAGAGTCTACAGTGTAGCTTTCACTTCTCTGTTTGCTTTGTCTTTCTAACATATACTCTCTTAGCTCTGTGTCCATACTTCAAAGCTATGGGAAGGAAAATCTTTAGGAAACAGAACATGGCTTGCTGATTTGCTTTTCTCCCATTTCTGCCAGCTTTGCAAAGCTAACCAATTTTTTTCTGTGCTAATTAGGCTTCTCTTGGTGTAGGGGAAAGACAATACTTCTCAGCTTTACATGAGAGAAATGGATGTTCTTGGGCTCTCCAGAGAATAAAGGTTTTGGGGAAGGCTATGAAGCTAAACCATCTCCTTGCACTGCAGGAACTTAGTCATTGCTGAGTACCAGGATATCATCCATCCTTGTCAAAATCTGGGGTGCAATGACTGGGGATTCTCTCAAGTTGCTCAAGATTTAACTCAAAACTCCCTTTGTCAAGAAACTGGATTTGGGGACAGTCATTATTATATTAGTGCAGTTTTTGTTGATTAAAGTACTGAAACTTTAAAGGTGCTGGGTGCACTTTGACATTACCAGATCCATCTGTTTCTGCACAAGGCAACAAAAAACATGTTCCATCACCTACAACAGGCGCAGACTCAGGTATAGCCAGGTGGCTTGCAGGACAGATTTCCCCAAAACCTGCCCCAGATGCTTAGCCGCAGGGCTCCTCCATTCACACCCCGTTCCTTTCTGCAAACCTCTTCTCAAAAAAAAAAAGTCTCATATCTTGGAGAAAATAGTCTACATTATTCAGCAGGACTACACCACAGGTCTGTGTGATTTACAGATCTTGTAGTTTAGGAGAAGGCAAGAGAGGGGGGGTTGAAAACAGAACGAAGAAAGAAGAAATCATTATATAGTTCTACATTTAGAAACCATAGTGCTGCAGAAACACTACCATAAGCAGCAGTGTTTTGGTGTAATATCAGAGAATATTCACTTTTACTAAACAAAAATTTTCGAATTAATGGAACTTTCTGTTGAGAATTAAGAACTATCCTCCACAAAGAATCCAAAACAAAAAAGTTGAACCCCACAGAATGCCATACCTGAAATATCAGAGTCAAAGTGTTGTTGTTTTTATGGGTGTCGCTTTCAGATTTGGGAAATTACAGGCACTGTGATAAATATTTCAGGCAGTTGATTACAATGAAAAGTAATTAACCCAGCTACAACAACAGGTGTTGTATGGGGAAATGCTGGCTTTTATCGTGAAGTTGTGGGTGCATGTGCTAAGTGCGTTCGTCATTTTCTCCTTTCTTTTATTCAGAGAATGCCCTGGGGATACTATTCTAGTGCCAGCATTTATAGGATATAATGAAACTCCATTAAATATGTATCTGACTGCTAACAACTGTGGAGGGGAAGAATAACCTAACTGTCGTTATGTAAGGCTGTCCGTTCAGCTGGTGTTGGTAGCAGTAGTCCCATCTTGTCTCGTTTACCCTGTACTTAACTGTTGGGTTTGAGTTGAGGGGGAAAACTTGTTTTTTTGTGTCAGTTAATTTCATTTTCTAGTTAACAAATGCACACAACAGGATTCAAAGTTCTGCTTGCTTTAACAGAAATAGTCTACAATACCCTTGAGTAGGAACATGGCTGTCCATAAATAATTTAGGAAAAAAAACGTTAAAAGTGCAAAATAATAGATGTTCAGTGAGCTAGCACATGGCGCACAAGTGGGTTTGGATGTTGTTACACTTGTTCACTCAAAGCCTGCTCCTGGCAGCCAGGCTCAGGCACAGGCTGAAACACTTGCGAGGGGAGGATGCTAAAGTCACTGTCAGCATCAGACTCAGCTTTTCAATGCCCTTTTCCTGCAGAAGTCGCACGTACATAGAAAATGCCAATGGACATACTGTAACCTTCCCCCTCCCCCCAGTAATCCAAAATAAATGCAGAAGCTTCAGAAGCTTCACTCTCCCTCTCCTATCTGCAGCTGGAAGGAGACAGAGGAGCTGTGTCTCTCTGCTTTTCCTGGCTTCCTCTAACATGATATAACCTTCCCTGGGCTCTGAGGGTCTTGAACAGAAGACGAAATGCGGGTAAAAAACAGCAGACAAGGCAGGTGAGCCGCTCCTGCAGAATGCCAGGGGGAAAACAGCACTAGTTTTACCGACCCGAGCTGTCTTCTCCTCCAGACAACGAGACCCCCCATCCTTTGCATTTTTGCAAGAGATGTCCGGGGCTGCCTCAGCCAGTGTGTGACTGGCAATGGGTCAGGCTCAGCAGTTTAGCACACGGCATCCTCTGTGCGTACAGACTCCTCACAGCCCACGGGGAGAGGCAAGCTCCCAGCCCTTACGGGGTGGGGGGAAACACATATAGTCAGCATTGGTGAGCTGCAAACTCTCCAAACTCAAACTTTGCATTTTCTTTCCCCCTCACGGGTTATTTCTCATTAGGACTATGCAGCAACATGGAAAAGACAAACATTAGTATGTATTGCTATGGCTTTCCTCGCCAATAATAAACTTAGCTGCATGCATGCCCTAAGCAAAAGGGCAAAGAAAATAATATATGTGATGGCACTGATTATTTTTCTCTAGTAGGAACAGATACAGGGGATGTGTTTGCAAGGCAGGTTTGTTTGTCTAAAGATAAACAGAATTGTGACTCTTAATCCAGTTACATGATTTATGAGGGAAGACTTTTAAAGCTCTAAACAACCTTAACAGCCTCTAAACATGCTCATAAAGTGTAATGTTCCTCCCATCTGAGGCTGCGTGAGTTCAAAAGTCATCTCCCGCTTGTACAGAGATCACTGCTGCCTCATAAACTGTGAATTTACGGGGAACAGGTTACATCCACTGACCCCCAGAGACAAAAGCCAAACCTGACATTGATAATTTAATATCTTACTGACAAATGCAGCTCAGAACAAAAAAAATATTTAACTCTGGGCATTTGTAAGTCTGAGCTTTTGGGTTTGGGTTGGACTTTCAGATTGCAGGGGGTTTTTTGTGGTGCCTGCCATGTTACATCCCATGATCAAATACCGACATGAGCATCATGCTGAAAAAAAAGAGACATTTTCCTCATCACAGATGTAAAGTGGTTTAAAAGAAGCAGCAGTCATATGAGAAGAATATAACTTCTTATGACCTCTTGAAGTCTAATACGCACTAAAGCAGACAGAAGAAGAAAGAGCAGACAGCGTGAGGCAGACAGAAAAGATATTTGAGGGTAGAGGGCCCATTGCCACTAGCAGATTTGGGTTTCAGCATGAAGTGCCTCTGCTAAACCTGCGACAAGCAGCTCGCAATCCAAGTACAAACATATTTATCTATCAGAAAAGGCTGCTCAAGAAGACCGTGCCTTGCCCTCCCGAGACTGACTGATCATTTCAATGCAGTCCGTTATCTGGCAGGGAGCTGTTTACTCCCGACACTCAGTAACGCCGCGTCGGTGCGTACGTGCGAACGCACGCTGCACGTGTGCCGAACACACGGTGGTTTTCTGGCACTGGGAGGCTTCCCCTTGCAGGAATATTGCCGCGCTGACAGAGACAGCACGACTCTGCCCGTCACCGTCCCGTCCGGGCAGGCCCCGGCAGCCCCGTGCTGGGCCCATACCACCCTGTCATCGGCTCCCCCGCGTGCCCCGGGCTGCCCCCGCACGCCCCGCGTCAGGGGCGGCGCCCCCCGCCACCG
>Ga0181612_140661_pt1 | contig 10644 bp, 8 predicted proteins | sample HoacroProtozoa21_FD_119630 | JGI IMG/M metagenome (GOLD analysis project Ga0181612, IMG submission 119630) | Hoatzin crop microbial communities from Cojedes, Venezuel. Combined Assembly of Gp0051906, Gp0051904, Gp0051908
AATGCCATCCTCTCATTTTCCAGATGATTAAAGCTTTCATTTCACTTAGGGGAGAAGAGAACTACAAGGCCCTGTGCAGTTAAAATTCAAGAAAGCGCAGCTCTTCTCCAGGAGACATTTTGTGTGCTGCCCACAATTAGAGCAATTGGTCCCTTTACATAAGTAAAGCAATTCTTTATGGCAAATTAGCTTCTTCTTATGAAGACTTGTTATTTTCAGTAAGTCAGCACTTTTCGTGGGGAGATTTAATAAACTTTATTCTTCTTCTCCTCATTATGATAAGCAAATTTAATTTAACTCATATTATTAATAATATTAAGGATCTCTTGAACATGTACAGTAGGCAATCTGAATCAGTTTTTCAGTACGAAAATCCTTTTTTCTGATATAATACTTGGGTAAATGGAAAACACCATTTTTGGTTGTTAAGACAGAGTGTGTTAAGACAGAGTGATGATACACAGAGCAGAGGACACCGACCCTCTGGAGGGGGCCAGTAGCAGGCCCACTCATTCCTAAGAATATTGCAGACATTCCTCTTGCCTCCAAAAAGGGAGCCACTGAATAAAAACGGCTGCTGTCCTCATTTCACAAAGGTTATTTTCAAGCACTTCTGTCCCACCTCTGTCTTAGCTAAGGAATGATCACCACAAAGCCCACATGCCCACCCTCCCGCAGCCTGGATCCAGGCTTGGGTTGCAACATGCTTCTTTTCCCAACAGACCACTGCGATATTAAACTTCACAACATGACGCATTTGCTGCTAAGCCACAATGCTCTGTGCTTTTGCACACTGCAAAGCATTCAGTAAGGCACGGGACTAAGCAAGGCAGGTGCAGAACATCAGATACCCACGCAGAAGCACCCTATCTCCACCTTTGCTCAGCCCAGACAACCCACAAATGATACCCACTGCCTGCCCACAGTCTCCAGCTCATTTTTTTTTCCTGGCAAGTGCTTCCTGGGCTATCGCACCCGCATATCATCAGTCGGCACACTCCCCAGGCTGGCAGCCACAGTGCAGCTGAACGTACGTTAACGAAAGGGAACAGTCACCTTATGCAAAAGGTGAATCAGGGAGATGAACTCAAAAGCTTTCTGTGCCATTACTATGGCAAAGTGCACCAGAGTTTAATCAGGTCTATAGAGAACTTGCAGAGATACAGAAACTACTCTGAAATAGGCTATCTCCTCTAGAGAACTAGACCTTGTCTGTGGACACCTTCCACCCTGGACCTACTGCCTGGCTATCTAAAAATTCTGCATGACTGTTACAATCGAGCAGTTTTATATTCTACAGTGCATTATAATGGCTTGACTGGCAGAAATTCTCCTTTTACAGAACAACAATATTTAAAGAGCCTAAAAAAATAATTTTCTCCCTCCCTTGCTGACCTAACTATATGCTGGAGTTTCAGAAATAATCAAAGGCTTTTCAGTCATTTTGTATGTATGAACAACAGAGACTCTGAATGTATCATTTCTTCCCTCTTCAGAGAGACTTTTCAACATAACATCCTTCATCCTTCACTTCTTTTGGACATACTATTTCCTCTCAATGTTACTGACACACAGACGTTGTGCTCCTTACCTCACTGTTACTAGTCACGCCTTACTGGCTCATTTGGTCCAAACATGATAAATCAATTTCCATGCAATTAGGCTATGCCTGAAGAATTAATTTGCTACACTTTAGACTGTAGTATTTTGTATGTTCCTAGACGCAATTAGAAAACTTTAATTTAATCTTACATGCCCAATATGATCGGCTGGTACATAAGACAATCCAGTTGTGGCTTGTACAGCATGCATTTGTAGTTGTAATTGATTAAAATTGTTTTTGCAAGTGTGTCTTGATGTCATGCATAACTTGATTTGCTTCGGGTCTTACTCCTGCAAGCGCATACACACATCAGAAACTTTCTGTGTGAGCAATTCATCAAACCCTGCAGGATTTATGAGTAGACAGGCAGGTACAGGGCTTGCTGGCCCAAAGCATTCATCGTCTCCTCAAATAGTATTTCTGTGATCAGAGATGTAAAGGCTAGTTGGTAAAGATGCTAGACAGATTTTCAACACAATGAAGGTGCTTAGGCTGACATCTACAGAGGCAACACCAGGGAGGATTCATCCTCCTTGCTTCCTAAATCCAACCGAAGCGCTGGGCTTAAGAGCCCAGTTGCCTTAGGACAGCTCTGTTCACAGCGAAGTGTATCCGCTTGCAGTTTTCTCCGTTTATGGTAACAGCAGTTTAGGGGGACTAGTCTTCTAAACACAGCCTGGGTGTTTTATGAGGTGTAAGCACATCCCATCAGTCCATGCCCTTGACCCCACAGTGGTGCACAGGGAATATGACCTTCAAAGTGCTGCAAGTGATGGACACAGGAGAGGTGAACGCTTGCAGCTGAGACCACGTCCCCCTGGGGAGCGAGCAGCCTGCCCCAGGTGGGCTCTAGCAGGGGAGGGGACCCCAGCTGCAGCTCTGGCTCCAGGCAGGGCTGCTGCTGCTGGCTCTAGAGACACATCCAAACCCTTGCTGCAACCCTTGGCAGGGGCACTCCTGTCACCTCAGCCTTGCTGATCTCGGTGCCTAAAATTCAGACACGGAAATCCCACTCCATCCCCCATTGACACAGCTTAAGAAAACAGGCTCCACTTTCACCGGAGAACTGGCCATCTAAGCGTGTCCAGAAATCCATCTAGGCACTGCTAGCTTCTGTCCTAAATGCTTGACCAAATCTGGCCCCAAGTACCCAGACACTATTATAACTGGACCTAACTTAAGACGTAGCAGTTTCTTAAAAGGTCTAGGAGGGTATGTCATGCCTGGAAAATATTTTGCAAAAAAGTCATTTCTTTGAAACATTTCAACAACAATAAAACAGCTGTTTAGCTTAGCCAAAAATGACTGGATCAAAAAACCACCGCTTCTTATTTTCAGAAGTAGGCTACAATGTGAAGGTTGACTGTAACAGGACACGACAGAATCCTAATGCCTTCATTTTTACTTACCCACTTCTGAGCAGTGTTTATATTTGAAATCACGGTGAGTTAACATGAGTTAAAGGCACATGCTCTCAACTCTCGATACATAAGTAACGGATTGCTGCCTGGATAATACCAGGGCTTGTCAGAAATATGTAAGGTAGACACTGTGATTTTTCACAGCATGTAGTTCTCACTATGTCAGTAGGTAAGAGAATTTCAGAGAGGTGGGAAAAAAGCAGAAGATACAACATGGAACTATTTTGTGCCATGCAAGAGATCGTGCCCATAATTTTGCTTCTGATTTATTTTCTCTGTTTTGTTATGAACAGAAGCTAGAAGGGAGTTTCCATTGCATATGCATTATATACTTTAAAAGACAGGAGGCCTATAAAGTTTCAGGCAGCACAATGAGACATAAAACAACTTAATGAATACTTGTGCTTTGGAAGACAGGCTGGTACAGTTCAGGAAAGAAGGCAAAAACATCATCCAAACCTCAAAATGATCAAGAATCAAGCCTCCTGCTACACTAGCTGTTGATTTGGAAAATATACTTGCCATGCTTTTATCAACTACTACACTACATATTGAAAAAGGCAAAAAGCAGATGTTAAAACGGCAATGATTTTCTGCCCAAAGCTTCATATGTTCTTTCTTCAAACGAAAATAGTCAGCAAGCATTTAACCCTCATTCATTTTTCTGTTAGACTGTCTCAAATGGGCAAACTGGCATGGGGAATAGCCAAAAGAGGAAGGTTCTTTCAAACACCTTAGCGCTGACATTAAATTGGCAACACTTGCACCCAGTCCCTGGTGAGGACTGCGCTGACACCTTTAGATGTTTCTGACAACACTGCAGAATAACCTACAATCATGAATCTGAAGGTGCCAGCAGTTCTTTTCTCAGCACAGCGTATAACAACTGCTCTCACAATATCCAGAAACACTACATAAACCTCTTTGATCCCTGCTCCCAGCTTGGTGCCTGTCTCTGCAGAAACCTCCCCTGTCCTACAGCCTGTCTCGACTTAACCCTCCAGCCACTTCCAGCAAACTGGTGCCCCAGGCAACGCAAACAACCTTCGGCTGGCCAGAGTCGGAGTTGACTGGATGTGGGATAATTAATCTTAACATCCTTGCTTTCAGCATCGTGTGCCTGTGGCTCCAGTCTCCTGTGACTGCAGGAAGCAACCCTGCCCAACAAACCCTTCCAGAAACAGAGAAGCTTTGTTATAAAGCTGGGTAAGCTCACAATCCGCACTTCTGCTATGCAGAGGCTGCTCCAGAACTTCCTTCCTGTGATAGCTTGAGGTTTCCAGTTTATTGATGGCCAGTCTATATCTATTTGTTCTCTTCAACAGCTCTTCGCCATCACAGCGTAAACTCCCTTCCTCCCTGTGGGCTTAAAGAGAGCAACCATATCTCTGCTCAGCCACGCTACCAAAGCTTTCTGTTTGACAGAAGCTCTTCATCTTCTTGATCACCCTTAACAGCCCATCTCTGAAGCTGCTCCAGCACAGGTTCATCCCTCTGCAGCTTCCTAACCAGAAAGAACTACTGAAAGCCAGCGTATCTACTGCAGGTAGAGCCATGTCACATTTCTTTCTCCTCATATCATCAACCTTATTTTCTTCAAAGCACGCTTGAAATCCTCAATTATTTTTCTTCCATTTTAGTTTCAAGCTGACAAGATGGTGCAATTCATTGCAGCGAACCACTGCAGGCTGCCCACGACCCACAGAGGAGAAGCCTAATGACTCCAGCCCCACTCGCACCCAAGCCCAAAGCCAGAGGAGCTCTGGATATATCTCTCCACACTGCACCTAGCTGCCCTGGGTGCAGAATAAGCCAGTCCTGAATAGGTGTTTTATAATGGCTCTTTATTTAGCCACACAGTCCATACCACTCCTGCTCAACAAAACTTGTACATCAGACCTCTACCTCCGGGAAATTACACCACTTCAAAGAGACATTTCAGTTTCTTCTCAAATCGACACCATGGGGTAAAAAGAGACACTAGATTAGGCCAGTTCTCCCCCATACAGGGGAATCAAACAGTGGGTACACTGGGAAAAACAAAGGGAAAAACCAGGCATGGTATTGCAGCAATTTTTAAAGGTCCTATCCAGCAAAGTGTAAGCGTATGCTTAATGTTGAGCCCTGCACATGAGTAATTGTACAAAAGCACCTTGCTGGAATTTCCAGAGGTGAGCCAACCCAGCGATGCTAGGTTGCCAGATGCTACTAAAACACAGTGCATTATGGACATGTTTTGCAGGATTGGGACCACCTCTTTTTCTATTCCTTTTTAATATAGCAGGCATTAATATATCAGGTCCTTCGAACTGTTCCTCTAAAATATTAATTTTCCTGAATATTACATTTCTAGTCATATTATTTAAATGTATCAGGAAAGCTTCAACTAAATCTTTTAATCTCATTTGATCTACAAACAGAGCTGCAACATGACAGGTTGGATTAATGCATTTGGCATTTGTGAAATTGTGAACCTCACACACCAAACAGACAGCAACTGCTGCTGCTCTTTCCCTTCCACTTTTGTAACACCAGGCTAAAGTAAAATAAACCCTTTTGCTATATCTACATTTGATTGAAAGATAGACATGCAGGAAAGGGTGAAGTATCCTAAGTGATGGGCTCAGTGGGATATTGAATTTATGTCTACGCTTTGATGCTTCTGGGTTTCGTTTTCTGCTCCTGAGTAGAATTAATTCTGTTCCCCACAGGAGTCAATTTGGTATTCTACTTATAATTCCCCCATTTTATTGTTTTAAATCCAACTTTCCGGGAAAGGCAAGAGGTCAAGGCAAGACAGAAGGAAAGAGGGGTGGAGAGGGGACCTGTTACAACCCAAATGCTGTTCAGACGCTTTTTAATATACTAAGCTCCATTTTGTCTGTCTTGGTTTCAAAAAAGAGACGAGAGTTCTTTTAAAGGGGCCCCCGAATCCTCATTTCCAATTCCACATTTTCCCTGACAACCCTTTACCTTGTGTTCTTGACAGTTACACAACTGACAGCATTACTTTTCCCCTTGTGCTCCCCAGCGAGAGCCAGAAATGAGATAGCCAGCTCCCCGCAGGGCCTGATCCAACATCCCCGAAGCCAGCACGGAAAAGCCCCCTCGGCTCTGACCCTGCGCTCCTGTGCCGGCCCGTGTGAAGTGGTGAGCTCTCCCGAAGAGCCCCGAACCAACAAAATGCTGCCCAGGCTTCCAGAGACACTCATCAGCATTCAGCGCAGCCACCTCCATGGCGTGGAGGATGCTTCAAAGAGCATAAAAGCAGAAGTATATACAGAACAAAGCAATGAAAGGGAACAAAATAGGCGGTCACAGGTAGGGAGGAAGAAAAGGGCAATGCTATAACCCAGAGGGCTTTGTCTGAAAGTTTGCTTCCGGACTGCTGTGCCTGGCTCGCAACATTATGTTGCTCCAGATTTTTCAGTGGTCTGAAGGCTAAGCTGATGGTCAGCTATGTAATACGAATATCCAGGTTTCCAGACACAGCAAAGCAATTCCTCATCCAGCAATTACGCAAAACTTAAGTTGACCACACTGACACGTAGCTACTCCAGGGGGGTATGCATGTGGTGTGAAGGGATGTTTCACACATCTGTCCATCTTCTTACCAATATCGTTCCACCAGACGTGCCCCTGGACACCTTGAAGCACCCAGGGCTTGTGCCGGAAAGGTGCTGAACCCCCTGGCCTCAGTACAGTGCCCTTGCCCAACTGCACATGAATGGATCCACAGCAGAGATGTTCTGCCCCCTTCAAGGGTAGAGGGGCCCAAAGAGCAATGCCATGCCCAGGACCTCAAACCTGGGCCAAGTTTTCATATTCTGAGAAGACCAGCTGTCAGTCTGAAAGTATAGAAGTGAAGTTTGAAAACTAAGGACCCGAATATAATCAATATTTATCTTCCGCTGAGATTGCAGATAGCTTGACACAAAACCTATGACCTGTACCAAGTTCAAACTGTGCCTTTCCTTTGAAATCTACTGTTCTGTTGAAATTTCATCAGCAAAGCCCTCATTCGGAGGAGAATAAATCCTCCTTCAGAAGCCGTGGAGAGGCAGGAGGTCTAACCAGGACCAAGCATCACACACGCATTGACTGATTGACCCTTCCTACCCGAGTGGGGATGTACCCACAGCCATGGCAGTCAGGGATGCTCATGTTGGGCCCAAATTTGTTTAATCCTAGGGCCTTGGATAGCTTTAACACAATCCTACTTACAACCTGCAAAGTATGAATGACACTCTGCTATTCCGGCACTAATAGTGTCAAATGGCACTAATTAAAACAAATCGCTTATAAAACAGGTTGGATTCATCAACAATAAGCGAGGAGATATTTTTCTTTCTTTTTTTTTTTTTTAGAATTTTAATGAATAAACAGCAATTCCTATTCATTATTTATCTACTTCTGAATTTTAATGAATAGTTCCCAGCGCTCATTAACAAATCTCTGTATTTATGGAAAACTGGCACTTCATAAATATCAAATTGTGCTATTTTATGTGCTGGTTTTATATAAATATAGAAATTCTGTAATTATCACTCGAACTGATCATTAAAATTCAAAAGCAGATAAATAAGCTGACGCTTTCTGCCTTATTATTCAGATAAAACATCTTTCTTTTCTTTTCTTTTCTAAATTGTTCCCTGTCCCCTCACGTGTCACACCCTTTCCTTGGGGCAGCATGTAGCCGCCACTTGTGTTGCAGGTAGTGCCTTTCTGCTGTGTTGTCTGGGGTTTCTGGTCTGTGCCTGCAGCAAGGACTCTTTTGTTGGCGTGCGCCGGCTTTCTCCCAGCCTCGTCTCTCTAGGTCATGAGATTCCTGGCTGGTATTCTCATTCTACACTGATTTGTCCTTTTTTCCCCTGACATTGTTGTTGACTTTTGTATTATCACAGCATAAACCATTAGCCATTTTATGCAAATCTGTGTGTTGAATGAAATCCGTGTCAAGTCCATAAAATCAAATTCCAACTTGCCGTGCAATGTAAGCATATAAAACTGCCTTTGTTAGAAACAGCTGGGATGAAAACCAATCCGATCCAATCCAAACCAAAGTAAACCAATGCAATCTGCTCTTCATATGATCACATTTCTCTTTGGAGCACAGAACAAGTCACATGCTGGTCTCAGCCGTGTAAGGCAAAAGCTGAAGCATCACTGCTGCTGTCCAGGAAGCTGTCCCAAATTTATATCACTTCATTTCAGATTAGCACTTGTTCCAGCATCAATTATCCATGTGAAGAAAAGAAGAGTACTAATGTTAAAATAACACAAGACCACACTGGTAACCTGCAGTTTAGCTGGCTTCACTACAAGCCATTCGAAACCAAATCCATAGGATAAGTCAAACACTTTCTAGATGTGTGGTGGTATTCCCATCTCCTAGGACAAGGGGCTAAGGCCATGAAGAAGGTCCCTCCAGAGGCATTCTGGTTCGGAAGCCGTACCATAGTGCCTGCTCAAGGGGAAGAGCACACAGGTATTTAAAAGACAGACAAAACTACAACTCTCACAAAGCAAAATATATGCTGAACCTAAAAAAACCAGGAGATCCCACAAGTAGATAAATAAGCTAGGCACTGCAGCAGTTGTGTTGTGCTAAAGGTTATTACCTTAAACATCAGACCAATGAAAGCCATTGCATTTAATATCAGGAAAATCTGTTTGTTCCCTGATTGTATCAAGCCATGAACCAAAGGCTGCCTAGGCTTCACCTCTCTCTTTAGAGCAATCTGTGTGCAACGTTTTCCCCAGGTATTTAAGTTATGCAGTGTCCTTGCCACAGTGCTGGAGATATTTGTGATGATTGCTAAAAAAGTTAAACTACATGTGATTAGCAAATCTAACTAATATGTCTCCTTTTACTTCTAATTCTTGGGGTTTTTTTGCTTAAAAAACCCTAATCTCTCTGGAGTTTTGCACTTCAGTGCACCCATAAGGGAACAGAATTTGGATCTCAAAGACTATGGCTCTGTCTGAGCATCAGATCATTTCTCATTTTTTCCATGGGAAAATTTCTTTCCAGTTTCCTGACTAGGCTTAAGTGGTTCATAAGTGGTTCATAATAGCTTAGTCTAAAACTTCCCTTGTGCGCCTACTGGTATTTATTTGCTCCCCAGAGCTGAATCAGACCAACACTGTTCCAACTGCACAGTCAACTGAGTCAACACTCCTTGCATCACCTGTGAGATGAAATGACATGTTTCTCTTTTTTTAATGCATTTCAACTGTAGAAGAGTGGTGTTTGGAGAACTGCTGAGTTTGATGTGTTTTAAGTCTAGCTTTCCCATAGCTCTGAGCATTAAGGAGGACAGGTGGTACGCTAGCGCTTCACCTCATTTCTCCTCGTGCTTTCCTGTGCTTCACATAAGCTTTGTCTCTTGTCTTACACTGAAACGGTAACCATCCTGGAGCAGGAGGAGCGTGTTTAGTCTGTTAGTGTGGCACCTCTCATGATGAGGGTCCACTTCATCACTGTAGGCCCAGAAATACAGATAAGACAGAAAGTAAGATGGATTAGCTACGGCACTTCCCGCAGCCATTTAAGGCAGGCTGCAGCACTGGCTGGCCAGTCCCTGGGAGAAATCACCCAAATCCCTGTGTGCAAACCTTACCTCCCAGAATGATGCTTTTCCGACAAGGAATGCTGCAACCAGCTGGTACCGAAGGGAAAAAACCCAACTCTTTCCCTTACACACTTCTTTTCCCCTTCTGTCTTTACTACTTTTTAACTCCAGCTCCGCTTTTTCGGTCTGACCCTTTTTCTATTGTGCCGAGCTTCTCCACAGTGCTGGCAGCTGCTATTCAGAGTCTGCAAGGCAGCCGAAGGCTGAAGGTTTCATTAGAGCAAAGCCCTCCTAATGTTGTGCATTGTGCACGGTTCAGCAGTGCAGCCATTAATCCTCTCCCACTGCTCCCTGCCACCCCTGGGGGAGGTTCTCCTCCGGGAGGCATATCTCCTTGGCCTGTCATGTTGAGAGCCAGAAGCTCCTGAAATATTTTTTAATTTATTGTCACAGTTGCATTAACAGAAACATTTGACTTTTCTGTCTAAATCAATACAGGGTTTCCTCCCTTTTTTTTTCTTTAAAGGACATATGCCTACACAACTGTTTCACTGCCAAGCTCTTCAAAAGCGCAAGCAGAGGAAGAGATGTTGGATCAATCTGGCTGTAATTTCAGTACGTCTTTCAATTGCCCATCTACAAGTGGGTCAGTGTTGTACTTTTTGACCACATTTCCCCTCCATTCCAGGTTTGATGTTGACCTACTTTCCCATGCCATAATTCACTCATATTCCCCTCAGCATCCAGATAATAAAGTGAGCGGAAAAATCCAAATCCGACTTGCACCAAGCAATTATTTTCACGTCCATCTGTATTTGCTGTGTTAGTGCCAGGGTTTTGTTATTGCACAATAGAGGATAATGAGATCACTTCTTAATTCTCCATCTTCTTCCATCTGAAGCTCTGAAAGCACTGGGGAAAGACAAGAGCTGTCATGTTTTACCAGGGTAGTGCTTCAAGCAGCAGTGTGTCTCCTAGTGATTACAGCCATGTGTTTACAGGAAGTCACAAAAATTAAGTGGATAAATAAAGAAATGAATGAAAA
>Ga0181612_147300_pt1 | contig 10644 bp, 12 predicted proteins | sample HoacroProtozoa21_FD_119630 | JGI IMG/M metagenome (GOLD analysis project Ga0181612, IMG submission 119630) | Hoatzin crop microbial communities from Cojedes, Venezuel. Combined Assembly of Gp0051906, Gp0051904, Gp0051908
CATGAAGTAAAAATAAAAGTTATTTGCTGTGGGCTAGTTAGTTTTAGTTTTTCACTTTCGTGTTGGCTGCTTTTCCTTTCTCAGTTTCGGTTAGTTAAGAAAAGGGACTCACAAATGGATGTGTCTTTTGTTGTGGCCAGAAAGCATGAAACATTTCAGTTCCATGTTTATGAAACTTATCTTTTAGAGCTGAAAAGCTTACTGAGACTGATCTGTTTCTACCGAAGTAATTTGGTACAAAATTTGGACAAAGGAAAATACTTTGTGTAGGAGATGTTTAACTGGAAAAGCTGAGGTCAACGTGAGAGCTAGGACTGGCTGTGGCTTGGTGCTTTTGTCCTTCCTTGTGCTCGTCACATCCATTGGTAGAAGCACTTGGTGTGTCCCACCACCTCCGAGCAGGAAGGGTGTCCTAGGCCTGGCTGTAGGGTGGTGGGGTCCCCTTGGGTCCCACTTCAAATCTCATGCTGGCCTTGCAAAATCATCTCCCAGTTTAGGAGCAGGGTAGCAAGTCTATGGTGGGGTCCTGGGGCTGTGCCGGGCAGGGACCAGGACTTGGACCACATGGGTCCACTGTTGGTCCTTTGACCAACACCTCCATGGAGTGGGCAAGAGGAGACACCAATGATTACCTGTAGGATCCGCACATAGCCCGGTCCCCGTCCACAAACATGAACTTCTGCGCCAAAGCCCCTTTGAACTTGGTGGCTGAGCGCGTGAAAAACTCTGTCCCTCCTGTGCTCCGGACTCGCAGGTTCTGCAAAGCAAAGGTGGAGGCGTGAGCGGGAGCGAAGGGCTGGTCTTCAGAGCATTGTTCGCTCCTTCATCGATGCCCCTACAGATGCTCCACAGCCCCTCTAAAGAGTGGGAAAGGCTCTTCATGGCCAGCTCAGAGGAGACCACAGCCATGGGAAGATAAAGTAACTTGCCTGAGGCCGTGCAGCAAACCATGGACTTAGCTTCAAGGATTTCCTGCTTTGTCCATGTGTTGGACAGTGTTTTCTACCTCTTCAACGTGGTGCTTCCTGTGTCCGTGGGTGAGCAGCGTGTGATAGAGCTGCCACTTTCCATCTCCTGCGATCTATGCAAATACCACCATGGGAGAGGTGATTCTTCACCTCCTCCTCAGCGGGAGATGTACAAGGAGTTGAAACCCCAGGTGATGACCCCAGGACCACGCACGTGGACCTGATGGTAGCGGGCTTGTCCTCCACCAGAATCCCCCTTTACTGTGCTCCTAAATCTGAGCATCTAGCCCTATTTTTAGGGGTGAATGGGGAAAAAAAAGACAGTGGGGCAACATCTTTTCACCCTGGGGAAACGAAACCCAGGGACCTGGGCCAAACGGGCACATCCCACAGCAGGTCCCTGCAGAGGTGGCCAGGGAGCGTGGGGTGTTCTCCCCCTAGGGAGCCTGGGCACAGAGGGGTGGTTTTTATCTTCAGTCTGGCTCATGCCTCCGTGCGTCTCCGTGGAGGGCATCAGCACATTTTTGCAGCTGAGCAGATAGCATCTCTCACTGCAAATGCTCTCCCTTGGGTGGGGAGAAAATATTTTCTTGTGAAAGCAGCTGCATTCCTCCTGTTCCTGCTGGGACATTGATAATGCCATTGCTAAAGGCACCGTGTCGTCACCAGGTCATGCCCTCCACTGTCAGTTTTTTGTTTGTTGTGTTGTTGTTTTTTTTTTTTATTTAAGAAGAAAGCACGAAAAGTATTTGTCTTCCCCACCTCCAGCCTTCCTCATCTGCTTCCCCGGGGTCTCCTCTCTCCCTGTAGACCTTGACCTGGCGCATCCCTGAGCTTGGGCACCCCCGGTCCCCGCTCCCACATGCCTGGCAGGAGGGACGGTGATTTAACGCTAGTTTTAGCATGATGTAAAGGCAAAGGTTTTCCTGATTGGCTTTCCAGGGTGGCTTTACGTGCTGAGTAGAGAAGTTTGAGGGGGTCTTTTTTGGTGCATTTGATTTTTTTTCTTTTTTTTTCCCAGTGTTCGCCGTTTTGCCTGGTGTGGCTGGGGGGAAGCCGGTGCTGAGCACCCCAGTATCTGGCAGTGGGCAGCACTGGGGTGCTGGGGGCTGGCTGGCAAGCAGGTTGGGGTGGCAATTCCCATCCCTGTCCTGGGTTGTCCCTACACAAGGGGCTGCCGAGAGAGCGGTATTGCCCCGGCTGCACTCTGACCGGCTGCTGGGTGACGCTTGCACCCAAGGCTGAGCCCTCTGCCTGTCGCCAGCCTGGGTGTCCCTGGCTCACAGCTCTCCCAGGGCGCCGATCTGTCCCGCTCGGAGCTGAAATTTTGCACCAAGGCACAAAGCAGCCGTGGGTTTTTCTCAGGTAACACCCAGGGGAACGAAGCTCCCCAGAAGCAAGGTGCCGGTTACCTTTCCCTTGCTCCCCGCTCCCGGCGTATCGCTGCTGTTAAGTAAGATCTGTTTATTTAATCTCTCCCATAACGAGCGCGCAGCAAGCGAGCGCCCAGCACCGTGGCCGGCTGCCAAGCCCGGGACGGGGTGAATCACTCCCCAAGCACTCGTCGTTGCTCAACGAAGCGACCGCCTTGCCTAAGCCAGCTTGCTGATTGCGAAGCGAGGAGGCACCAAGATAAACGTACGTTTCGTTAGCATCTCCTGGCTTACGAAGCGGCTCCCAGACACTGCCCTAGTTTCCTCCCAGCCTCCTGCCCTGCTGCATCCCATGCCAGCAAATTGGCTGCAATATGTGGCAAATCCCAACTTCGAGACTTTTGCCGAGCTCTGCAGATGTTCTCCTGCTTTTCCAGTCCTGCCACAGGGTTGCTAATGCATGAAAACACCGGCGTGCGTCAGCTCCGGCTTTTCTGGTCTTGGGGCAGGAGCAGTCTGCAGGATACCAGACTCTCCGGGGAGTTTGGACGTGGGTAAAAGCTCAGCTGAGTCTGCTTTAATTGTCGTGAGCAGCAATTAAGCAGGGCCAGCGGGCTTGGTGGCTGGGGAAGGCGTGATGCTCGGCCGGCCGGTGCTTTCGGCTGCCCGGGGTGGGGGTCCCCAAGCCCCCCCTGTGCCCTGGCCCCGCTCCAGCCCGGCATGAGGGTGTCACGGCTCCTACGTGTTCCTGCTCAGCCGGGGATTTGCCCTCACCGTAAGCAAATTTGGTGAGCTTGCCCGGGCACGGGCCTCCCCGCCAGCCTTTTGGCAGCCAGCGCGCGCGGCCGGGTGACGTCAGGCGCAGAAACATCGCTTTTCTGCCAAGCAACAGGCGAGGCCGAGCGGCTCGCAGCCGGCGGGTGAAGTACAGCCGGGACAGGGGTGTCTGCGAGCCCCGAAGTGAAACTGCTGGGCTGCTCTGGTGTGTTTGCATCCGATGCTGGTGATGGGAGCGTTGCGACCGGTGGAGAGCCCAGGACCCTGTCCTGTGGCTGGAGTGAGGGTCCCCGCTCCAGCTGCTGCTCCTGAGGCTGATTTAACCCCCAGCCCTCTTCTCTGCCCCTTCATCTGCCTCCAGCTTTGCACAAGCACCGCGCAAGGTGAATTTTCTCCGCACCCCCTGCGCTGCCGTGCATCCCCTGTTCTGCTTCGCTTTCCATCTTTTCAAATAGAATTCGTGCACCGGAGCAACGCGATGCACAGCCACCAGCACCTCCGGGGCCGGGTGAACGTGGCGTGTGCGGGCAGATCGGCGCTGCCGGCGCGGTGGCAGCCGGACCCGGCGTCGCGGTGAGGGCATCCTTGGCAGCTGCTGGGGCCGCGGGCAGCGTGGGTGCCTCCCTGCTCTGCTCCCAGCCCCGTGCTGGGGCGGAGGCTCCGGAAAAGGAGAAAATCGAGTTTTTTTTAATTCCAGCCTCTGACTTGTGGTAAAGCCTGAAAGCAAGAGAACCGGCCGGTGGTTTCTCCTGTCGGTCCTGCCTCTGGGGCAGGAGCAGGCATGGGGCTGGCGAGAGCAGGGATTTGTCCCTGGCAGAGCATCCTTCCTCTTGTGCCTTCCCTCTTGCCACCTTCCTCACCAGGAGGAGCTGAGCACGTAGGTTTGCCCTGGGCTTTGCAGTGCCCTGCTTGAGTCGTGCCCACCCTTGCGGGGCCGCAGCTCCCTGAGCACCCCTCTGCCTCAAAGCCAGCTCTGCCTGGTACCAGCAGCCCCCCTGGGCTTTCTGCAGGCAGCTTTGCTGAGTGGAAGGGAATCCATGTCCCCGTCTCTCATCCGTCCCCCTCCATCCTGCTACTCCCGGATTAGGGCATCACCTTCAGCTATGGCTACAGGAAAAATGGACTAAACTCATCTAGCACTGCCCAAAGTTTGGGGGGATCACAGCCCCCAGGACAGGAGGGAGCAGGGCTGATAGCTCTGACTACCTCCCTGCGCTGGAGGAGGTTACCCGGCCCCGGACCCTTCGGGCCATCCTTACCTTCAAGTGTCCGGCGTGCATGTGGGCTCGCTCGCACATCTGGAGGAAGTGCTTCACATTGGTCTCATCCAAAATGATGTAGACTCCCACTTTCCTCTTGAAGCCAGCATCCAGGAGGTCCTTGAAGATGTCTACGTCGGTGAACATGTCCATGACCACCGCGATGACCTGGAGAGGGGAGAAGAGAGATGAGTCTGGGTAGCGTGGCTGGGTGACAACCCCAAGATACAGCCGGTGCCTGTTTTGTGAGAGCCGAAGCAACGTGCTCTCTCCCTAGGAGGTTTGGATTTGGGGTGGGGGAGCCTGGGCTCTCCCCTGGCTCCAGCCAGCCCAAGAGTGGAAAGCAGGAGCCCTCAGTCCCTTGTCTCTGCTGTCACTACAGGAGGTTTGCCGGTGGCCGGTAGTATAATATGCTTGTGAAAAACTGATTTCTGAGGGTGAATCTAACTTTCTGGCCTTTAACAAGCTCCACAGACTTCAGAGTCCAGTTCCTGGCTGGCAAGTTTTGCGTCCCTTCGCTATCGGCACCGCCCGCAGCCCCATCGTGGGGAGCGCCAGAAGGAGAAACCTGCGACGCCGTGATGTGTCTGTCTGCCCGAGGGCAGGCTGCTTGGGATGGTCGCTGCCTCTGGGGTTATCATGCAGGCTTGTGTTGAGAGAAACAGGATGAAGAATAGCTAAAGCTGACTCTAAGCTTGGTGGAAAGTATCCGGATATGCCTGAGGTGCATCCAGGAGCTGAAATGACTTTTAATACCTTTTAAAGGACAGGCCTGGGTGCGAGCTGACGAGGTTGCTCAGAAGCAGACGGGAGTTTGCAGCTCCCAGCGCTTGTGACCGGCTGCCATTCCAAGTCCAGGCTACTGCCAGCCCCGCTGTGGTTGGGTTCAAGGTCAGTTCTCCACTACGAGGCCAAAGCAGAGTACCAGGGGCAGGCAGTGTTTCTGTTGTCTGGGCTGCTGACGTCTCTCTCGGTCTCGCTGCCCGGCCATGGGCCGGGAGCCTGCCGGGTGCTCGGGGTGCTGCTCCTGCCACGCAGCATCCCTCCATCCTCCCAGGCTGTACGAAAGCGGAGCAGGGCCGGGACGACGATGCCAGCGTCCCGTGCAGTGACAGAAGGGTTTGGCACATGGCAGTGTCGCTGTTCTTCGCAAGCCGGAGCTGACCTTGTACCCAGGGCGTTCGCTGCCGTGGTGGGGCCGGGGCGAGTCCCGTGTATGATAGTAAGATGGATCTGCGCCGCGTCCAGCCGCCCTGGGATTTTGCGGAGATGGCTGCCGAAGCACCAAAGTTCACCCCACGCCCATGAATTTTGCCTTCCTGGAGATGGCATCACCCATGGCATAACGGTGGGCAGCAGCGGTGCAGCACCAAGCGTGTGTGGGCACAGGGGCTGAGCATCTCGCTGCAGTCCCTGGGGTAGCAATAGGGCCGCGCAGCCGCCTCTGCCTCCCCTCATCCCACGTGGAGTGGCAACAGCCACGCAGGAAAGCGGCTTGTCGGGCACTGGTGTGTCATCGCCCCACGCTTGGAAACGTGTCGGTGCCCCCATCTCTGTGGCTGCTCCTGGATGGTGCCCTGGGTCGGGGGGAGATGGCTGCTGGCAGCCCTTCACTCTTCCAGGAGGGCTCCGCTGGCCGTGGCCGAGCTGGGGAGGACACCAGCGTGGGACAATGCACACTGTGGGGTGACACAGTGAGACCTCAGGATGCTCCTCCCGCGGGAGGGAAGGGATTGGGACGGTGCCGGGTGCTTGTACGCTGAGGCACGTCCAGTCCGGGGCTCTCAAAGCACCAAGCTACCTTTTAATTAGTTTTGTGCCACCTCTAATTAAGAGGAGGATTGTGCATTATGACACTGCTGGCTCTTCCCTTCCTTTTCTGCAGGCGATGGGGCGAGGAGTGAGGCTGAGTGGGGAGCCCCAGCCCGCACCATCTCCGATGCTGCCCCGACCTCCCCAACCCCGGCCACACACAGCATTTTGGGAGGTGCCAGCGAGCTGAGCAAGCCGGGACGTTATGGCTCTACCACTCGATCTTAACTGAATTCCCACTTATCCTCACCCCAGAGCCTCTCAACAGGCTTTGACGTGTAAGCACGAATCCTCACTCCCCTGTGCACCCGCTCGTGTGTTTTGCATGTCCTTGTTGTCCTGGTGGGGAAACTGAGGCAGAAACCTGGGTGTGCGCTTTGCATGGGCTGCCCAGCGAGGGCTGCGCTTGTCTCGCCAACGATGTAAAGTGGGAGAGGTTCAAAGCTACTCGTAAAGCTCAGGGCTTGGCTTTTCTATTTACAGCAAGTAATTGGGGAGGAGCTGTGCTGTCTGCCACGAGTCCTGGGTGAGGGGTGCCTGAGCCAGGATGGCATGTCCCCGGCTCGAGGAGGTGGGTTTGGTGGCAGAGAATTGCTCCTGTCTCTGACACCGATGCTTTCTGCGGCCGTGGTCATGTCACTTTGCCTGTGCGCTGCATTTTCTCCAGGGGAAATCGAGGGCTTATAAAATGGGGATGAGAATAGTATTGGCCTTCATTCTGGGAGGAAAAGAGCACTTTCCCACTGCGGTCCTGGCATTCCCAAGGCCTTGGCTTGCTGCTGTGGCTCCAAAGATGTTTTTGAAGGGACATGGGCAGGGAATGGTGATGTCCCCTATCCCAAGCACTGCTCATGCAGGGATGGCGAGCAGGCAATGTGCTGCAGGCAGTCACCCAGCGTGGCTCGCTCGGGCAGCGGGGAGGTAGCCCGGCTCTCACCTGCTTGCCCATGTTTTCACCCCGATTCCTCCTGCTCGGCTGGTGCGTCCTGTTGCCGCTCAGCGCTTCTGGATCCCTCCCTGCCGCGTCTTGCCTGCAGGACAGGCTTGGCCTTGGTTTGTCACCAGGATCTCACACCAGTGTGCCAACGTGCTGCCCTGGCACGAAATGGGCTGGGAGAGCGAGGACGGCGCTGGCAGCGCTCCCGATGCGGTGACTGTCCAGGGACCACGGGGGCGAAATCTGCTGCTGGGCTGCCCGCGCTTGAACCTCAGCTGGGACCAGTCGGGTCCGTGCCAAACCCAGGTGCAGGGTTTAATCTGCCAAGAATTGAGGTCGGTCTGCTCCGGAGAAGTGAAATCCTGTGTGTTTCTTGCTTCCCAGCCTGGGGAATGGGAGAATCTGGAGCAAACCACGCCGTCCTGCTGCGGGGAGCGAGCTTGGCACCCTCGTCCCTGTCACCTCTGCCAGGGCAGCGCTTGGTGTCTGCACGCTCGGTGCTGGGGAGGTCCCCGACACCAGGAGAGCTGCACCTCTTCCAGAAGCCCCTTTGCCGCTGTGTCGTCCCAGGAAGCTTCGCCATCCCTTTGCCATTCATCCGGAGAGCGCGGAGAAGACCAGCCCCAAATCTTCAGCCAGATGCTCCCAGTGCCTGAGCGGGTGATGCTTTTCTTCCCGGGGTCCCAGGAGCTGCCGAGATCCATGGGATGCAGCGGGCGTGCAGGTGCCGGGTCCCAGCACCCCGAGGAGCGGCGAGCGTTGCGTCCCCTCGGACACTGGGCAAAGGAGGTTGGGATCCTTCCGAACAGCTTTGATGAGCGCGTGAACTGCAGGATCATGTTTTATAGAGGAAATGACAGCTCTTTATTAGCTCACCCTGAATCATCAGATAATGACTTTTGGGGCACACCACGTGGGCATTTAATAAATTAGGCAGGCAGCAAGGCACAATTAGAGGAAGCGTGTTGGGATGAGGGAGAGGTGGGACAAGTAACATTAATAATTGCTCTCTCCTGTCGACCCTTTCATCCAGGAACGGCAGAAGGTTTTGTAAACAGTAATTAATAGGGCCTCCCAACCTTTGCTGGAAGTTGCTCAGGGTAATTATATCACCACAATCCCAACCTGGAACCTCAAGTGCAGAGAGGAGGTCACACTCACTGCTGTCTCCTGTGGCTTTTGGCCAAGGTCAGTGTTTTCAGCCTGCTCTGGTTTCTGGTCAGACAGAACCAAAATCTAGAGAAGATGGGTAGATCTTCCTCTCTACCCATCCTGTGAGCTTTGCAGCCCGAGGGGATCTGCATTGAGGCAGAGGCGGCCATCCCACGGCTGGACCTGGTGAAGGTCTCCAGGGTGAAGACCAGTGGTGCACCACATCCCTGACCACCTTCCGCTCATTGGCCACAAAGATGGGGATGTTCTGGGAAAGCAGGGACGTAGTTGCAGGATCCTGCCTCTCTTCTCTCCCATTTATTCCCAGAGAGAGGAGGAGATCATTTACATCCCCTGCTCCAGCTCACCCGGGTTTGCCTTTCTGGAGAGGAAAGCAGAAGCTCTGAACTCAGCAGCATTAGGCCTCGTTCCTGGAAGAAAGTGGGCTCATCTGCGCCGTCAAAGGGGCCTCACATCTCGGGTCTTGGCTTCCTTGCCCCAGCTCTGAGCTACCGTGAACCTGCCCAGCGTCAGCAGTGCTCACGTGGGCTCTGAACTTTCCTCAGCCAGGCTGTCTGTTGGGTGAACTTTGCTCTCCGGGCTGTGAGATGACAACTCGTGTGGCGGTGTTTGGTGTTCAGCATCTGAGAGCATTTCAGACCAAGTACTGTTGGCAGGAGCAGGAGCATCCTCTGGGATGCACTGCTGAAGCTCTCCCAAGCCCGTGCTCCTTCAGAGGTGGATGAAGCGTGCTGCCATTGCCCAGTAGAATGGGACAATCCAGCAGGGATCTCGGTGGGGTGGCCCGAGGGATGGCCAGCCTACGTGACATCTGATGGAATGGCAGCCAGACCGTCCCTCTGTCCGCCCTCGGCTTCCTCAGCCAAACCCTTTCACCTCTGAGCTGCTGTGAAGACCTCAAGCTTCGGCTGAAATCTCTGGGTGCAGAGGAGGGTGGTCTAGCCCAGCGTCCCCACGCTTAGGAGCACCCAAACCAGCGGTCACCCGGGCTCAGCTGCATGACAGCAGGTTCAGCTGCAGTAACCGTGGTCCTCGTACATGGGGTGGGAGACCTCTGGAAGAGTCCCACTTGTCAGACCCTGTAACTCCCACCTTCCCCACCCCCTGCAGAGTACAGATTTGAAGCATGCGCCCATCTCTACGTTTCCCGGGGTACCATAAGCTCTGAGCAGGCTCCTGCACGTCACCAGTGGTGCCACCACGTCTCATCCCACCGACAGGGACCACCTGGACCAGGAGGCAGACCCAAGCCCTACTCATGGGGCATCAAGGGACCGGTGACAAGCACGGCAGCATCGACCACGTCCCTGCGGCTTGGAGAGGCTCCAAGGAGAGCGGTGAGGAAGGTGCAGGCAGCAGGGCCTGGCAGCTGCCTGACTCAGCGCCTGGCTCTGCTGAGCAGGAGGAGGGTGGCAGATGACTCAGGAGATGCCGTTTGCAGGGGGGGCGGCAGGCGGAAAGCGGTGAGAAGGCAAAGCCAGGCAGGAGCTGCAAGCCCGGGTGAGACGCAGCTGGAAAGACGCGAAGATGAGACATTATTTGTAGTGGGGGAAGTTCTGCCATCCTCCACCCCACGGGACTTCAGCCCTCCCTTCCCTTTGCCCTCGCTGCAAAGCCCTTCGGCGGGGAAAACGTCACAGGTAAGGACAGGCCGCCTTGACTTCTGCAAGGTGACAGCGGCCGGAGACCTCTCCAGTCTGCAGAGGGGCAGCCCCGATCCCCCAAATCAGCCGTCCCTGTGAGCTGGCTGCCTCGGACGCGTTGGGAGATCAGTTTTCCTGCCTGAGCCCAGGGCTCTTCGTGCTCAGACCCCCAGGTCTCTGGTCCTGGAGGGGCTCTGATGGCTGTGTGCCACCAGGCTTCCCCCTCTCCTGCCAGGATCTGTGAACCCCAGCACCATCCCCGACCTCGATACAGGGAGCTCTGGAGCCAGGTGGACCTGACGCATCCCAACCCATCTGCCCCTGTTCTGTAGCCACCCTGGCAGGGTCTCCCCATTTTCCTGCTGGAGCATCCCCAGGGCTGGGATGCTCCTCCCTCGGAGCTGGATTTCTCAAGGCAGCAAATGCACAGAGCTCAAAGGGCTTCAAAGCACTGCAAAACCACCAGGTACTGACCCCTCCTGCACTTCCCAGGGGACGGAGTCCCTGGGAAATACCAGAAACCTCTGCCCACCACCGCTAGACTTTACAGAATCACAGAATCCCAGCATGGCAGGGGTTGGAAGGGACCTCTGGGAATCACCCAGTTCAACCCCCTGCCCAAGCAGGGTCACCCAGAGCAGGCTGCACAGGACCGCGTCCAGGCGGATCTTGAATATCTCCAGAGAAGGAGACTCCACAGCC
>Ga0181612_112834_pt1 | contig 10643 bp, 7 predicted proteins | sample HoacroProtozoa21_FD_119630 | JGI IMG/M metagenome (GOLD analysis project Ga0181612, IMG submission 119630) | Hoatzin crop microbial communities from Cojedes, Venezuel. Combined Assembly of Gp0051906, Gp0051904, Gp0051908
GCCGGATCTGTGATGATTCACAGGTGCTTAGGAGCTACAAAAAGGGGTAAACACGCCAATAGTAGACCATGATGTGTTTTGTCCTCTGTTACAGAAGGGTTTGTACACAGCACTCCTTTCCCAATACAAAGCCTCACAAGGCAAAAACACTCTGTGACATGCACCTCACATGTCAACAGAGAAGTAAATTAAAAGATCTTCTTAATGAAGAGCCTGCACCTACAACAGCAAGGTTGGCCACCTGTGATTGTCTGCAGTCACCAAAGCAATGTTGAATGGAAAACTTCAACCTTCTTCAAGCTAACAGTCAGCTGCAGAACGTATATGAGTACAGCAGGGTCATAGAGTTGAGGAAATAAGTCACCCTGGCAGTTATTATTCCTTCCTTACTAATCAGACCTACAGGATTTAGAACATGCGTCATGTCTGGTGGTGTTTATTTGGTGCAGTAGCATATAGTCCTGCAGCTGCTTTTCCCTTGAGTGTGACCTTTCTATGCTTTCTTAGGCAAAAAGAAATGCCTATCTGCTGCTGTCTGTTCAAAAGAACAGAAAAAAACGTATAGGCTCTTCCACTGCGGTAGCTGAATGAAAAGCATCCATCTCTAGGGCTGCTATTCTAATATCTTTTAAAAACATTAAATTCAACCATAGACATATTTTAATACAACTTTCTCTACTGTCTCTGTTTCTGATTCTGTATTACATTGGTGGAGATTTACATTAAATATTGTTTTCCGTATTGTTTGCTTTGGTAGCTTATCTGTGTCAGAACCACATATGATGCACGTAAAGAAGATTACAGCATTCCCCAAAGATTTCTCCTTGCCCTAGCAAGCATACTTCAACAAAACATATACAACTGGGTATGTTTTGTTTCTCAGTGCTGAAAGATTGCTGCAAATATCTGGGGGAATGCAAAAATAGCTGGTTTGTCTGTTTAGTTGTTTGTGACTTCTGCAATTTAGGGAACTGTCTTAGAGTTAAATATTCCACTAGCAGGTTAAAACCTAGTGGACAGAGACAAATACTGATCTCTGGATCCTACAAAGCCTACAAAGGCTGCTCTGTGGAAGGGATTTCAGTGTCCTCAGAGGTGCTGGCTTCTCAAGAGATGATATGTAGTTGCACTGGAGACTAATGTGTGAGGAACAGTCTGTGCATGTCTTGACATCTAAGGATACAGCTACAGGCACTTGGGGCTTTTTTTGCCCTATTTTGTTGCATTGAAATGTAACGTGGGAAAACTTGAAAGAGATGTGTATTTATTAGGCATTTTTGAAGGTCTGGATTTAATAATGACATTTAACAGTTAGTAATTTAATAACATAGGTTTAAGCAGCCCTCATGATTTTCAAGGTTCTTCTGTGTGAGAAAGCTTGTCAATCACTTTGTCATTCACTTTACAGATGCTATTCAATGGACACATTGAACCGTAGTGTGGTAATATGGGGGAGGAAAGGAGGAACCAGTAAGATTTCCAGCTATGCAGCTGGAAAGCTATGATCTGTCTTATGCAGCTGGAAAGCTGTGATCTGTTTTCTATCACTGAAATTTGGTGGGATGAATCACATGACCGGAGTGCTACAACCAATGGCTATGAACAGTTTAGGAGGGACAGGCAGGGAAGGAAAGGTGAGGGATTGTCCTCTACACAAAAAAAACCAATTGATTGCACAGAGCTGTCTGAAAAACAGCAATGCACAGGTTGAGAACTTAGGGGTGAATATTAGAGACCAAGCCAACAAAGCAATCCTTGTGGTTTATTTTGACTACAGGCTGCCCAATCAAGGGGAGGGTGTTGATGAAGTGTTCTCATTTGAACTACATGGAACGTCAAGCTCACAGGCCCTGATCATGCTGGGTGACCTCAATCACCCCGACATCTGCTGAAAAAGCAGGGCAACAAGCTGCAAGCAGTCTAGGAGACTCTTGGAATGCATTGAAGATAACTTCCTAACCCAGGTGATAGAAAGGCTGACCAGAAGAGGTGCATTAGTGGACCTGCTGCTCACTAAAGAGAGGAACTCTTTGGAGAGGTGAAGTTTGGTGGTAGCCTCCCCTTCAGTGGTCATGTCCTGTTGGAATTCATGACCCTGAGGGATGCAAGCCGTGCGAACGGTGTAGGCAAGATCCTAAACCGTAAGAAGGTAAACTTTCAGTTTTGCAAGGAAATAGTGGATTGGACTCCCTGGGAAAGTACCCTTAGGGACAAAGGAGTAAAAGAGACCTGGCAGCTATGCAAATACATTATTCTTAGAGCACAAGAGCTCTTCATTCTGCTGTGCAGAAATCAGGCAAGGAAGACAGGAGACCAGCATGACTGAGTAAGGACCTCCTGGTCAAAATCGAACACAAAAAAGAAATGCATAGGCACTGGAAACAGGGACACGCATCCATCCTAGGAAGAATATGGTGATGCTGCCTAGGGTTGTAAGGATGGGATCAGGAAAGCTAAGGCACAGCTGGAGCTAAATTTGCAAGGGACGTTGTGTGAGCTGGCACAGGCATGATGCAAGAACAACTGCAAAATGACAGGTGAAATGCAAAAAGTAAACTTATTTTTATTACTTTGTTAACCAGAGCATCCCTAAAACAGCACCTGGGCAGAGGCACACAAGTGGGGAGGCAGGCTTCATGGAGCTCTGTCCTTGTTGAGTGTTACTGAACCTGCTGTTTTTGCCTGTATATCAAGGATTCAACAGGCGTAGTTTACCATCAAGTTTTGATCTTTCCTGCAGCAGGGAAGGAATCTCAAACAAATTTGACAGCATGTGTCTAAGTCTATCACAGGCCTACGTTATCTAAACACTGAGATTGTACTTGTCAAGCACACAAGACTAAATGATTAGTATGATATATGTGGATTTTTACACCCCAGCTTCAAGTCACGTGAGCATGTTTACAATCTTGCTCACCAATCTTCCATTCTTTTCCCACAGATGTGAAGAACAATAAGAAAGGATTCTACAAGAACATTAGTCAGACAAGGAAGACAAAGAATATTGTAACCCCCGTGATAAATGAAATGGGATCTGGTAACAACAGACAAGGAGAAGGCTGAGATACTCAACAACTTCTTTGCCTCAGTTTTTGCTAGCGATTGCTCCACCCACATCTCTTGAGTACCTGATTCTCAGGGCAGTGACTGGGGGAATGAATTCCAACACTTCATAGGAGAAGATCAAGTTTGAGACCATCTGAGGAACCTGAACATAGTCCATTGGACCCAATGAGATGCATCCCAGGGTCCTGAGGGAACTGGTAGATGTAGTTGCTGAGTTGCTCTCCATCATATTTAAAAAGTCATGTCAGTCAGGCAATGTCTCCAGTGACTGGAATAAGGGAAACATCATATCCATTTTGTTTTAAAAACATAAAAATGAGAACCCTGGGAACTACTGACCATTCAACCTTACTTCAGTTCCTGGTAAGACCATTGAACTCATCCTCCTGGGAGATAGGTCAAGGCATAAGGATGAGAAGGAGGTGAATAGAGACAGCCAGCAATGGGAAAATCATGCCCGACTAATCTGGTAGCCTTCTATGATGGACTGCATCAGTGGACAAGGGAAGAGTAACTGATGTCATCTACCTTGCCTGCTTTAAGGCCTTTGGCATGGTCTCACGTAACAACCTTGTCGCTAAACTGGAGAGATATGGGTTGGAAGGATAGACTATTTGATGGGTAATGAATTGGCTGAATGGTCATGCCCAAAGAGTTGCAGTCAATGGCTCAATGTCCAAGTGGAAGTCAGTAACAATTGGTGACCCTCAGGGGTCCATATGGGGACCAAGACTATTCAGTGTCTTCATTAGTAACACAGAGAGTGGGATTAAGTTCGCTAAATTGAGTGGTGCAGTTGCCACGCTTGAGAGAAGGGCTGTCACTAGCAGGCCTGGTGTCTTGCAGATCTTCAAAGGTCCCCTCCAGCTGAAGCCATTCTGGGTTTATGATTCTATGATTCTATGATAGAATCTATGATTTGGAAGTCTAAACATAGCTTAAAGTATGACTCAGTTTGCAACTGCGCACTGCAAATGTGCAGCACAACTTGCTCTGCTCTTCCTTTGTCTTCTACCAGTCCTCTAGTCTTTTTGACACAACTGTCAACACACACGGAGGGAGGACACAGAGATATAGATAGATCTGGTGAGTAATCTTTGCCAATACCTGGGGCAAATGTTCTGCTTCTCCTTTGGCTTCTATGTAGGATGGTGAGATCATGGCTTCAGTTTCAAATGAGCTTCTTAACAATACCAGAGTCATGAGGTAACTCACAACTATCTTTGTAATCAGAGCTCTGTATGCAGTTTTAGGTTTGTGCACTCTTCAGGTGTGCATTTCATTTTTGAACAAGAGCAGTGCAGACTTCCATGGAGTTTTACTGTTACACACAGCTACTTAACTGGCAGAAGCTTATAATTCAGTCCTAATAGCAACCAAGTTTCAGCCAGCTACAGAGAAGTTGGTGTACACCTCTAGTGCAGAGCATGCTTTCTCTATCAGTTTCAGAAAGGCTAATTTAAGATGGCATTTATAAAGATGCAAAGGGCAGCTAGCCCTGCCTGGTGGCATAAGTAAGTAAAGAAAATGGGAATCCATTGAGATATAAAAGGCTTCCTGCTGAAGGCGGAGAAAGACACTCAGCCTGGGAACAGCTCTAGAGTAGAAAAGGTTGTACCCTCGAGAGGGACTGAAAGACACTTCTGCTGGTTTGAAGGAGGGTAAAGTTGTTTTCTTTTGTTGCTGTTTTAAAAGCATAACAAAATTATAGAAATATTCCTTTGTTTAATGGAAAATACAAAGTTGACAGGAAATTTCACTCCTGATTTGCTGTGACCTATCAGGTCCTCACTAGGACAAAAAGCAAACAGTTTACAAAGAAAATAAATAGTGGAAGGATGTCACAGATTTTTATGGTTTTGGATACAAACTCAATTTTCTTTATTTAGTTATATTTATGTGTAGAAATATGATACAGTGAATTTAAGCACTGCAGTATTCAATATCTAAATTTAAAGTCCTGAATTAGTCTTTTGAAACATTACTTGAAGAACACAGAATATAAATGTTTTCTGAAGCAAAAGGCTAGCCCTGTTAGCACTTAAATTCAGGGCTTAAATAAGAAGTAAAAAGGTTGAGAAAGTAATCACCACACATATGTTAGTTTGTGGACATAATGCGGAGATTTTGGCATTTTACAAATTAATATAAAATACAAACATCTACATTGTTGGGAAGCTGGATATCCTAATACTAGTTGAGGAATATGTATGAAAACCATAAGCCAGACCAGTTCCACTTTTGTATTATATTCTGAAAACTTCACACTTTGTTGCCTGTTCTCATTTTTGTGTGCTTATGATTACAGGATAGAGACTTTATAATTAAGGTCTTTAACCATAATCTTTTATATTTATGTCTTCTATTTTATTTGTTAGAATATTCTATTGCATCGCATGACTGTTTAGTTGCACACGAGAGTCAAGGCTCTTGTGCACTTCTTCAGTGACATCAGCATGACATGGTTAGTTTTTCTTACATCTGGTTCAAATAACTAAGGAAAGGTAGCAACATATTGCTTTCCTTTTTTTAGTGCATGGGTATAATCAGTAACCTGTCCCAACATAACAGTGAAAACTTCCCAATACGAGTCTATTTAACAGATCTTTACCGTGATATGTTGTAATGGTTTTGACTGAAATAGAGCTAAATTTCTTCATAGTAGCCTGTATGGTGTAGTATTTTGGATTTGTGCTGAATACAATGTTGATAACACAGAGAGGCTTTTGTTATTGCTGAGCAGTGTTTACAGCGGGTCAAGGACTTTTCTGCTTCTCAGACCATCCTGCCAATGAGTAGGCTGGAGGTGCACAAGAATCTGGGAGGGGACACAGCTGGGACAGTGACCTCAGCTGACCAAAGGGATATTCCATACCATATGATATCATGTTCAGCAATATAAAACTGGGGGAAGAAGAGGAAAGGGGTGAAATTCAGACTTAAGGTGCTTTGTCTTCCCAAGTAACCATTACATGTAACGGAGCCCTGCTTTCTTGGCGATGGCTGAACACATGCCTGTTGATAGGAAATAGTGAATGAATTCCTTGTTTTGCCTTGCTGGCACACACAGCTTTTGCTTTACCTATTCAACTGTCTTTATCTTAGCCCAAGAGTTTTCTCAGTTTTACCCTTCCGATTCTCTCCCCCATCCCACTGGAGGGGAACGAGTGAGCAGCTGTGGGGTGCTTAATTGTCAGCCAGGGTTAGACCATGACATTTGGGAAGGGATTGTTCTTTTTTTTTTCAATAGAGAGCTTTGTCTGAATTCCTTTCTAAGCTATCTAAGCACTCCTTACCGTCTAGATCCAAGTAACAGAAATGGTACAAAATAAGTACTGCTGACACAGTTCCACAAAGTATTTTCACTAACAGCCTATCAAAATCTTGTTGATGGGGTAAAGTCTCATCTATGTTTCTCCTTCTTTTTCTTCTCTTGTCTCTCCAAAAACCAACAAAGGAGAAGTCAATTTTTATTATCTCTGATTCCTAATTTTATGAGCAGCGTAGGGGACGTCAAATGAAAATCCATTAAAATATCCGCGTCTTCAACAAACCATATACACTGCAGCTATATTTCCAGTGGCCAGCTTTAATTGTTCCTTTTTTATTTCTGCAATGTATTTTTATGCGGAAACTATCACTGTAGCTGAAAACTTGAAAAAAGAAATCAATACAACTGGAATCTACACTACACTGGGGTCTTATATTCAAGCATTTTTTTCCTGGAGTTTTGAGAAACAGCTTTGCTCTGGTACTCTTTATCCAGTTGCGTACTCTAGTTAGATATTTTAAAATTCCAGTCATCTTACAGTCAGAATTTGCAGGTGGTTCTCAGAGAACTTTTTCCCCTCTAGCTAGCTGTGGAAAGGACAATGCAATTTATAACAGATGGTATGGAATGACCACGTCCTTGAGCGAATGCCTTATTGGCACCTTCTGCTAATTGTATCACATATAACACAAGTAAAAGCATAATAAATCTGAACTGGAGGACATTTTATGCAAGAGCTCTTCTCTCTTTCCAGACGGTAAATTGCTCAGCTCTTGAAATATCTATAACCTTGTGATATCCAAATTGCATTAGCTTAATTGCCTATTTTCTTTTCTTCCTTCCTCCTCTCTTTCTCTCTTTTTTTGTTTCCTGGGTCTGTAAGAGAAATTCTGTTTTGTAAGTGTACCTGCTTTAGTGTTGTAAGGAAAGGATCTGTATTTGTGGTCTTGGACAGAATTTTGCTGGGTCTGTTCTGCAAACTTATTGGTAAATTGCCCTTTGTAAAGAGCTTTAGAGCACTTCACTTGATATCAGAACATGACTAAAAGCTGAAGAAGTTTAATCGAAATCTAGAAGACCTTTCTCATTAGCTGTGAGGTAGAGTGAGCTTCAGATGGATCAACAGATATACCCAATTCTGTTTCTGAATATGACTGCCATGATAAAAATACAGTCCTGATGCACAAGGAATTTTTCTTTCTCACTGTGATAAATCAGTAGCAAATAAGTTCTTCGGAAAAAATAAGAAAAGGCTGCTGAAGTCTCAAATTTCCTTGTGCCTTGTCACCATGCAGGGATGAAGAAGAGCTGTTTCTGAAGAGCTTGCCTCTGTTAGTGGGGGAAGGTGACACTGTTTCTCACAGAAGTTCTTCCGCATTTTTTTTTTTCTTTTATTTCTAATTACATCATTAATCCTGGTTTTGGTCCAAAGAGGAAATAACAGATAAGCAAACAGAATTGTGTATATAGAGCTGCTTGCAGAAGGTGCCGTTTAAAGCATAGAATGATGCTACAGCTGCACACAGTGAACAACATCCACAGTTGCAAGTGCTTTGCCAATGTATAATTGACTTTTAAGCCTAAGGTATCTCCATAGCTCTCCTAGTGCCTGTATGAAGAAGGCAATTTGACAGACAATTGGTCTTTGTGGAATATTTCAGTAAGATGAAGGAAAGTCTGCAAGCGATTATTGAAACTTCACTCAGGTCTTTACCCAAGGTGGAAAGGTGCCAAGTCATTTTAATCCATTCCCATGGCACCTATCATGCCCTTTGAGTGCCTCCTGTTCCATGTCATGCAACACAGCAGAGCATAATTAATCCAGGAGATTCCTTGACTGCGCTGTTGATAACTTCCTTCTCCAAGTGGTAGACGACCCCATGAGGAGAGGTGCTGTGTTGGACCTTGTTCTCACCAACACGGAGGGGCTGGTGAGGAATGTGAAGCTCAAGGGCAGGCTTGGCTGCAGTGACCATGCAATGGTGGAGTTCAAGATCCTCAGGGCAGCAAGAAGGGTGCACAGGAAGCACACTACCCTGTGCTTCAGGAGAGAAGGCTTTGGCCTCTTCAGGGATCTGCTGGGTAGAGCGCCATGGGATAAAGCCCTAGAGGGAAGACAGGCCAAAGAAATCTGATTAATATTCAGGGATCACCTCCTCCAAGCTCAGAAGTGATGCATCGCAACAAAGAGGAAGTCAAGCAAAAAAGCGAGCAGGCTTGCATGGATGAACAACAAGTTCCTGGAAAAACTCAAGCACAAAAAGGAAGCCTACAGAGGGTGGAAGCAGGACAGATAGCCCATGAGAAATACAGAAAAATTGTCCAAGCAGCCAGGGATCATGTTAGGAAAGCTAAAGCCCTGACAGAATTAAATCTGGACAGGGATGTCAAAAGCAACAAGAAAAGCTTCCATAGGTACATCAGTGATAAAAGGAAGGTTATGGAAGATGCGGGTCCTCTCTGGAAGGAAATGGGAGACTTGTTCACCTGCGATATGGAGAAGGATGAAGTACTCAACGACTTTTTTGTCTCAGTCTTCACCAGCTGAGCTTCTCATCAACCAGTGCTCCCAAGTCCTTCTTCTCAGGGGTGCTCTCCATCTATTCTCCGCCCAGCCTCGATTTGTGCTTGGGGTTGCCCGACCAATGTACAGGACCTTGCACTTGAACTTGTTGAACTTCATGAGGTTCACGTGGTCCCACCTTTCAAGCCTGTCAAGGTCCCTCTGGATGGCATCCCTTCCCTGCAGCATTTTGTTTACACCACACAGCTTGGTGTCATGTGCAAACTTGCTGAGGCTGCACTCAATCCCATTGTCTGTGTTGCCAACAAAGATGTTAAAGTTTTAAACTTTCTTTATTAATAGCTTCAAAACTGAGCCCATCCTTTGGAAGCTATTTTTACTGTTAGGTGACCACACTGAAGATCGAGCTCCTCTGGACCAATGCAAAGCAGGTAAAAACAGCCACCAATTTTAGATGTCTTAAGAGTTCTCTTTTCTACTGGAGCTTATATGTGCCAGCAGACACATCATGACGTGCAGCTGTGTGGCAGTCTGTAAAAAAATACACTGGATACAGGTGATGCTCTGCTTTATAGTTCTGAGGAGGAGTCGTGCAAGTCTCACAGATGATAAAGAACAGTCAACAGATGTGTACTTTGTACTGGTTCAAGACGGGAGTATCATGGGGATTTCCCTCTCTTGAGTTTCAATTGCTTTGCTTGTGAGTGTAATGTTCATTTGATTTTCTTTACTGTGCCTTTGAATCCAGTGGCAGAGTCTATAAACCCTGAATCTACAGCTTTCCTCTATTTAATTAATACACCAAAGTATTCAGCTTATTGAAGCAGTTCTAAAATCCCTGGGAAATATTGTCCATCTCCTCCATACTCAATAAAGTATTTCACAGCACAGATTAAAACCTCCTGAAGAAATACAGCCACTGACCTGTCAGTTCAATCATTCTAGGAAGACCCCTTAAAATGCTGGAACAAATGGAAGGTTATAGGACAACATAAGATAAGGTCAACAGTATAGATAAAAGTTATTATTTAAGCCTAAGAAGCAAATTCAACACTATGTTAACAGATTAGCAGTAATATAATGATGAATTCAGTAAGAAGTGTTGTAATATGCTATTCAAAATGAAAATGGTCTGGGTCTATTACAAGCTAATTTATTATATTCATGGGGAAACTGCTGTAAAATTGTTGTGTCGTGCTTTAATATCGTCATCAAGGAATATTAGTTTTAATGAACAAAGATAATGAAAGAAGGGGGGGAAGCAGGAGAAAATAAAATAATTAAGCCACTGAGTTTTGAAAATCATTGCTTTTTAGTGTCCTGTGAATGAATAAATAAGTGGCAGAGCTGATTACTGCACTGCTGTGTGAGCTCAAGTTACAACAAAAACTGAGACAGAATTAAGAATTTCAGCAAGCTCCTCCTGAAGCCTTAGAGAGGCAGCTGTCAGAAAAGACAGGTTAACAGAGCTACCTTCGTCTTTGTGGACTTCATCCTCCATGAACTACCTTGGAAGTAATATTTGCCTAGAGGGAGAATCTCCGCTAAGACAGCAGCCTATTCTGCTGGAGACCAGCTTTCACCACAAAAGTAAGATACTGTAAATTGTTATCAATCAAATATATAGCTGGGTGTAGCCACTCATCTATGTAGGTACCACTTTTAATATACAGGCTGTTATCCAGCATCATTCTGCAGACAAATCGTGAACTTTAGAGGGAGAAGGACCCATGATAGGGTTTGTTCCTTTGATTTCTGGAGGCATCTTTGGGTATTCTGAGC
>Ga0181612_167893_pt1 | contig 10643 bp, 6 predicted proteins | sample HoacroProtozoa21_FD_119630 | JGI IMG/M metagenome (GOLD analysis project Ga0181612, IMG submission 119630) | Hoatzin crop microbial communities from Cojedes, Venezuel. Combined Assembly of Gp0051906, Gp0051904, Gp0051908
CACTGAGTTGGAGCTATAGTTCTGTGTCAAGGTCAGACCTATAGTGTAAAACTAAAAACAGGGAAGGGCAAGCCTATCCTCCAAATATCTTTATGCGTGGGTAAGGGATAATTAGTTAATAACCATCTCTGATGGATCACAAATAGGTTAAATACCAGCTCATTTGTAAAACTGTGCCCTTGCTGTGTTTTCATAGATTGTCTCCTTTGAACCAAAAGAATGGCAGTGTGGTACCTGTTGTCTTTCCATGCTAGCCTTCAGACAACTTCAGTGCTTTCAGTGTGATGTTGCCAGACATGCCTGCCATAATTCATTGTAAGGTACCAAGAGTTCTTGAAATTTCCATGTTATTATGTGATTTGTTATATTCCTAGCAAAATACATAAGGAACTAGAAGATTATTCTGTTAACATTTTTCCAATCAATCCAGTGCATAACACACATAAATTCTGGTACATTAGCTCTCCTGTTTTACAACAACCACAGACATTTCAACTGTTGAAGAAGTACTGTATCCTAAATATCAAAAGATTTTCTGGAATTATGTTTCTAGGCATATGCTTAACAGCCAATTTTATTTTTCTAGACTTTAACACTTAGTTTTTTACTAAGGGTCATTGTAAGAAAAATCCACTCCATGTAATGAGAACTTCAGGCACTTTACAAAGCTGTGAAGACTGTCCAAAAGACAGTGCTCTGTTCCTTTTATGTCATAAATGTAAGTGTATAGTTTACTTATTAAGCTAAATATAAGAACAGTTCAGGATTTTTTAGATAGCCTTTAAGGTGTAAAAATTGGCCTGGGGAGGTAGGGTGAGGAAGAGGAACTGCATTATCAGTAAGGTAAGCTTTCTCCATTGTTGGTTATTCCAATATTGAAAAATGATTAGCTAATTCTAATCTCAGAAAGATGGTTGAATGAAATATGATTTTCATTGTAAAATGGAAAATATTTGGCTCAGAAAAACAGAAATCTTTGTTTTAAACCCTTTTGCCATACTTTCACAAACTACTGATGGATCTTTGTGTTTTCCGTTTCTGTCAGACATTCCATAATGTACACAGTCACCCTTGAGAAGTACTTTTATGAATATTCTAGAAAAGGCTTCTCTCTTCAAAAACTTTTTGAAGTACTCAGTTAAGGAGAGCAACTTAACACAAAAGCAAGTGAATGTACTTGACAGTCATGTAGACCTGAAGCTATGCCTCCTAATATCTTGTATGAATGTAAGGTGGCTGAACAGCTAAAGTTGTAATAGTGGGATATATGTATTTCTAATGAGAAGACAGCAAAGGGGACTGTGCCAAATTATTTGAGCTTCATTCATGAAGTGAAAGGTTCCCTTTCTTCCTTTCTGTATTGCATTGCCTTGGCCCAGGAAACAAGACGACATGCTTATTATTGTATCCTTTTCTTTTTTGGTCAGATATTCAATATTGCCTAGTGCCTAGTTATTTCCCACCCTGGTTATTGTTAAGTTCTCCGTTTCCAGTCTCATGACTTTTAAATTCCTCAGTCTCCAAAATTGTAGAAATAAAAGTTCCAAGAAGTTTCTTAGAGGGCATTTTTCAGCCTTTTAGCTGATCTATTTTTTCATAAAAAATTTATTTGGGTTTGTACTTTTCCTCAATGTTCCTATACAGACATGATCAGAAATAGAAGAATTTAATTTTTGAAAACTATTGATTTTGAGACATATTATGCAATTCAGAAACAAGAGACTGCGAAAATACCCATGCTCCATGACAAAATACAAAAGAGGATTAGCTAAAAATAGCCTACAGCTCATTTTCAAAATGACAGCCCCAGGGATGAATCTGAGAGAGATTTAAACATCCATTTCCCACATGCCATATTCCTCAACTCCTGGCTGATCTGGGGATTATCATTGTTTACTTCCTTCTTCATCTTTAAAAAACAAACAGACAAACCCTCTAGTACAGGGGGTTTGTTCCAGCATTTTTTTTTAAGGTTAAATCCCAAATCAAGTGAGTTAAGTCTCCAGATGAGTTAATAGAAAGACTCCAGGTAATTTTAGTGCAATTTGACTTAGGTTCTTAGGACAGAAGACAGTCTACTGGTAAATATTTTCCAGATGCACTTTATATAATACAGCTCTGATCCTGACTGAGAATGCTGCATGCTCGAGCAATGTAAAAAATGAACAGCAGGAGCAGTGCAACCATAAGCAGGATACACAAAAGAAGTTTAAGCATGAATACTAGGTGTAAGCATACTAGAACTGAAAGATTTATGTGATGTCAATTATCAAAAAGCATCCAGAGAAGTTAAAGATTTTGTTGAAATGCCAATCATAACTCTGAGATTATACAAAGGAAATCAGATTGTTTTCCATGTGATTTCTTCTGAGTTCCATGTTTCAGTCTGAATGTTTTTGGCCTGTTCTCTACTCTGAAACAGTTATTGTCATAACCTTGGTTGCAAGAAACTCAAATCCAAAGTATTTCTATTAGTAGTAAGAACAAACATTACTTCAGTTTCGGGAAAGTTGCCTAGAGCTAAGCATACATAAAAACCTTGGTAGAACTTGAACTTTGTAAGGCTAAGCAAAATCTGCATTTTGGCTTAAAGCAAACTGTTTCCTAAATAAATTAAATATGTAGCATGTGTACTCTTCATTCTAAGGAAGCCAAACCCAGGACTGTTCTCCTTTCATTATATATATATTGCCTCTGAAGTTATTCGGGTTCTTCAGGTGTTATTCTGGATATCAAGTTTCAGTGTTGAAAGAAACACATAAGTTGCTGCCTCTCACAAGGATATTGGAGAAATCCCTGTTAAGTCACAGATCTTTCTTCTTTACTAAAATTGGACCCAAAATACCTGAACTTAGTTTCAAATATTGTTGGCAGATCACTTATGAATTAGTCTGTTACTTTTCATGCTAATAGACATCTCGCCTCTCCTCTGTGTTTTATCTGGCCATTTTCTGAGACGCTGGATTTTTTTTTGTATTCTGTTTGTGAGACATCCACCACCAAAGACCTCAGTTCCACTTGGCTATCTTGGGCCACTGCTGCACTACTCTCCTACTGAGTGTAATCCAGATCATAGGTACCTTACACTAGCGTTCTCCATGGATGTGATAACCAACTACCATAATAATAGAAACAGCTAAATACATACTTAAGTAATACCAAAGTAATTTTAGAGAAGCTGAAGATAGAACTTTCCTTCTGTCACAGTTTAAGCCGGCGGCTGGCAACTAGGACCAGACAGCTGCTCGTGCAGTCATTCCCCCTCGGCAGTGGGATAAGAAGGAGAATGGACAAAAAGAAAAACTCATGGGTTGAGATAAAAAGAGTTTAATAAGACAACAAAGGAAAGAATGAATTATATTTAATAATTAATAATAAATAATATGCAAAATGAGCAATACACAATACATTTTTTCTCACCGCCTCACAACTAATTGCACAGCCAGTCCCCGAGCAGTGATCATCGAACTCACAGAACTCATGGATTTCACTGAGTTAGCGGTTTTAACTGAGCTCCTGCCGCTCTGGTCATCCCCCATTTATATACTGAGCACGATCTCTACGGTGTGTAATATTTCTGTTGGCCAGCTTGGGCTGGCTGCCTGGCTATGCTCCCTCCCAGCTCTTGCACACCCACTCGTTAGCCAAACATGGGAAACTGAAAAAAAGTCCTTGATTTCTTAGCAACTAAAACCATCACTGTAGTATCAATATTCTTTTCATACTGAATCTAAAACATAGCAGCTACTGGGAAGAAAATTCACTCTATCCCAGCCAAAACCAGGACACCTTCACACAGGTATGACACTAAATTTCTAGCACTGTGTATGGAGTATTACAAGTAAACCTATAGTGTGACCTAGAAGGACTGAAACTTCCTTTTAAGGTTTTTTCACATGGGAATTACGTAGCATGTATAACACACACTACATGACCACAGGAGATCAAGGCTTCTTCACTCTTATCTGGGATAAGTTTATTTAAGAGTCTTATGAGTTTGTCATTGTTAGTTGATGGATAATCATCTGCCATGTAATTGGCATACAAGACTTAAATACCTGTCTATCTGTACACACACACAGTTGACTTCTATGCAACAGTAAGTGCAAAATGCAGCATGAAGAGTAAAAAGTCAGTGGTTTAATATGAACTAATGCTTATATTACTTTGCTGGATTACACGATTAAACTTCACTCTTTGGTGGTATGGAAATTATGAAGCGACAGAAGAATCACTTCAACAGCTTTTTAAATTGTACATTGATTTGTATAAGATAGATTTACTCAATGCCTTCAGAGATTTACTTCTTCATAATACATTTTAAAAGGTCTTACAAGGCATTTTATAGTCTCACTGACTTTTTCATTCATTATAACAAAAGCCAGGGCACTCAAAAAGTCTAAGTCTTCTTCTCACTATCCCCCTTCATCAAAGGCATTCCTGGCCTAACTCTAGGGACCAGAACACATTTCTTTCACCCTAATATTACTTAGATTTCTTTGGCAAATTTTACTAGGTTGTTGAGTAATATATTGGAATGTAGTGCTTTAACACCTTCTAGTTACTCTTGGGTCCACTCCTCACACAATAAAACAGAGCTTATTTGCACAACCCACATGTACATAGCATAGTTACAGAGATGGTAAGGTCAGGTTTAAAGAAAAAGAAAACATTTGATAACGGATAGATCACCTTTCTCAGATTTGCTAGCTAAGATTGATTGAAGCATGACTGGATACTGCTTAAGTAACCATGAGATATTTCGCCTCCCAACTGGGTATCCATTTCTTGTGTAAACCCTACAAGATGAGTTTGCCTTCATAGAAGCCAACTGAATTTTTGAGACATCAACAACGTGCCCACCCAAACCTTCTGGTGTGCCAGTTCCATTCAGAGAGAAACCCTATCAGCAAGGGAGGTCTTCTAAGATAGCATAACAGGATGTTTGGAATAGAATAGACTATTTCCATTGGAAGGGACCTACAGCAACCATTTAGTCCAACTGCTTGACCAATTCAGGGCTGACCAAGTTAAAGCATGTTATTAAGAGCATTCTCCAAATGCCTTTTAAACACTGACAGACTTAGGGCATTGACCACCTCTCTAGGAAGCCTGTTTCAGTGTTTGACCACCCTCTCGTGACCTCACTATTTTCCCAAAGACTTACTTCCTAACTTGTCTAACTTTTAGAAATTTTTCTGCTTAGGTTTGGTAGGACAAAATCAACTTCTGCTTTATTTAGGGAGTAAATACAACTTCTTGGATAGAAACTGGGGCTTAAGTAACCACAAGCACATTAGTAACCTCCTGCAAGAAATCCTAAGTATTTCTGCTTAGATTACAATATTTTTTCATAGAAATTATTTTTATGCAAAAGAATATATTAATAATCATTATTCATATTTACATAAATCACTTATGCAGTTCCTTACTGACTCAAAACTGAGATCACTTGTTATGGTGAAAATACTAAATTATAATGTTGAGATTTGGGGCAATTGATTCCTCTCTCAATCCATCCGTTCTGTTGTTAAGGCACACAGAGAAAAATTTTACTTGGAAGAAAAATAATCTAGTCATTTTTTTTATTTTCATTTTCTTTCACCCTTATTAAAAAATCAGTAAAAATTATCAAAAGATCCAAAACCTACTCACTGGGGAAAAAAATACAAAACTGAAAATCATTGTGTTTAAATACACTGTATACTTTTCTTGAGTGAAAGGTTGTTTAATTTATTTGACCTGTTTCGGGACATTCTTTTAAAAGAGTGGGCAGAGTTTTATTTTGATTTATTTGCTTTGCAACACTACCACAACCGTAACAGAGACAGAGTAGCACACCATGGTTTGCCATTAGACCCTTTTTTGGAAATGTGGGAATATGTTCTCTCTGCAAAAAAAATTGTTATGACTCCCCAATATAGGTGGTAGGCGTATGAGGCTTAATAGGTTTTGTGACTCAAAAATACTGCTACAGAAAGAAGATAACAATTGTCAAAGTAAGAAAATATGTAAATCTGGAGAAATATACAGAAGGGGAAAAAAAGTAAACTAATGAGGAAATCGCAATCACTCTTCTCATCATCAACCAGAAATAATTAGCACAGCATGCTACCATTCAGATGTTGATTAAAGGTATTTGCTTATTATATTTGAAATAATTATGCTCGTTCATGAGGCTGTGTCAGCACTTCTATTAGGAACTATGTCCCTCTGGGCTTTGTACCTTTAAAATTTGTTCAGGGATGCATACAAAATTTCATTAGTTTGAATTACAACACTTTGAGTCAGATTTGACGAAAGTCATGTGTGTATGTACTATGGTATTCTTAAGAACCCAAAGTTCTTCTTTTACATCCTTTGCACATTCGCAGTCCCCAGTGAAGCAAAAAGAAACTACAGAAGCACAAGAGAATGCAAGAGTGTTCAGAAAACACACCTGGGATTTATATGTATATACAGTATATAAAATATCTAAGGACTTCTGCATACAAGTATCATTTATGAATCAATGATTGTGAATTAATTTCCTCTTGTGCCTGAATATGGTAGCTTTTGATTTATAAAATCTAAATGATAGTATTGGCATTAACTTTTTGCACAGAAATATGGTTAACTTCTGTAAGTGAAGTTGCATTCTTCAGGAGGAGACTTGAAATCAGCTAGGACTTACTTAATTCCCAATGTTGACCTTTGTTAATATTCCTTTTCATGTTGCAAAGGATATTAAGATCTTCCTGGCTTGTTTTCAGAAGGGGTAGACAGTTTTTTATTTGATTTGTGGCTGTACTAACAACTTACTGAACACATAAGTGTCCACCAAAAAAACTGTTTTGTACTTGCAGTTGGGAGAATTTATATAAATAGATAATGTGTCAGAATTCCAAACCACTGAGCACAAGTAATGGATAAGATTTTCATTGACTTCCTAAGATTTCGGAAAGAAAAACAAACAAACAAACAAACCAACCAAAGATTATCTCTCGGTTCTTCCTCTTAATGTTTCAAAGCATTAATGGGACCATTAGTTTTCCTCCATTACTGATTACATCAACATTTTATGCTAAATCAGTGTTACAGTAATAGTGTTCAACAGGAATGCATGTTCAGAAATCTGAATTCAACCTTGGTGTCATATATTTATCATAGTACATTGTAGGAAATATGTATAATGTTGATCTTACAGTTTTATTCTGACTGCAGCGCAGCAGGTATGGGAGTTTTAGCTGTCTCTTGTCTAGAACAACTACAGGCAGACTACATCTGTATAGCTTCAGGACTATGGGCTGTAACAGCTATATGTCATATGGGATATGCATAACATGGAGTGAGGATTTAAACATATCCTCTTATCAGCTGAATCAACTATCCTGTTGTCATAGCTCAAGATCTTCGGTCATCTTTATGCTTAGTCACCTACTACTTACCATCTACTGCTCCTTCTTAGGATCTACCAACATCCTTGTCTACATCCTTTGTAAGCCTCTAAGGGCTCAAATGATATATTAAACTCTTGTGACAAGTATGACATTACCTACATTATTTTATTTTACAGGTTATGTTACAGTTTACAATTCACATCAAGCAAAAGCTTGGACACTTCAACTCATGGGCATGAAACAGATCTTCCTGATCTCCGAGACATTATTTGAGTGACAACTCAATGGAAAATACGATCCACATCCACTGCATTCTGAATTTACATAGCCCTTACAGGGAACTGAACCTCAGTTTCCCACGTTTTGGAGTAAAGTCCTAAATGCTTCAGTTACTGACACTCAGAAGCAGTTTTTTGGCAATTGGTCCTGACTAACTACTTCAGTAATTAAGTATTAATTGTGCTGTTAAAAAGACAAACTAATAATCCAGAGAAGTGGGAAACAGCAAATTGACATGAAGGCCTGCTACTGTGTGACATGTATGTAATAACATATCCAAAGTGTGCTATCGAACAGCCTATTCCTCATTCTCAGGAGCAGGCTGTTTTACTTAATTCTAGGAGTTTGTTCATAGCTCAGTATCTAGCATAGAGGAGAGTCTAGTTTTTCTAGATAGAAAAGACAGCAGCTGATGGGACAGCAATGGGAAAATTAATTCACCAGCCTTCCTTAGCGTTTTAGTCCTGTCTGGGTCAATTGCTTTTCTCCTGAGATGAGTTTTGAGTGTAAGTTCTCAGAGGCTGAACACATTTCACTTTATAAGGTCAGGGCTAAACAGGAGGAAGCTGGGTATTCAGTATCTGAGCCTTTTTTTGATGACCCGTTCCTGTGTGTGTCTTGTAGATCCAGCTTAGTTCTGTCAGGCATGAATTGTCTTCACCATGGTTGCGGCATCTAAGCCCTGATGATATGACATGGAGAAGAGCGTTATTTTCTATTTTTCCTGAACAGACATGGTGCCTGAGAAGGATTTTGTCCTTTTATAACAATTACACTTCTTCACTGAAGACTCATGCCATTTAAAATTCCTGACTCTCACTCATCCCTGGGGTAATTCCACTAAAATGTAAATTTCTGATCCTGCAGTGAGAATAACTGCTTACATATTTTTGCCTTATGGGTTCAATGCTTAAAAAGTCAAAGTTATTCAACTGGACTGATACTGAACATGTTTTTCCCTACTGGCAAATCTATCCTTCATTCATAGAGTATTATACTATGAGCAATATATTCCCAGACATATGTTCAGACAGTCAATAAGAAGGTATAATAAATATTATGGTTTTAAGCCACCTCACAGAAGAAGGTTCCAACATGTTATGAAAAATGTAATAACCTGTTTAAAAGTAAATACGTGCTATATAAACAAAGAAACAAGAAGCCGACAGATATGTGGTTATGAGAAAACCATATTTTTGTTTAAAATGCCATAGCTTTAACACAAAATATATTTCAGATCAATAGAAAATTAAGCTATGCACTTGCCAGTAGCTCAGCATGAGTTTCTCAAATAAGAGAAAAAGAGCATGCATTTGACTTCTGTCAAATTGTTCAAGTTTATATGAGAAGTATAATTACAGGGCTAGTCAATCATCAGTAAAATTTTGCCATTCCTATTTACATTAAAATGTCAACTCCCGGCTTTAAGAGGTCCATTACAGAAGAGTTTTGTTACAGACAAACTGGTCACTTTTCTGATACTACTACATCATATATGCCAGTTTAAACAGATATTTTGTAGATTCCAAGACCAAGTTTTAAGGTAACAAGAATTGCAGTAGTGTAAGTGATGATTTGTCATTTTTTTATTGTTTATATTGTATGTCACTGTCATATCTGTCTCATACCCAAAAGTGATAGTGGATATTTTGTCTGAAATGAAGGTAGGAAATGGAGAATAAGTTCACTGCCAAACATGTACAGAGCAAGCTGCAGTCTGCTGACCATCCTTTTTGTACATTCAAAATAAATTCTGGAAATACAGAATTAAAAAATATCTGCATGTTTTGGCCTTTGCTCATCCATGGTACTAGAAACAGAGTAGATGTCCAAATGCCTTTACATGTATTAATACATGATTTTCTGTTTCAATTTATTCTCTTTCTCCAAAATAAAAATAACATTTCAGCAGCAGATGTAGCTAGGGGTGTCTGTCACAAACCCCAAATGCTTTATGTGTTTAAAGATATGCATCCACCTAAGTTTTCATCAATAAAGAAAGGCAGATGACCATGTTATTGAAAGTGCTCAGATTGACGTTGTTGTGAAGAACACCTTCTCTTGCAACCTTGTCACGCCTATTTCTGTGGCATGACTTAAGTTTGCTGTGTGGTCTGGGTGGCTATGCATACAAAGATTATGCATTTATATACTAAGAAATTTACCTGTATTTACTTCATCAAACATATTCTATCTTTAATGTGCAAGCAGCCCTGAGAACAGAAACTGGACTGAGGGATTTGCTCCAGGAAGGCTGGAGAATAATCCCTGTTCCTGCTCGCACCCTCTGAATGTCAGGAATGTGGAGTTCTCAGTTTCAATTGTAAAGGAAGGTTCAGTCTACGCTACATCTCACTGTTAAGGGCACATTTCTCAGAAGGACAGTCAGAAGTCTAGCATCCTTCATTATTTGACAAATTTTTGATTACTAGTTTATTAAAAAATGATGCATTGCAACATCACAACATACGGAGCGAAGTGGTTAGCTGGTCTAACCTCTTCTATCCAACAAGCTGATGCAGACGCATTTCAGTTTAATCCACGACAGAGAAACAGTTTTAGTCATACTCTATCTTTGCTCTTTCCAATAGATTGACTCAGACTTTCCACAATCAGCACACTGACTACAATGATTTTTAGTCATGAGTGCTTGTCAAGGTTTAGCCTGGCTGCCTGCCAGGAGCCTACCAAAGCTGCTCTGTCACTCCACCTCCTCAATTGGACAGGGGAGAAAAAATACGAAGAAAGGCTAGTAGGTCAAGACAAGGACAGGAAGAGATCACTCAGTAATTACCGTAACAGGAAAAAGAGAATCAGCTTGGGGAAATTAGTTTATTATCAATCATATCAAAGTAGGGTAATGAGAAATAAAACCTAAATCTTAAAATGCCTTCCCCCTACATCTCTCTTCTTCCTAGACTCGATTTTACTCCTGATTTTTCTCTATCTCCTCCCCCCCGAGCAGCACAGGGGGACAGGGAATGG
>Ga0181612_112368_pt1 | contig 10642 bp, 7 predicted proteins | sample HoacroProtozoa21_FD_119630 | JGI IMG/M metagenome (GOLD analysis project Ga0181612, IMG submission 119630) | Hoatzin crop microbial communities from Cojedes, Venezuel. Combined Assembly of Gp0051906, Gp0051904, Gp0051908
AATCCAGCGTCTGCCCATCTTCCTCGGCTAGAAGTCCCTGAGAAAACTACATCTCTCAGTGAGTTCATCTGCAGTGAGTTCATCTGCAGAGCCTCTTTCAGCTCTTCTTCCCATGAGAGGTTTCCAGCAGAGCTGTAGACAACCCCTGACACCTTGTCCCCCTGGGAGAGCCTCTCCAGCACGGCGAGGTCTCTTGGCTGCCAGCCCTGCTGCTCGGCTGCCGTGCTCTGGCCTGGAACCTGCGTGTCCGACGTTGCTTTCCAAGTGGGTTTCAGGTTGTCGTGACTGGATCTATTGTGGTGTTTTCCTGTTTCCTTCCGCAGCCCTCTGTTGTGTTGAAGTGGTGGAGCCAAGTCAGGACACTCTACACCTAATGCACAGTAATTTCCCTTCGCTCACCCAGTTGCCTGTAGCGCTTTGCGAAATGGCTGCGCACACTGCGTCCGCGCTGCCTGTCGCAACTGCGCAGCGTAACGGGAGCGGTTTTATCGCAGGAGGGGCGGCAAAGCTTCCCCACCTTTTCGTTAAACCGTCCGCGGAGGCCTGACGGGCAAGCTCCGGCGAGCCTCGCTGGAGCAGGAGCCGAGAGCTGTGCTCTCCTCCTCTGCCCCGCGCCAGGAGCTGCTGCCCCATCCTCCTCCTCCTCACCTTCATCTGCAAGACTCCGCGCTTTGCACTGGCACACGTTGGGTGCGAGAGGGTCACCCTCGGCAGAGGAGCAGGGACGGGGAGCTGGGACCGTTTTGCTTTAAACTGGCGTGCCGAGGCCTGCCAAGGCTGGGTGGTGTGGTGGGAGGAGGATCTGGAAGGGAACAGGGCTGTGTACCCTGGGCTCTGACTGCCTCCACCTGCGGAGGAAATCAAATTGTTTTTGTAGGAGTGTTGCCTGAAGACTTTCTGCTAACCTTTCCCTGTGGCTAATACTCAGTTTAAAAAATAAAAGGTGTAAATTTAACATTTCAAAACCTAACTGATATCCAGTATTCTACCCTTAAAAGCTTTTCACGATCAAGATTAGAATCATCAGTCCATCTTGATGGTTTTAATATGTGGTCGAGAAGTTGCCCGTCTTACGCTGGCATCAAGTCACGTCATTCCCCATAATCTTTCTCTTGGTTTTTTTTTAGCCTTGTTGTTCATAATTTCCTTTCCAAGTGTTTCTTTATTTGAAATGCCATTTATATTTTGTTGCCTTTTTTTTTTTCCAGCACATCTTACATCTTTGTTTTTGTTTTGTTTTTAATCTTATTTCTGGCGTTTTCCATCGCTCTGTGGCCATGATTGTGGATGTGTTTTGGTTTTTGCCTGCCTTGCTGTTCTCTCGCTGCACTCCCTAGATCCCTGTTGCACAGTCCTCTGTCATGGATGACATTGAGGAGTGGCTCAGTACCGACTTGGTGAGACTCTTTATATTTTCATTTTTCAGATGGGCGATAGCACTCGTACGGATAACTTTCAATGCATTGCTGAGTTACTGGTGCTTCTTGTAACGGGAGGCAGTGACACTTCCAAATCACATAGCTGACTCCCCTTTCAGAGGAACATCTAAGCAGGAGGAGATAGGGTGGTGTTCAGCAATTCACTCGAAACGTTTTCTTCGGAGTTGTTTTATTTTCACTTCTCCGTGTGAACATCACGGCACAGCACGTGTTCCAGAAATCCTGTTTCCAGTCCCCGTATAGGAGAGCATTTAAACATGTGCTGAAGTTCCCCTGTGTTCTCCACCGGACCTAAAGCACGTGTTTAAGGCTGCGCTAGCTTTGACGGGATCGAGGTACGTGCTCACGCTGAGGCACGCTTTTAAGAGATGCTGGATCAGGGCTGAGATTCCCTCAAGTCGAGATGTCTTGGTGAAATTGGCAAGCAATCTTGACGTGTTTCATAACAGTAATAATAAAAGTTTATAACAGTCTCTCTTCAATGTTTATAACTTGAAGTTTCTCTTCAATGATTATTGTCTGGTAATTATTAAACAAACAAACAAAAGACAGAACTAAAAGTAGCTTTTCCTTCGTCCTGGCGTTTGTTTTGCTGTACCGGTACACGTTTGGTTTGAGCAGTGGTACAGCTAGTACGCATTTATTCCAGTCCTTTTTTAAATGTAAGCATCTGACTCAAATTAACCAAGTACATTTTGGGGATGAGCGGTGGGTTGTGTTTCAGATTGTTTGTTTTCAACCTGGTTTTAATGAACTGAACTGTTTCCTTGCGGTCACCGTGTCCCTAAGAATCGTCTGCTTCCATTCTTACAGCTTCAGTTACCGTCCCTAGATAACTGCCTCCTACTTAAGGTCTCGCCCAGCCCCTTGCTGTTGCCTGCTGGGCTCCTAGCTGGGAGCTGCGGGGTTCAGGCTCCGCTCCCCGGCTCTGGCAGCAGTGCTGCAGGCACGCTCCGGCATGTCAGCCTTCCGCTCCGGCACCAGCAGAGCTGACTCTACTGAAAGCAAGAAAACGCTCCTGCTCTCCAAAGCCGCCTGAGGTGCCCAAACAGATTCTGAGTCGCAGCGTTCGAGTCTGGCAGACTGACTGGCTGTCTTTGAAATGTCACTGGTTTTCAGCTGCAGGTGGCTTTTTCAGGCCTTGGTACAGGCAGTCATTTTCAAATTTGATTTTTGGCCTCGTTTTGTTAAAGAAATACAGCGAACGTGGCATGTCGACTCTGCTAAAACAATAAGCTTTTGTCTTTGCCAGTTAAATTAATTTAGCAGGAGTGAAAATCTGATGGAGAGATATCGAAGTAGCTCTGTGCATCTGTCATCCCCTAGATAGTCCTGCTCAAAAAGAGCAAAGCAGAGAAATGCCATGTGAATGCCTGAACAAGCCTGGGGATCGCACGCGCTGCGGCCGTGACTTTCTCCCGGCTTCCCTTCTCCCGGGTGCCTGGGTCCCCATCCTGGCTGTGTGTGGGTGCAGCGTAGAGATGCCCTCGGAGAAAGTTTGGACTGGATTTTCATTTTTCACTCTGGGTTCGGCCTCCCTTTTTTTTCTGTTAATGACTCATTTCAGTTCTCTGCTTGCCAGCTGAGGAAGTTACAGATTAGGTTAGCTGATTGTTATTTAATTCCCTACCCTTTTTGGGGTACACTGGAACAAGCAGTACCTCTGCATGTGAAGCGGTGGCTGCTGTGTGTACTTTTGGAAACCTCTGTGCAGTAGAAAGCTAGTAGGTGCTGGGTGGCTTTTAGTTCTCGGGCATTGAACACCTTTGTGAGGCCAATCAGTACGTTCCCACTCTCCTGGCAGAGCAACCAGGGTATGGATAAATACTTTTCTTTTTCAAAGCAGGTTCAACATGAGGTTTTCAGGTAGCATTTTCATTCATCTTTAACATCCTGGTAGACTGACAAGGATGCTGCATCCTTGGACTTTTAATTTCCTTGCTAAAGCACCGTTGGAAATTCGCATGTTGAAATGCACAGAGCTGGTAGAAACGCGCTGACCTCCTGGCATCCCGGCCATTGTATCTCATGGACAGACGCTAACCGCCCGTCAGCATCCTCCATCCAGCCCGCCCTGGCCGTGTCTTTGAGCAGCGTGGATGCCAGGAAAGCTGCTGTATTTTTGTACGAAATCTAAACTGAACTCCCGCAGGAGGAACATTGGCCCCAAACTGTTTTGCAGCGTGTGTCCTTTGTCAGCTAAAAGAGCATTTTGCAAGACACAATGCAAACCGCAGTCCTGACTTTTTAAAGGAGTGTGTGACAGAAAAGATGGCATCTTCTACAGCGTCTGTGTGACTCATGCAGCTCAGTTTTTCACCAGGCCTACTGTCTGAAGTGGGAACAGTGCTGGACTGCCGTTCAGATCCAATGGGGAAAGTTTAGCTGTCCACCAGCCATCTTCAGAAGCATCTCTAGCTCTCATCCTGTGGCTCTGCAGCTCAGTGAAATGGCAGTCACCGTCGGCCTCCTGATGTGGGAGCCGTGCGGTTTCCCCCGCTCGCCCTGCTCAGATAGTTACCATGTGGAAACAAGTGGTGGAAACTGTCTAGTTGCATGAAGTGTGTGTAGAGGGTAATAGCGAAGGCGAAGCGCTGCCTGTGTGTTCACACGCCTTTTTGTTCCGATTGCAGAAAGGAGACGAACTGGAAGAAGGAGTGACCAGTGAAGGTAAGCAGAGATGCCTGTGGCTGCGCGCCGTTCTCAGGTTGGTGCGCGGACTGAATGCTCTGCTTTGATCCCTGCTGAGATGCTGCCTTCTCCCAGCCTGATGTTCCCCAGCAGATGCTTCTGCACTGGGAAAGGCAGGAGGAGAGCATTTCAGAGCAAAAAATTCATATTTATGGTGTGAGGAGCCCTCCCGGCTGTAGGTGCTTTCCAGCCGTCTTCCTTGGCTGTGCACTGTGTTTGTGCCAGCAGGAATGTGTCCCCGAGCTGCTCAGCCCTTTGGAATGATGTTTCCCTGCTTCTGTCACAGCCGGTGGCATCGCGTGGGTTTGATTCCCTCTGCTGCCTGAGCTAGGGTGTCTCGAGGGATGTCTGTACCCTTTCCTGGGGAGTTCAGGCCATGGAAGCACGTGTGCCTGCAACCACGGCCCGACAGGACACCAGGCGCTGGAATTTCAGACCCTGCTAACCTCTGTCCCCGGGGCTATACGTACAGCCCCCCTTCTTACCTGTCTTCTTTCTTTTTTTGCATTGCAGAGTTTGACAAATTTTTAGAAGAGCGAGCCAAAGCGGCGGAGATGGTTCCCAATCTGCCATCCCCTCCCCTGGAAGCCCCCACCCCTCCGACAAATCCTTCCAGCAGGAAAAAGCAGGAGCGCTCGGAGGACGCCCTCTTTGCACTGTGAAGATCGCCCTTAGCCGCCCTCCCACCCCTGTGCTCTGCAGGCGAACGTCGCTGTACGGCCACTTCGTCCTCTCGCAGCACTTGGCTAACAACGTCCCCTTTCCCCCCGGTTTCATAGATTGCTTCTCCCTCCCCGCCTCCCCAAACAATCCACCCCCACCAGCTGACTCTTTCTATTTAAGTCCAACACTATTCCTGCCAGACCATGATTCTCCAGCGCTCGCTTCATCCCCTCCTTCCTATCCCAGCTGCACAAAACCAGCTCTTGATGCTGAAAACCCCTGTAGAATGCATGAGTACGTCACACTGTGTCGAAACAAAAGCCCGGAGGGGAGAGAGCAGCCTTGCCCTTCAGTCGGTGTAGGGATCATCCTCTTCTGTAGGCAGGTCCTGCCAAGTAGGCTGCTCTGTCGATCAGCGTGTAATTGACTGAGCTGGAATGTTCAGGAGGAGTGTGTCTTTATTTTTAGATAAAATGTTAATGCATTGGCTTTCGTGTCGGATTCGACAGCAAGGAACAACTGTTCCCCTTTCAACATGTGCTTCACAAGTTAAAATCCTTTACTCTCCCACTCGCACATCTCCCGGTACCATATGGTGGTCGCTTTTCCCCACTTTGTGCGGCATTTCGTATTCTAAATCTCACAGGGTATTTTTTTCCTTGTGTTTTATCTGGGCTTGCTCTAATTTGAAAGCAAGTCTGTTGGCCATGTCCAGTAGCTCTGGCAGCTGACAAGGATGAGAAACGCTGAGCTAAATGGATGCTGTAACGTTAGCGCATGAAGCAGTTTGCTCTTTGGGAGAGCATTCTCACAGGAGGATTTTTTCTAGTGTGTTTGCCTTTTAAAATAGCGAGGTTATTTTTTCCTTACCTTGGATTCCTTCTTCAGTGACTGTAGAGCTCTGCGTTTGTCTCGGCTGCTGTAAATAACACCCATGCAGATGGATGGGACTTGCTCACGGACTGGGTGTGAGCTGAGGTTCCTGGATTCCCTGCCATGCCTGGTGGGATAGACGTGCTGGTTCTTGGTGGCAGGTATGAGAAAAAGAGGCGAGCCTCACAGGGGCTCGTGCGAGAATGCCGAGGGAGCTTGTTACCCGTGGAGGGAGTAGCCATGCCTGGCTGTCCTGGAGGTGAAACTCCTCATTTCCTTCTAGGTGTGGCCCTAAGAAAGGGTTGGATGATTGCTGCTGTGCTATCTGTAATTTTTGGAGTGGCCTTTGATACCTCTGCTCCGTTATTAACTCCCAGCTCCTACGGGGCTGCAGTCTCCCTCCTGTCTGTGCAAACAAGTGTATTCCCTGGCTTGCCGGAGGCATGGCCGAGCGTGCTGCTCTTGCTGGAGCTGCCAGAAGGGATTCCAGCGGGCGCACCCGCCTTGCTGGGCTGACAAGCGGAGCGGGAGCAGGCAGCTCCAGCCATCGCTGCGTCCCCCGGCATGTTCCTTGGGAGGAAGCCAGCGGCGCGAGATGGCAGGATCAAAGAGGGAGCTGAATGCTGCGTGGTGGGGAGAATCTCCTGTCGTGACAGAGAGGCACTTTCTCAGATGAAGCCCAGTGCAGGCAGCGCTCCGTTCAGCAGCGCTCCAGCCCCTCTTCCCTGGGGCACTCCTCATCTTGGGCAACCAGCCACTTTGTTCTGACTTGGCGTGCCTGAGCTGACGGGATGCTGATGCGTGTCGAGCTCTCTCAGAAGTTGCTCTAGACCAAGAAGCTGTGCTGTAAACAGCTGATGTGAAAGCGATAGAAGCTTTTATCTGAGCATAGTTATTTCAGCTCGTAGCATGTACGCTGCGCTTTGGTGGGTTGTGACACACAAAACCTTTTGCCAAATGGCCCGATCGCAGCACTGATGGTCTTTGAGAGCGGTCGCATTAATTTTCAGAGGGAAGCATCGTTTGGTGCAGGATTTCCGGGCTGTCCCAGGTCAGATGTCGCTCTGTGCTGTCCCTGCTCATCCTCTCCTCTGTCCTGCTCTGCCTGCATCCTCTTCCAGGATCCCTCCGTGTGTCGCTGGGCCCAGCACTGACTTGGCACCTCGTCGCTGCTCCTGTCAGCTCTGCGCTGTGTGGAAAGTAGCATGGCTTGGAAGTGGACGAGGAAAACTGGTGTAAGGGTGGAGATAGCTTGGGGCTCAAGCTGCCTCTTCTCTCCGCTTGCTGGCCCTCTCCCCAGTTGAAGCCCTGCTCTCTGGGTCTGCAGAGGGCTTCTCTCCATTTCATCTTCTCTGTGGCAAATGGAAAGTGCCAGGACGGTCTACCTTGAGTGCACTGCTGCCCTCGCCTGCTGCCCTCACTGTTTAGCACAAGGTGAGCCCAATGCTCGGATACTGGCTGCCAGAACACCCCGCTGCCAGCTCCCTCCAGACCTTGCCTTGCTGCGACACGTCAGACATGGCCACCAGCTCCCAGAAACCCGAGGAAACTTCTGTTACGACGCTGATTTGATTTCAGACAGTCTGGTGATTGCCTGAGCAGCCTTGCCAGCACAGAAGGAATTGTTGGTATTCCTGTCAATGCAGAAAGCTCCGTGGGTGTTTTAAGTGTGTATTTTCTCTTCTAAATCCTTGAAACACATTGACCCTGTAAATGGCCACATCAGGTGATTCTAAGCATGTTAATCCAGCTTCCCTGCCAAGCCGGGGGAGATAATCGCATTGCTCAAGCGTGGGGACATTGTCAAATGCTGCTGAGTGGCAAGGATTTCACCAGTGCTGTCACCCAGCCTCCCTGCAGAGTCCCACTGCTGCAGATTCGCTGGCCCTTCTTCCCCCACCCCTAAGCAAAAAAGGGGAGGGGGGGGCTCTGTTAACCCTTCTGCTTTCTATCGTGCTAAACCTCTCCTGGGACTTCACTTTAGAGAGAATCTGGTCCCTTTCCGGAGGATCTTGCAGAGCTGTTGGTGACTCTGGCCAGGGAAGAAAAGAGATGGAACGAGAAGGCTGGGGCGGAGGGGAGCTGAGCGGCGTGTGTTGGCACAGCTCGAGGGATTCTCTTCTGTGCTTGCAGCCTCCGGCGCTCCGTGGTCCCCGCTGACCTCACCGCACCGCGTGCTGGGGCGGCAGGCGCTGTCGGCACGAGCCGTGGCTTTGCTGGAAGCAGGGCAACGCTCGGGCGATGCCTTTTGTGGGAGGTCTGCACTCAGCCTGGGGCTTTTGGTGGGACCCTTGAGGGGGGCTGGTAAAACACACAGCCCCTGCCGTGAGTTAAGTTTGGAGCCCGGATCCGCCAGCCCTGGCTCTCCTGGCAGGATGCTCCGAAGGGGACGGAGCGTGCGGCAGAACGAGTGGTTTAGCCCAAACCTGCTTTGACAGATGTAAGAGCCGTGCTAGAGCTTCCCAAATGTCCTGTATCAGGATCTCTCATCTTCCCCGTCCTCCTGTGGTCTGCAGAAAACCGGAGTGGTGGGAACTGTGTGGGGGAAAGGGAAGGGGTTTTTTTCGCTTCAGAAGACCCACCTCTTGATTTATTCTTCCTTCGCTTTCACTCCGAGTGCTTCCTCTGCGCGAGTGGGCCAGGGGACGTGCGTGGCTCCGACGCTTGCGAGAGGAGGGATGGAGCTGCCGCCCGATCCACTTTCCGTAAGATATCACATCCCGACGCTTTCTAGGCATATGAGGAATCACAGCTTGACACTCGATGACACTAAATTATTATTGAGGTCCTTTATAAGTTCTAATCGTACTCTATTCCAGGTTAAAATATTTATTTTGTCAATGTATTTTCTTTCCAGTTGTGTTTTTTAACCTTTTCTGTTAACCCTTCATGTGCTGAGATGTAAGAAATGAATGGTTTCTATTTAAATACGTCCTCTTGGGTTTTTTAATCGTTGTGTGTAGATTTCAGCTGCATCTTTGGCAGGTGTAATAGATAACAATGTGCTGTACAGACATTTAGGGTGTTGAGTATGTAGGAAAGGCTCATAGGAGAATTGCTCATAGAAGCGTAGCGTGGTGTCTCTTAAAGGGAACAGCATAAAAGCGGGGACTGGTCCCTACTGGGAGCCTCGCGTAGCCTCCCAACGTACCTTTCCCCTCCCGGTTACCGCAGCCTGAGATGTGCTGACCATTCCAGGGCTGGTTTTACACCTCCAAGCTGAAGAAGGGTTTTAGTAGTGGTTTGACTTTGTTCGGCTTCTTTGGTTTTCTGGGATACGTTGGCCGTTTCCGCTTTTAAATGGAGGACTCTGCAGAGCTGGCTGTGGTGGCGAGCTGTTTCCCTCCAGTGGTGGAAGAACAGATCCGGGCGGTGGTTTCAGACCTGGGGGCGATGGACCCCTCCGTAAGCAGCCGCTGGACCTGGGCCCACGCTCCCCCGGCCACCGCAGCCCATTCCTGCGCCTCTCCATTCGGCGCTCTCCTGCTTTCACCCACGGGGACAGGACACGCAGACCAGGAGGGCAAACACCTTCCAGCAGCCTTTTTCCATCTGATGAGCGGTCAGGTGGCTGGGGGTCCCGTGAAGCGGGAGCGTGGAGCCTCCGTCCCCAGGCCAGCCTCGTCCAGCTCGGTCGTTGTTTACCTCCTGAACGCCAACCACAAGGCTCGCGGAGCCTACCCTGGAAAAAAGCAGCTCAGGACAGTTATTTTTATGGAAATAACGAAGCAGGCAATCAGTGAGTGGATTTATAGCCGCCTCGGAGGTAACCCTTCAGCTGCTGGGGGCACCCACCCGCCCTTGCCTGCCGGCAGAGGAGGGGAGGCAGCAGCCCCCTTGCTGGGCGCCCGGAGGGGTTGCTGCCACCCACGCAGCACCTTCCCCCCGTCCTGTCCCCAGGCTGCCAGCCCCAGCCTCCCGCCCCGGGTCGCTCCTCTGTCCCCGAGAGAGGCGAGGCAGCGTTTCACCGAGGGCCGGCTGGCGAGCCACGCCGAGCTCCGGCGCTGGTTCCCTTTAGCCCGTGGCAAACCTAGGCCAGGCTTCCCCCCCTGCTCTGTGTTTTTACGAGTACGAGCTCCTCGTTCTGTACATGTTACTATGAGCTGTCTTTAACCCTACAAATGTAACCTGTGTAATAGCTTCTCTGTATATTACAGCTGTAGGCTTTCCAGATAAAAGTGGATAATATTTATTTACTGAAGATATTGGGTATTTTTTTGTTCGGGGATGGGGTAAGGGGAGAAGGGGGACGTAACTGTTTAAAGAGATTGACTATGTGAAGAGAAACAAAACACACAAAAAGCAAAGAAACCCAACACTAAGATGTTGCTGCATTTCACGTAGGAAGTGTTTCCCTTAAGGACGATACAACTGTGTTAATCTGCCATTGTTTAACTTGTTCCAGAAATCATCTCTACTTTGGTTCCTGCATGTGAGATACTCCAATAAATACACTACCAGTGTGACCCGGAGGGTGGTCGCCGTCTGTCTGTCTCGCCCCGCTTCGCTGCCGGGCCGCGCAGTACCGGTACGGCTGGCTGCCCGTCGGGTGTCAAAACACGGCCTTTGCGAGTCCTCGGCTTCCTCTGCGCGACGGAACCCCGGGTGTTCCCGCCAGGAGAAGGCCTGGCCCCAGCGGACGTTGCTCGTCGTGTCTTGACGTGCGTCTGGCTGTGCGCGGTGGCGTTGCTGCTGCTGGTGAACTCGTTCCCCGGTAAATCCTTGGCACGTCTCTTGTGGCTGCCGTCGGCCAGGCAGGCAGGCAAGAGCCTCGGTGCTGAGGCCTCATCTGCAGTGCTGTGTCCAGTGCTGGGCTCCCCACTTCAAGAAAGATGAGGGGCTACTGGAGAGAGCCCAGCGGAGGGCTACGAGGATGAGGAGGGGACTGGAGCATCTCTGCTACGAGGAGAGGCTGAGGGAGCTGGGCTTGTTCAGCCTGGAGAAGAGAAGGCTGAGAGGGGACCTTAGAAATGCCT
>Ga0181612_123121_pt1 | contig 10642 bp, 7 predicted proteins | sample HoacroProtozoa21_FD_119630 | JGI IMG/M metagenome (GOLD analysis project Ga0181612, IMG submission 119630) | Hoatzin crop microbial communities from Cojedes, Venezuel. Combined Assembly of Gp0051906, Gp0051904, Gp0051908
AACTGTAATCTATCAGTAATTCAGCCCCCATATTTTCAAAATAATTCATTACCGGTGATGAAAGTTTAGTTTGTAGGAACATTCTGGACATAGTCCTGAACAAGAGAGAATGAGAACATTACATCCATGTATTTGATAAGCATAATTAACAAAACTTAGTAATACATACATAAAACTAGGCAGAACACTATATTCCAATTTCAGTAGCTTTTCCTTCATAACAGAAGTTACAGTGTAATTGCAGCCAGGGTTGACAAAAATACCACAATAAAAGTCTTCAGTACAAACCCAGATTGTACTAAACTGGACAGAGATCACAGGTTTAGCACTGGAAATTATTCATAAAAAAGTATCAGTGCTTGTCACTTACAGACATCCCATTTTATAGATCTTTGTGGACAGATCAAACTGTTCTACAATTATACTGAAGAGCTGCAAGTCTCTTGAAGCTTTGCCAGAGACCAAGTGCTGCCAGATTCAGTGCCTTGCGCACAAAAGAAAAAACACTATTAGCTTGTTTTACACCACATAGCTGTGTAAACTGTGATAAGTTTAATTATCTGATGAACATATCAAAATGTACACCACATTAAATAATAAAATCCCACTCAAGAGCCAAGACAGGAAAAGGAAGTGATTAATTAAAGTTAGAATTTTTGAAAGAAAACATAAGCGTTAAAAATAAAATTGGTAGAGCTGGAAGTGTGCAAGAAGTTGCCTGGTCCCAAGCGCTAAGAACTCCTAAGCCACATAACTGATTAAGCAATGGTAATGATGAAACCCTCCTTGCAATGCAGTATTGTCTGTTAAAACTGGACATGCTTGTATAGAAAACAGCTTATGATCAGTTATTCTAATGTTATGACACCACCAATTCTACAGCATGAAGTGCTCACCCTGTAACAACTTTGTCATATATGATAAAAGTCGACCTCTCTAAATCAAGACCATCATACTACCTGTAATTAATTTAGCAAAATTATCTCCTATTCAGCATTTTCCATTTTCCATGACCTAATATCATTATCATTGGGTCTCACTTCATAGCTTTAAAAGCACAAGATACTTCTTCTAAGTGTACGTATCCTTAAACGGCTGACTTACTCAATTTCACAAGTGCATTCCTCTTTTCACCATGTTCAACGTAACCGAAATTCACCTCCCAGCTCTTCAGACCTTCTTTCTCATCACAGTGCTTATTTCCACAGGAAAACTGGCCTTTAAAGAGGTCAAAAACAGAAAACCATGGTTCAATGATTAACAAGCATAGGTCTGGGGTTGTCACCTCCAGTTTTGCTCAGTTTTTGCTATTAGTTTTCCAATTCTTTCAAATAAAAAAGCCCAAATCTAAAAGTAACATCTCGATTAAGGAAACAGTAACAGCTAATGCCAAAGCAATCAACCATACTTTGCATATTTGCAAAGAAAGGACATAACTTGAACTGTGTTTTACAATGTATAGATGCAGGCCTATGTTATGAAATAATAAGCCTAATACTGAACTCTGCATGTCACTAGGATACATTCTACGTCTTAAATGATTACTTATTTAACAGAGGCTGATGGATCAGGAGGTGCAATTTAGACATACATCTGTAATGATATCAAACTATTCAAAGTATCATGTACGTACAAAATTAAGATGCCCATATTCTTATTACCTTAATAGTTTACCTGATATACTGGTCATACAATTTGTATTCGAATGACTTTCCATAAACACTTTTCTTTTAACAAAAGCAAATCCAATTCTATGAGAAACTATATAGCAGCTTTAAAAGCTTCCTTGGGTTTACTATGTTAAAAACAACACTAATTTCAAAACAATTTGCACATAATCAATGTTTATGCGACTGTGTTCCCAGTATTGCAGTAATAAAGATACATATATTCCCTTTGCAGAAGACTGATTTGTATGCAGAGCTGGTGGTAAGGATGTGTATTAACAGGATCACAAGCAGGAGTGCTGGTGAACGATTAACCTCAGAACATTCTGCTTAAGCTGTTAACCAATGGATTGGCAGTGTCCTCAGATACTTCAGTTCTGCAATGTAAAACCACCTGCAGTGCTAACACTTCAACCAAAAAATCCCAGGACTTCCACAAAAAAAAAAAAATTACAAATTAAATATGTTTAACCCTATGAAAGTTATGGCTATCAGTACCCTGTGTCATCAGGAATAATTTATAACTGTTACAAAGAAGTAAAAATCTACAAGGAAAAATTTGTACTATATAAAACTTCCTGGAACTTAACCAGACTCTGTTTACTTCACATCTTCTGAAAAAAAATCCCCAAATAAACCCAGAAAAATAGGCAGAGAGAAAGAGAGATACATCAGTTTTATTTATGATTAGCTGCTCTTTACAGTATGTAAAAGCCATTTTGGATATTCTACATTTTGGCTGTGAAGCTGTATGTTCAAAACAAAACATAGCTGGAACAATTTCTTCAAATTGCTAAGGCAATTCTTAGGTAAACCAGATTTTGACTGTGTAAAGCACCATAATTCTGTGCCCTTACACATTTACTCACACTTATGATCACCTCAATATTTGAAATCATGGTGGGTTTTTTTCCAGTAGATCCCTGCTCCATGCCATACACACATATAGACAGCCAGGCTTCTCTCACCCCCCTTTCACACATATTCAAATCCTGACTTGAATACAGAATTCCACTCTTTCTGAGGGCTTTTTTAGTAGTGTTTATCACTCTAGTATACCTAAATGTCATAAAAGCATTAAAAACCATATTTTTGCAAAGTAAGAGATCATTACAATCCCCATCATGTATATTGGGAACCCAAATCAAAGGGAACTATGGACCAGATTACTCAGTACTTGAAACATGACTTTTCCGATAGTTAGATGTCCAAGAAACAAAGACATAGAAACCAGTGTGCTGAGTGGACAGTTACCTAATTTCACCAGCAAGAAAAATCTATGTCCAAAATTCCATTTCTATCTGAAGTCTTGTCACCTTGCTGCAAGCTGCAGGGAAGTTACTGCCTTCATTTTCAGAATTGTAACTCCTATAATCTGGCTGTTAAATGTGTGCTTTCAAAAACCATTAGCACCTTCTGCTTCTTGCAGAAGAGCTGAATAGGCAGAAAGTGTAAGTACTACAAGCTAAACAAAGTACTGAAAATTACTAAGGAAACCTAAAGAGCCGAAAGACAGACTTTAATGCATTTTGATCAGAATTCAGATGTATCAGACTGGTACATGGATACATGGTGCACTACCCAGGTATTGATAATCTACCTATTTTCCATGGAGGAAATTACTTGGAAAAAAATTAATGGAAATGTATTTGGAAGAACATTTGTTTAAATAAGGTAAAGCATATAATACGTCTATTTATGTATATATAAAATAGGCTAAGAAAGATACTACTATGCTAAAACAGTGAAATGTTAGTTCAATGAAACTATGAAAAAAACAGAGACTAGATCGATTTGCAGGTATTAAACTCTATTTTGCCAAATTATGTGTCAGGTTTGAGTATTTTACTACTTAATCTACAAATACAAATAAGTAGAAAACAGCAAATATACCCACACGTTCAGCTTTGCTCTTTCTGCTTATTGCTGAAGAAGTCCTATTTCACCTCTACCCAATGAACTTGCTACCTATTTTCCTACAGAAAACTTTTAGCACTATTGCCTTTTGCCTAGAATACCTTTTATTTTAAAATTTTATCCTATACCTTACTATTCTTGCTTTGAAAGTAGAGAAAAAGTACTTGGGAATGCATGTCAAATGTATTTTTTAAATAGTTTAAAAGATTTTAAGGATTTGTTTTCAGACCAACTAACTCATCTGCCTACTATTCACTGATTTACAAAATTTAAACTAGGGCTTCTACCTAAAGATTTTAATTAAGACAATGACCATGTTGTGGAACCATTTATTGAAACTGGCAACATATTACACCATTTACTGCCATTAAGGTTACACTTTAAATTTAAGAAGATACAACAGCAATCTCCAATACGACCTACTTTCAAAACACCTATGGCAGAAGACTGGAGTGGGAAAGAAAAGAAGAGAAAGGAATAATCCTAGCATTTACAATGAGTAATATAGGCGACACCTCTCCTTTCACTTGTCCTAACCCTTCTTCTCCATGACCTCACAAAGACGGACCTCGAAAACAAAGCACCCAAACGTGAGTAACCCATTCCTATGCTCCCTTCTCAAGATACCCCAAACCACACCACGGTCCAATGGTTCTCGCCATTGCTGTTATTGTCACAGCTAAGATAAGCACACGCTCTCCTTTTTTTCGTGTGAACTATCAGACACATAGGTATTAATGCTTTATTACATTTAATTAAATACTACTGATTTATACTTAAAAGTAGCAAAAGAAAGGCATTAAAGATTCATGCCTTCTTTTAAATGGCTATATGAAACAGTGCTTGAAATGAGCGTCTAATACACGAGAGAAGGCTGAATTCTTGCGCCCCTTAGTGGTGAAAGGTACTATTTCTTAAGTCTTTATTTGTACGCTTTCCATCAGGATTTCACTAAAAAGCTTAAAACATGTAATTCTGCACTTTCTCCCACATTTTTAAATCTGGAGTACCAGATATTAAAATTACAATTATTTTTCCCCATGAAGACATAATTGTTCATAAATTACTCAATTCTCATTTAATTTTAATTTTTTTTAAATATTCCATAAAGCATGTAACAATATAAAGTGTAACTATCCGTTAATATAATCTGTAGTGCTGAATGCAACATATAACTACAACTACCTTCAGGAGCTTTAACCTTTACAGTTCAAAAACCCCCCCATCATTAATGTTCACACCTTCTCCTGTGAAATATAACCTTTTTTTTTTTAAAAAAAAAAAAAGGGTATTTCTAACTTCTTGTAATATATTATAATAAATAGAGCCGTTTAAAGAGCTGTTCTGATCAACATATCACTCCATGCAATTTTCTTGAGTGTGCATGCATGACTTCTGAAAACCATACATGTGTAGGAAGATCTACCCACAGGAATAGCAATACACTCACACCATTTTCTCGCTTGTTCAGCTACTTGAAAAAGTCCCTGTGCCTTGGCCATGGAATAGGGACCACTGCGCAAGTCCCAGTATCGCATCAGTAAGAACTCACACACAGCAGCAGCCAGAATAAGGTACGGATTTAGAAACAGGATCGCGAGACATGACAACCATTCCTACTGATTCCCACTGAAGCTTTGAAAAGCTATTTAGCCTAAACCAGACATCAGACATGGAACTTCAATTAAAAAGTTAACATTTTGCAAATAGCATTGGAGAAACTCTCAAGAAAATTGTTCCCTGAGAAGAAGTATTGAAATATTTCAGTTAAAGGTATCAAAGACTAATGAGGTAAATTAGAACTACTGGAGAATAGCAGCTAAAAGAACATATCCGTGAAATTCTACATTATCAAATGCATTATGTTGGTGGTCATTACAAATCCAATCTTGTGAAAACAAACCACATATTCTCTTAGTTTTCATATATGCAGATCAGTGTGCACTCTAGAGCTATGTGGCATAAAACAGCAAAGTTAGAAGTTAGGTCAATTTATTGTCCATTATTATCTGATCAAGTTATCGGTATTGTTAAATACTGTCTAAGAAAATTATGTCAAAAAGCAGCAAGAAAAGCATTAAGGAGAAACATAATATAAAAAGGAGGAGAGCATTACCTTTTCCTGAAATTACTTCTTTCTCGTGTCGCCATCTAAATCCAAACTGTCAAGATAAGAACCACAATTAAGTTGTGAACAGTCAACGTATTCAGTAATGTAAAGACTAATTTCAGTTGATTGATGTCTTGCACATGGTTCATCCATTCAATTCTGCTTAGTAAATTTAATTTATTTCCCTGTTAATTAAAATATCTCTTAGCCTCTGCCCGCCAGTGGGATTCCAATTTACATATGCAATTCAAATTCCAGTAGATGCTGTTCAGTACTGAGCAGCAACTTCCTAGAAGGCTTCACAGCAGGCAGAAGAACAAATAGGAAATTAAGGCAGACTGACTTTACTACATACTTCATTGCAATTTTGTCCACACTAAAAACTGAGAAGACCACTGGAATACTGAAAAGTCATACTAGCCCGTACCAATGGATCAACTCTTACATCCTAAAGACTAAGACAAAAAAAACCAGTCGAACAACTAAGTTGTATTTCTCTGTACATTGCCTAGAAACTTCACATGTAGATAACCCATGCATTATTTTTGTTTTCCAGTAGAATCTGCTTCATCCTCTCAAAACGGCAAGTAGCCTAGCGAAAAGACTTAAGATGGAAAAGAGTGAGAACAGCCTGGGAAAAACAATTTTATTTTCACTAACAAGTAGAAAGAGGGGATAAAACTCAAGAGGCACACAACTTCTTCAAAAAGGGCTATCATATTTTTATTTAAAATTCATGAACGCAGGACAACAACAAGATAAAATTGCTGCTCTATAAGCAAAGCGCAGAAGAATCTGAACTTCATGTTAGAAGATGTGGAAGGAAGACGGGGAAGAAGGGTTACAAAACCAGAAGGGTATAAAGCCCATCTTTGGCATATGAGTTCCAAAGCACCCTTTGGAATATGAAACTTTTCTTGGTGCACTCACAGACTGAACCCACACAAACACGCATTTTGTAGATGCAGTGGCATAAACTCTGTAATATACCAGACTGATTTTCAATGGTTTTCATCTAATTTTAAACAGTGTACAGAAGTACAGGTATCTGTTGCTGTGCGGGGTCTTTAATGTTGTTGATTTTTTTTTAATAAATCATAATAATTCTTTATCTGAAGGACAACAGCATGGAGTTCTCATACATGAAGTGGTACGTGGTTCAGAGAACATCAGAAAACACAGGGAAACAGAAGTTTTGGCTTTTAAGAATGTGCCATACTCTCATACAAATGCTTTGCATTTTAATAACAAAGCTGAAAAAAATGAGCAGAAAAACATCAGTAGCCAAATGTTTTGTTGGCACTGATTTTCCCCAAGTCAATATATTACATAGAAGATGTCTAAGAAAACAAAAAATTTGTACACCAGCAAAATATTTGCCACTAATTTTCAAACTGGTATTACAACATAAACAATGTTTTCACACCTACTGGTTTCACTGGTTAAAAAAAAAAAAAAATCACAGGAGAAGATCAGGTTCTGTTGTCATACTGTGTACGATGACAGTTTGCTAAGGCTGGATCAGGCTGTGTTTGGCCTACTCTAAAAATGTGCAGTGTGGTCTAAAGTACCATTACACCACTCATGCTTCAAACAAAAATTCATCAATTTTAAAAACCAAGAACTGTGCTGAACTGTTCAGTGAAAAGAGAATGTAAAATACATCTGTAAATATAGAATTCATAATGGAAACCAGTGGATCCACAGAGTGATGGTAACTGGTTTTGCTCTTTTAAAGGATATTTGCTGTTTTACAGGGTATTCTGATTCTGAAAAGTTTATGATGCAACTGAAAAATACTGTAAGTTTATGATTAAACTTCAACAGTATTTTGTCACGAATTTTGCAAGTGTCTGCTGCTGGCAATGAAAAGTTAAAAAAAAAAAAAAATCAACCTTGTCTGCATGTATGCTTTTTCATAGTACATCTACTTCACCAATCAGCAAGTTATCTATGCTCGCTTTTGCTGCTGAAGTACACTTTTATACAAATTTTCCCTCACAGTCTGAGCTTGACTCAATAAGATATAAATCAGATTATATCCTTGCAGAGCATTTCTGTAGTGATATCAAGAAAAACAGGCAAAACAAAAGAAAGGAGGGAGGCAGAACCACCTGTAGTACATCTAGGACAAAAGTTGTCCTCATCCACGTTAATTTTTGCCGATCATTCTTCCACCAACTAGTAGTAAATGACAGAGAGCGACCATGGCTAAGGTAAACATAAAATAAAAAGTAAATGTAATTTAATTGCTCTAAGCTAAAATATCAGGAACAGATTAAACTATGTAGGAAAACTAAAAATTAGGGTAGATTCTTCAATAGTCGGCCTGCAATATTACGGAACGCGAAAGCATGGTCAGCAGACAGCATTTATTCTGCCTCACCTTTGTTAAACGAGTTCAACAAGATCCTAAATGAGCTATTTCTACAAGGTAGACCAAGTTCAAGTAGAAGAACTCCAAAACAGGTGCTTTAAAAGAGTATCAAATGGCTAACTTCATAAAAAATTACAGTTTTAAAAATGTGAAATAGTGTTTAATATCCACACACAACGAAATTCCTAAATTAAATACGGACTGTTTGTGTGATACGCACTGGCTGCAGCAACAACTAACATGTCCACAGTCATCTCTCAGAAAAAAAGAAATGTATGAATGTAGACAACACTGTGGAAAAATACCATTAGGTATTTTAAATATTTTTCAGACGAAAGTCTCCATGCTGCAAAACAATGACAAAAGCAAACATTAACATTACCAAGTGGAAGACAAGTTGGCCTAGAAATCTGAAAATTATCTGCAAATAAAAACAAAAGAATAAAATGTATTCTGTTTAATGACCAGGTGTCAGACAGATTTCACTTCTTAGCAAACAGGAGACATTTCCAATCTGTTAAGCTACAAAACAAAGTACAGATAGCAAATACGAACCTTTTTAGGAAAGTAAGAAAACAAAGAGAAGAGAACATTTCTAGTCCAACGTGCATCAAAGTGAAACTCACATGCAGAGCACTCTCCCTTGCTGCATTGCAAAACTGACAACAGAACTCAACTATCTGACAGTACAGACCGTCATTTATCAGCCTCATATCTTGCAAACAAGATGCGCTGAAGGTTCAAAGACAACTTTGACCTAAAAAATTCTCATCTAGGGAAAATGTAAGGAGTAACAGATACATCACAACCAAGAGCTGTCAGTGCACACTCTTCCAGTGTCTCTAAGCAGTCTCATACCAGAGGGTCACCTTGGCATTTCTCATTAAAAGAGACGGAAAAGATTGTATGTCCTAACTACACAAAGAAAAGTGGGACTGTGGGTCACAGGGTCCCATCTGCCTGCAGTGCCAGCAAGCCAGGCGAGTGCAGGTGTGCACGTGAGTGTGTGAGTGCCAGCAAAGACCAAGCCAGCCTAGCCATCAGCTATGTGAAGTGGCCTGGGAGCAAGGACAGTGAGTGGCTCTCCACCAGCCAGCTCCGGGTGGGAGAGCACCTGTGTATCTCCAAGGATGAGAGCACAGGGGGCTCTGCTATGGGACCAGAGGAGTCCCAGACATCTCTGCGTGTGCATATGCGTATATGCATATGCATGCACATCTGTGAGTGAAACAGTCTGGACCAGAAACCGGAGCACAGCTGTGGCTGTGGGGGTTCATATGTCTTGGGGCTTCTTGCTGTTTTCTTTTGAGCTTCAGTCTTCGACGTGTTCCGCTTACTTTTCAGACCTCAGGAGAGCCCCTCCCATGAAACTGGTCCTTATCATTATCCAGTACCTAGCAAAACAGTGTTTCTTCCGAGAAGAAAAGTTATAAATGAGACCTGAGCTACAATCTCTATGCAGAGGTCTTTAGAAGAATTGGTTGGCTAGAAGATTTTGGCTAGCAGCCAAAAAATTACAGTTGTGAAGACAGATGACTATGTATTGCAAGTCTCAATCTATGCTATATGTATATATACACATATATATAAAACCTCACGGAAAACTGATCTCCAACTTTACTTTGATACCACCTAGCAGGATACAGAGCCATAGAATCACAGAATGGTCCAGGTTGGAAGGGACCTCAAAAGATCATCTGGTCCAAACTTTCATGGGAAAGGGAGCCTAGATGAGATGATCTAGCACCCTGTGCAATCGCATCTTGACAACCTCTAGTGATGGGGACTCTACCATGTCACTGGGGAGGTAGTTCCAGCAAATGAATGTTCTCATTGTAAAAAATCTCTTTCTTATATGAAGATAAAGCATCAACAACTATCATATGAAAGGCTGGCCAGCTGAGAAGCTTGTTACCCACCCTACACCTCTCATAGCACCAGCACTGCAAAACAGAAGGCACAAGGGGCTAAAGATACTCAACTTCCAGTTTCTGGAAATGCAGAAAAAGAATCAAGGCAGGAAAAATCTGAAAGCATAGACTGCATGCCATTGGTGTGAATGGGACCAGCAGCCTATTCCTGACTTCCAAGAAAAAAACCTGCTTTGACATCCTTCTGTACCAAGCATGGGCACGGATAAATCAGTAATTGAGAAAAACACCTTTTTTTTCTATTTTTCTAAGAATTTCTAAGAAAGTAGTCTCACATGGTCAGAGTGTATTTGAGAACAGAAAGCATAACCTAATATAAGAGAACAAATTACATGACACAGCAGAGTTATGCTGACATGACAATTCCAAAAATATAGGTAATGACCTGTGAGCATAAACAGGAATGCGGAGTGACCTCAAAGTCAGGACAGCCACGTTTGAAGTCTGACAGGGAAACACTGTTCACACAACACACACACACAAAAAGGAAACTGGGGCAGAACATTTTCCCACAAAAGACAGCAAACATGTGGAGACTTGGCACAGCAGCTAAAGAAACAAAATCTGTAAGCATGCTCAATGGAAAAATTGGTGGGGGGGGGCAGAGGTTGAGGGATATGAAACAGCTATATGAAAATAA
>Ga0181612_133360_pt1 | contig 10642 bp, 6 predicted proteins | sample HoacroProtozoa21_FD_119630 | JGI IMG/M metagenome (GOLD analysis project Ga0181612, IMG submission 119630) | Hoatzin crop microbial communities from Cojedes, Venezuel. Combined Assembly of Gp0051906, Gp0051904, Gp0051908
AAAAAAAAGGGAAACAAACCAAAAAGAATTTTAAGAAATGCCCTTGTGATGTTTGAAAAAACCGTTATTACACAAAAGATTTCTTGGCAAAAAACCCGGGGGGGAAGCCGGAAAGGTGGGGGGGGGGGGTGTGCAGGCACCCGCTGCTGATTACAGAATGTGGGAGTCCTCTGGGCAAAAAAGGATGTGGTTTTCCCACCTTGAAAAGCTGTAAGGGACGAAGAAAGCCTGGTAGGTCTGGACAGTGGGCCATGCCCGAGGTTTAGGTCTGGGCTAATGAATTCTGGGAGGTTTCTCTCCAAAGCTCCCAGGAGTTAAGCACCCTCGGTCCGTTCCTCACGCTGCAGAAAGCGGCAGAGCTCTATGGCAGTCTCTGAGGAAGAGCAACACAGAGGATTTTCCATGAGAGCTCCCTTCCCTAGTCCTAATCTGTGTCACTTTAAGTACAACAGAGAGCCAAAGCTGACAGCTGTTTTAGTTTACCCCAGCACAGAAATCTCCATGTGAAATACTCAGGGCTTTTAAGCCCTGTTTACGCCCCAAAGTGAAAGCAGCATTAACTCCCTGAGTGCAGAAAACAGCCTTACTGACAGAAATGCACTTATGTGGGGAAGAGGAACAAGCGGTGTTGCTAGAAACGACTTTATACCTTCCAACTAAATCCACGCTTGCCTTTGTGCTGATACAACTAGTAAGCAGTTAATAGACAGTCCCATCAGCAGAAGGAATAACAAAGCCCTAGTTCCTGAAGATTTGCATTTCATGCTTGATTGTGAGCTCTGATCAAATCTTTCCCTGCCATTCAAGTGGGTTTTTCTAAATTCTCTCCCCCAGTGTGGAGTCTTTGATGTCTGATAAGGTAGAAGCCCACGCTATGGCCTGTCGTTCAGACAAGAAATGCTGATTGGGAGCATTTATAGGCTTTCTCTCCTCTACCTGACCACTATTTTCACAGTATGTATAAAAAACTGAACTGTATGTGAGATTGCTTTACTCCACCATCGAATCTGCTTGAAACCACCAATGGGTTCAAAAATTATTAAGGTCAGAATAAACATGCAGAAATGCACGCACTTTCATTACATGATCATATGAGCTTAATTTCCTCAGGCTAGCAGGCTAAAAATATCCCACATGCCCAGAAGAGGTAATTATACTGGTATAAAAACTCCGTAGGGTCGTGCTGGTTTCCTCCACTGTCTCCGCGGTTTGAAGAGGTGTCCTGACACATCCAGCATGCCCCTGCCCGCTCCACCACCCCACGCACCTCCCACAGCCAACCGGCATCTTCCAGCCAGAAAGGGGTAATTTGCTGAATTATTAAGTTCCATTTGCATAGAGTGCAATCCTACCGCACCATGCCAGAGATGGGCAAGGACGAGACGAGCCCCTGAGGTGGCCCGGGGAGATGTCCTCTTAGATCATCTCCTCACCCCCCGGAACAAAACGCTTCTGTCAGGCTGGTTTTTGAAAGCAAAGTGCTCTAATGATGATAGACAGTTCCAGATCATCGCCTGCAAAGCCGCGTCCCGGAGAGCTGGCACTGCTCACCAGGCCACCAAGAGGCTTTCTGAGCCATTGGCACGAAGCAAACACAACACCAACACATGGGCAGCTGGAACTTGGCTGCTCCCTTCATCCCCCAGGCCTCCCCGCTGTGCTCTCACCTGAGCATGGTAGGGGGTCTCCAATCAAATGAAGACAAGTTGCACCAAAGCACTACCAAATTCAACTGGCCTTTCTTTTCAAGGAGAGAAAAATCATGCAAGAGTTAGACCTAGACCAATGTGACTACTTAAAAATATGTATTATGAGTACGGAGGAAAGCCCACAAGCGTGGTCTAAGTGTCCTCCTTCTGAAGAAGGTGTACAGAAGAAAGCAATTATAATTAGAACTAAAATTATTTTTAACCAAAATAAGATGCCTCATTTGCAATTTTAGAGTGTTCATGCTTTCCTGTCCATTTTGCCATGCAATCAGGGGTGAGAACAGGAGCTAACAAGAGGAGTGACACCTTCATGTCACATACCTCATTTCCAGACAGAAGACTCACCTTCGCCCAGTGACCCTGACGAAGCATCTGAAGCACAGCTCCTGTCTGAATGGAGGTACTTCTTTCACTGGAGGGCTTTCTGCTCCCGCTGAAGGATCTCTTGGGACCAGTCCTTCTTACCAAGCACAACCGACCCTTTTCTAGGTCGTAAAGTGATGAGTTGTCCATCAGGGGCCAAATCCAACTTACAGTTTGGAGCACTGCAACATAGGTAATTAGCATGGCTGTTTAATGCCATTTCCTCTTAGGTAGTCCAACAAAGAGTAATTAACCCTTTCTGATGAACTGCTTTCCCTTAATATATGGGCACCAACATTTAAACACATTACCTGGAGGGAACAGGTTAGAAAGTCTTTTTTTTTTAGCAGGCCACATTCACAATTCAAATAAAGCAAATGATAAAAAAAATCTAAAATCTGCAGCATAGCTATGGATGAGATTAAAATTGGACAGGTTGATTATAACCTGTCACAGTTACAAGCTGGTGAAATTCCATCGACAGGGCATGAAGGGCCCCGAACCTCCCTGAGACAAGTTTTAAGGCCTTTTATCTGAACTCTAAACTTTGATCGTCTGCTGATGAGCTTCTGCTGAGCTCCCGTCAGCTGAAGACAGGCTCATTTCCATCCACCAGCACAGCACCGGCCAGGAAAATTGAACTGCTGACAAGTGAACTGGTAGGCAAAGGTCGGTGCGACAGATGCGGTGGGTCGGTGCCGGGCATGCTGTTTTGGATGCGATGCATCCACGTTACTGATGCTATTCAGACTTCAGTTTTAGCCGCCCTTTGCATTTTACTGAGCTGCGCAAGTTCAGTGCCTTGGGGGGGACCTGTCCCATGGCTCAGAAAACCCAGTGTGTCAGAAGAGCTTTCTTAAGCCTCACGGGGAACTGTTTACAGAAGATGAAGCTCAAACTCTGATCTTGTTCCAGGGAATTGCCATAAATCATGTTATGTCTGGATCATATCCACTAAGAATGAGGACTAGAAGAGGTGCTCTGGTTTCGTCTTTTGCTTGGCAAGGGATTTTTTGCAAGTCAGCTTTTCAGATAGCTGGATCAGTTTATGTGATCACAGAGTTTAATGCAAAAGAGGATCCTTGTATACGTGTGTGTCGTGGGAGCAATATGTTAAGTTTTGTAAAAGCTGAAAGTTGGGTCCATCTCAAGGAACCCTAAGACCAGCCAAGCCCTGTACACTTCAGACCCTCTGTAGTCAAGGAGACCTTTTCATTCCAAAATGAATTTAATCCCATTCACCCTATTGTCCCCACATCTCCGTGCAGTGACCTCAACAAGTGGGGGAGCACTCAGAGGCCAAGAGACTTCCTCCTGACAATCACGAGTGCCACTACAGCATCAATCCTTCAATTTATGAGCATATCCAAACCCACTGTGGATACAGGACAGTTCCCTTAGCACCTTTCCCAGCATCCCTTACTTTCTCCTTTAAATGTTTTGGAGCAGTAATTTATGTGCAGAATGCAAGAACTAATTAGTGTATCTCTTGCTTTCTGACAGGGAGCAAAAACCACAGCAAATGACATACCAGAAAAAATGGGGTCAGCTCGGATTAAACTCTCTTCCCATTTATCTTTGGTCTTTAGCATTAAATTTACCATACATATTAGAAACAAATTTTAATTTTCCACAGCATTGGGCAATATCTTTTCCTTAAAGCCTAGAAGAACATTCATTAGCATCCTCTCCCTCCAGTTCAGTATGACTGTCTCCTCATTTGCACATAAATGTGAAGTTTGCTGCCTGGGAAAGCTTGCCTTAATGACATCAAAGTTTCTGTATCAATACACAACACACACGTACAGACAAGCGAAACTCCTACCCACACTCACATACCTGTCCTTCGCTATTCTTGTTTTGAAACAGTGCCCTTGATGGTTGGACTTGATGATCTTAGAGGTCTTTTCTAACCTTCATGATTCTATGAAAAGCACTGTCAAGAAGATGCTACTGGGAACACCAAAGCATGAGGAGGGACCTCTGGAAATAGAAGTGCATGCAGAAGTTGAACTTCCTATCCAGTTAAAGTAGACTTCCCACCTTAAAGTTAGGCCTTAAAGTTAAGCCATGCCTTAATAGGCGACAGCATGAAAAGATATTTCCAAAGGGCAAATCATCCCATCTGAGTAGATGCTGTGATCATGAAGGGCAGCCCAGTGGTGAGGGATCTACTTCTCCAAGGAGTCATCAGTGTTCAATAAGCTGCTCAGTCCAGAGCTGCCCGAAGGTCACTTTGAGTAAGTCGCTTAGGCCTAAAATATGCATGAAATGCCCCTAAGTCTTATTCCAATGACTGTCAAAGGCATTCATCTTACCCAGCTTTAGATATTTTTCAGGTAGGTGAGAGTCCTACCTTGGTAGTCAGTGGGCACACATAAATATACCTAGCACTTGATTCATGTGGGGGGTTTTAGGTAACCACAACTGGCTGAGATGGTCCACACCTTGGAAGTGCTGCTTTCTCTCCAAGTACGAAAGGACTGTGACAGCCATGTCCTATGGACACAGCTATAAGGTGGACTTCTGATGAAGTGAGATGGATTTCATGCCCATCCCACTACAAACTACTACATTTTTAATAAATACATATTGCCCTCTGTATCACTGCACCTCGAAGTGGGGATCTGGGTCATAGTGAAGCTTTTCCCATCTGTACAAGGAAGATAATAGCACTTACCTATCCCCAGGCTTGCTACGAGGATGAATACATCACAGAGAGCTAGATCTTCTGATACTATGGTAATCAGGTGCTATCTAAGCACACCAGAGAGAGAAGAGCCTCCAAAGTACAGATAGCATTTCAGCTACAAATCCCTGGCCCAGTGGGCAGAGGCAAACTGTGTAAAATGAAAGCTGCCTGCTAGGTTCATGTAACCCTCCGTTTCTGAGTCCATTTTCAGACTTTTTTTTTTTTCTGCTGTAGTATCGCTGTAGGTAACAACACCCCACCGTAGTGAAGGGACAGCAGCTATGACACCAAGGGTGATTGTCCGAAAAGGCTATAACAGCTGTAGCTGTTCCAGACAACGCTGACATTTAACAATGTATTGACCATCTCAGTAGCATCCAAATGTTTCTTCTCCTGACTTCAGCAATACTAAAGCAAACAGGAAAACGACAGCAGTTTCTTACCTGGAGCTACCAGGGTGCCAAGTCTTTCCCAGTGGATTGCAATCAACTCCACCAGCAGTGACCCGCCTGTGCAGGATAAAACACGACGTCGGCATCTCTTACCCTAATTTCATTCCCAGGCCTCCTGTACATGGGTACATAGTGAAGAGAGGTCTCGATATTGGGGGCCAAGGGCCCTTGTAGAAGTAAGGCTGGAACACAGAAAAATGATTAGAGGGCTAGGTGGTGCTGCAGATTTGGAAAGAGAGAAGCCTGGGAGGAGATAGCAGATAGATGAGATAAGCAGCCGTGTGCAGAGCTGAGGGGTGGAGAGGGAGTGCGGTTTTCCTTTACTAGCTCACTCTTTTAAATATTGATCTGGAAGCTTTCTTGGATCCGTATCAGTGAACTCTGATTTACGTTCCCACCTCTGACTGCCTACACTCTTTTCCCAGTGGAAAATCAAAGGGCTTGTACCTACAAATACCCATTTTCCACTTGGCCAGCTAGCTGGCAAATGTGAGCACCGCTGCATGCCAGCTGTGCACAGATGCCCATGGGCTGTGCCATCTGCAAAGCGTGGGATGATGCTTTCTCCTCACGTGGCACAGCAGTTGGAGCAGGTGGAGGACAGAGAGAGAGCACTTTGATACCCTTAAAGGAAGGTGGGTTTTTTTTTTCTTCACCCACTGTCCTTTGATCTTTCTCTAGCTTGTGGTTCAGTCCAAGGAATGTTGTTTAACTTTCTTTATGTGCCATTTCTGCAGGCCTATTTGAACTTGAGGAATTGGGTTTTTCTTATGACTTCAAAGCCATGTTTAATGACTGTAAAGTGCAGCACAGCTGTGGCACTCCAGGTACAAGACGTCCTGTCTCAGGGACTGTCAGGGAATAATAAAAGCATACATGGTAGAGACATGTTGCAAGTCACCTGCGCTGTAAATAAATGTGCCTGCTGCTCTCAGAATTGACTTGTCTTCATTGTACTCAGAATGATTCTCTGAATTGAAATGCTTTCATATCTGAAGGGAGGGGATGAGGAGAAAAAAACGTTCCCTGAAGATAAAAAGTGTAATAGTCTATTTTATTTTCCACTTTCCACATCAATAATGAAAAGTTTTCCTCCAGGGACAGCTAGCAACATGCTCAACTCTACCTCTTAGACATCAGCAGCACAAAGTATCCCTCGACGTGGAGGCTGTGATACAAAGCCCCGGGTAGATCAGAGCTGGGGCAAGGAGGGGAAGCAGAGGTAAGGCAGAGCCTACTTCCAGCCCGGGGCTATCTGAGTCTGAGTTCCCAACTGGCAAGTGTTACCACTGAGGTCATGCCTTGAGGTCATGCCTTGAAGTCATGTCTACAGAAGTAAATGGAGGCAGAGAGGCTCTGTTAAGATACCCCCCCGTCAAAAAAAAAAAAAACAAAAAAAGAAAAAAACACCAACAGGAAAAAGAAAATAAAATGGCATAAAAATCCAGGCAGAAGCTGTCAAACACAGGAACATTTCTTTTTAAGCCAAAAGTACATAATTTATAAATAAGGCTTCTTGCTGCTTGCTGATACTAAAGTTGACCAGGAGCAAGGAAATGGGCTCTGTTCACTTGATTTCTTCCTCTGAGTGCTCCTTGTGTCCCTCTGTTTTCCTCTTTTACACCAGCTTCTCCCCAGCCCTCAGTCTGCAGTAGCATTATACCCTTCTGAAAAAAATTACTCCCTCCAGTTGGACCAGCACTGACTCGCCTATTGCTCAAGTTTCTCCTAAACAACTGTGTGGGAGACAGTATCTTCAATTTGCCTTCTAGTCTGGGAGCGTTAAATGTCAGTGAGCAGGACAAAGACTCAATAGGCTCTATCAAGGTCATGCAGGGACTCTGTTACCTCTAAGGACCAAGGTCCTCCTCTACAGGTGAAGATAAATTCATAAGGCCATTAAGTCCACCCTGACAGCAGATGACCCCTCTAGCCATCTTCAAGCTTTCTTTCCTCTAGCTGTGTAATGATCATCTCCAAACTGGTTTCTTCCAGAAAGGGTGATGCTCACCTGATCAGTGTCAGCATCCAGACCAGGGAACAACAGCACCGCACTCAGCCTCGGCAAAACTGGGACAGGCCACTTGTTTTGATTCTGTGATTCTGTTTTGAGAGAGTCCAACTCTGGGATTCACAGTCTTCACCACCGCCTGCCCTGTGATCTCCTTTTTGTCCCCCAACTGATATTTTTCAGCCTGATGGGTCTCAGAAGCACGGTGACACACCATTAGCAGCCTTGTGCTACTTGCTAAATGCCAGTAAATTCGCCAGCAAAAGCAGGCAATCATTCTGGGCAGCTTAATCTTTGGCTGCTTGAATTAAGATCTTTTACAAGGGCTTTATTTTCAAGGAAAGAGTGATCAGCTTGTCCTGAAAATGCGATTCTTTTAAAGTGTTTCATCTGCATTACCCTCTTTTGACAAGTTTGACATGATGGAAGTCCTCTTTCAGTACGTATTTAGAGGGCTTGGTGTAAATTCTGGGCAGGTTTCTCAGGGAATGGATCTTCAAGTTATTCCACAGTCAATTACTGACAGTGACCCACCTCTTCTGCTTTCTGCAAGAAAATAAAACCTGAATTTGTTTTACATTCCCATCCCTGTGTTTTTTCTCTGCAGTTAAGTGCTGCTTTTTTATGGCCGCATCTAATGCCTCGATGTAAAATGTATCATTCTAAAGCAGAAGTGATCGTTTCATGTGCATCCCTCGGAGTCACGAACTAGCCAAGAAACTGTCACAGTGGTCAAACCAACATGGCACTTGCTTGGACTTGTTAACCATGAAAGTAAACGCATCATCTTTTGTCAAGGTGAGACGGAAAGTTGATACGTTCCTGTTCAATATGGAAGTAACAAAAACAATAATAGCTATCTGTGGTGAATAACAATGATGGACACCCCGCAAACAGCGTATCGGGAAGTGCCAGCCAGGTAGAAAATCCAAGTAACAAGCATTTTACATATTCCAGTTTGTTCTTCTATTTTCCTCTGTTTAATGAGGGAGAGAAAGCGCTCTGTGGGTGGAATGGAAATGAGAAATCAGGCAGCAATGGTGGCTTTCCCAATGTGCACCACTAACAGATCAGTGATGGATGGAGCTCCTCCCGTGTCCCAGCAGGCGTGACAGTAACTGTCACCAATCACAAGTAAAACCAAAGTAATTAGTAGTGGGGCACCACCATCTTTCACTCTTATGCAGTTGACTCCCATTTAAATAATGAGACTCTTAATTTCTTGCTTGGCTTGGGCTGAGCTTGACTGCACCTCAAATAATCCTAGCGCAGAGGTGGGTGACTGCCTTGGGGCAAAGCTTAACCACAGGGACACTGAGTGCTCGAGCGGAAAGTGAGGGACTGCTCCGAAGCAATCACTGTTGCTCACTGCATCCTGGATCCATAAATTTTCTGTGTCCTTTTTCTTTCTTTTTTTCCCCTCCTGAATTAAATAAAAGCTTCAGCAACAAGCTCAGAATGTTAGTATCATGTATTATACCTAGGTTTGTGGTAGAGCTTCTTCTATCGCACTGTAAGAAATGCACATCAGCAGATTTGACACAAATCCCTGGCACTCCAAAAGCTGCACCAAGACAACTGTCCTCCAGAAAGCCTGGTCCAGGGGAGGCCATGCTGCAAGAAATGGGATGGCAGATCTGGAGGTGGAGGGAGAAGGGGAGGAAGGAATGAGTCAAGAAGGCCAAGTGCTGTGCCCCTGCCAGTCTCGTCATCTTGCTGAGATATTATCATGCTACAACCCATTTCTGGCCTCCAGGGAGCCCATCCAGGGTGCTGAGTGTCCAGCCCTGAGCCCCATAGAAGGTGACAGGGTGTAAAGAGCCTTCCTCTGTGCAGAAGTGGGAAAGCTGCATTAGATCATTCTAGAGTGAAGAGAATTGCAGGAGAGTAGAGAAAGCAAGAACGTAGCTCTGCCTGCTCCAGCACCAAATCCCTCTGCCCACCGATTGTGTCGAGAACTAGAAGTCTATCACTTCAGCCTAATGGAGCATCATCAACTTCCCTCAATGAGGCACTTAATCGAAAGAGCATTTATACCACTTGGATTGCCAGCCACACTTTATGACAGCTCTTTGCGCAAGAGATGTCATTGTGCATTTACTTCTTTGTTAGACTAGATTGGAGTTATCAGCGGTTGAGTAAACCCTGCCATTCGCAGGAACACCCTGCATACGTTTGCAGGACAGAAAGGAACAGAACAGGAAAAAAGACAGAGCTGGTAGAGACAGGCATGAGTTTGGCAATAAGGAGAGATGCAACAAAGCCGTTCTCCAACAAGACCAGATGGTTTGGGCCGTATCTTTAACTGGTGTAATCCCCATGGTGGGCTGCATTCACACCACCATCGGTAGTATCTGTGTTTAAGCAAAAAATAAGCAATTCAGGGTAGTTACCATGCAGGACTGAACATGATTCTTAATGCAGAGAACAGAGATCTCTGCAACCTCTGATTTTCCATATAATTTTCTTAATTTTGTTACTTGGTATGGGCTGTACAACAAGCTGTGGTTGTCAGCTCTGAATAGTAGGTTCCTAATGTCCCCATCAGTCTCTCGGGTTGCACCAGCAGTAAGTGTCCCATCCACCTGCAGTGCTGCAGTAGAGCATCTGAATACAGCACTATGCTAACTCACACCAACCTAAGAAACATCCCCCATACAACACAGGCTGCTATTCAAAATAAAGTAAAAATAACTTATTTACAAATACAAAGAAGAGGAAGTAAAAAAACCTCACAGTCGGAAAGAGATAGCTACAGGATACAAGAAGGTATGATTCCATTCTGCCACTACTTGTAAGGAAACAATTAAAATAAGAAAAGAAGTAATAAATGGTCTTCCGTCCTGAAAGCAGGCTGAGACATATCCAGAGTTGGAGGAAGAAAATTAGGAGTGAAATCTTCTGAGGAGAAAGAAATTAGATTCAGAAGAAGTGGTGGAGATCCTGCTGAGTTTAGAAGAAGTGAAGTTAGTTACTGTATTTACCTGAAATTTATACCTGTTGTAGCTGTAGCTACTGGACTACCCCTAGGTAAACTCAGAGTGAGTGCTGAAAAGACATTACGCTTGTATACAGGGCTGAATAAGCATTGCTTAATCCCTTGGCAAACCCAGTTCACACAGTACAGTTGGACTCACCCTGTGGACTCACCTCACTTGGTGCTGCAGTGTCAGATCAGATGGGGATGAACATTTTAGCACGGCCTGTCACAAAAGGACAAGGGGAAATGGCTTCACACTAAAAGAGGGGAGATTTAGACAAAACATAAGGAAGAAATTTTTTACAATGAGGGTGGCGAACCCCTGGCACAGGTTGCCCAGAGAGGCAGGAGATGCCCCATCTCTGGAAACATTCAGGGCCAGGTTGGATGGGGCTCTGAGCAACCTGATCAAATTGAAGATGTCCCTGCTCATGG
>Ga0181612_161318_pt1 | contig 10642 bp, 6 predicted proteins | sample HoacroProtozoa21_FD_119630 | JGI IMG/M metagenome (GOLD analysis project Ga0181612, IMG submission 119630) | Hoatzin crop microbial communities from Cojedes, Venezuel. Combined Assembly of Gp0051906, Gp0051904, Gp0051908
GTCCCTGCTAAATGAGTCACCTCTTGTCTTTTGATTTTCCCCCAGATTAGATAATATTGATTAAATTTTTTTCCTTAATTGAGCTCATGCATCTGCAACAGAACTGTAAAAGCCAGAAAGACTACATTTAGCTTTTACCCTGCCAAACACTGGGCAAACTTTCAGCACCCATGCAAGCAACGGATCAGCCTGCCTGAAGGGTATGAAAAACGTGGCTGATCCTTAAAACTTTTCCCTTGACAGTATAAGGGCCTAGAGACAAATAAATAAGCAAATAAAACAGTAAGTAAAAGCATAGACCTTACAGGCACTAGTCATACTGTCCCAGTACAAATTCCCACATCACATGGGCCAGGAAATTCTTAACATTTGAACTAAGGCTTATTTTTAAATAAGTCACCATTTTATACACTAAAAAAAGGAGTTAAATCTAGTCTGCAAATCACGATTCACAAAAGGTAGATCCTATAACTGCACAAACCTATTACAGAACTACAGTTAACCTCCTAATCTTCTTCTGTGTAAGCACTAGTACTTCCCTATGAATACAGAAAAACATTCTTGGTATCATTTATGAACAACAAGGCCATGGAATTATAACTAGAGCATTTCTTCAATGATTTTAAGATTAGTGCCTCCACACCAAGAGTTAAAACACTAAAGTATTTGTTGTTGGTAAAGTGTTGTAAGGCAGTTAAGATTGTAACAGAAAAAAAACCAGTAATATTTCACTAGCATGGAATTAACAGCAAAGCTCTTCCAAGCACTACAGAAAGCTGTTAAGATGGTAGATTTTGAGAACAAGAGCTTGAGGTTCCAGCACTGGCTCTGTTTACAGGTAACCACAGTTAGCAAAAAAGGAATAATATTTTCCAGCATTGTTTCTAATAAAACAGGTTTCACCGTAGTTTCAAAGTCACCTGCGTACTTGAGAACTCCCCACAAGTCCCCACATTGGGGTTTTTGACTTCTAGAAAATGGATCTAGAAAACAACTTCTCAACATCGACAGTGAGGCCTGGCTGTGCCGGGAGCCTTCCCAACTTCAGGAATACTTTTGCATTCACGCTGCTGCCTACGTGCGTGTACATGTACCCTCAGGTACATGTACACACACGCAGGGCACACGTATCTTTTCACAGCCAAGATGCTGCTCTTGTTGCTATTCAAAATGCTCACAGCAGTGTCAGATTGTCAAAGGAACAGCAACAGCTCAGCAACGATGAGTCAACAAACCCTAAAGTCTGTATTTGTGTAGAAATTCACGGGTCCTGTCAAAGAATGACAAAAAAAAAAAATATTTAAGTGTTGCAACAGACCTGTCACAGCCTTAAAGATGTAAAACAATCTCATTTTAACTTTTGCTGGACTACTTTACGTGAGGATACTGTGCAAATCGCAATCCAGGAAAAAAAATACGCAGGAACTTGTGTGGTACATCTGAACTTCAGCCCAGCACATTTACCATCCCCCAAAACCTGCTTTTTTCACCCCAAAGGCTGAACACCACTGAACTTGGCTGCCCATTTATCACACTTTTATTAGCTTATAAATATTGTGAGATGGACTGAAACTGCCCCTGTTAGCAAATGACTGAAGTCTATGAAAAATTACAAGTCAGCTCATAAAAATTATCCCTCTCTAACTTCAAAGATGTTTACCACAAGCCAGATTTCTACATATTTGAGTGCTACTAAAATACAACAGGAATAAAACATTCTCAAAGGATTACTGTTGGTTTATTTATCCTTTTCTGGTTTTATTTGTCCTTTGCCAGTATGCCTCAAGTTGCAGCTGTCAGTGCCTTGTGGGCTGGTCTCCTGTCCTTGGGGAGGAATAAGATAGTGATAGTCAGGCCAAATTCCCCCGTATCCTGTTTACGTGCAGCACCCAGGTCTTGAAGACAGATGCTGAGGAACAGCAGACTCAGAATGACGTCTTTGAGGAGCTTCAGCCAAGATGCCCAGGTTCACACCTGACAAGCACCGAGCCAACATTTTCTCCAAGAAGGCCTCCCCACACTTTTTTCACACCCTCAGCCTCCCTGAAAGCCCCATACAAACAATCACCACTAGCAGGAAGCGATTACAGAAAGCCGCCAAGACTGCCCTTCTGACGATTTTAATTTTGCTGGGACCCAGACAGCACTGCACAGGATATTTTGAGCAGCCAGGTCTCTGAAGACCCAACAGCTGTTTAAAGAGCAAACACAGCGGCCAAAGGCTTCCCCATGGACTTGTGCAAGGCCTGGCTTCAAGCGGCAGCTGAGTACACGTGGATTTGCTTCCAGCAGGAAGGACGATGAGAAGCCTGGAGCCCATGCAGATGTCGGGGAGGGCTCCTCAAGAGGGATCCAGCCTCCATAGCTGCCACCTCCACCGTTACAACAGCACCTTGAGGCCCTGGCCAAGAGAAGAGGCTCCCTTCTACTGAGCTCACAGCAAGATGCAAAAACCTGGTGAAAGAGTGTCTTCAGATCAAAACCTAGCAAAGCATAAAGAAAAGGAAAGAAAGAACTCAGGATAGTAACAGTGCAAACCAACGAGTGGTTTTGGCTACATAGTTTGAAAAAAGCAGTAACCATTTTCACTGAACTTGTTCATCTGTTATCTGCCCACAGGCTCACTGTTGGCAATTGCTTGCTTTTTCCTCACTCATCACTGCAAAGCGCTTCTCTGCAACACACTGATTCCCCTTTCCGTAACATGGAGGGGAAGGGTGCGGGACAAGAGAAAGGAAAAAAAAAAACAACTTATGTCAGCAATGGAAACTCTGGGCATATCTTCTGCGATTGCAAAGATCGCTTGCTCCCAAGAAACCACCACCATGTTAAGCACACTCCAGTCCCACAGCTCGCTGGTGCAAGAGCAGGTTCCCCAGCACACCCAATAAGGTAAGGCAGAAGCCTCTATGTTGCTTACAGAGTACCTACACCAATAAATTAGCTTGGCTTTTCCAAACGGCTTTTGGAAGCAAGAAAAAGCTAAGCTTGCTGTGCAGTCCACTAGCAGGGCCCGAGGGTCAACTCTAAGGTGCCAACAAAGCTCCTGCTCTTCAGCTCCTGTGTTTGACTATTCAACTGTAAGTTTAGAAACCAACAACAAGCACAAGGAAAAAAGGTCCAACAATATGACAAGAACATTGGCAGCAGACCCTGGGGATGCTTCAGAACACTTACCGCTTGGCTGCAAGTGTGCTAGAAACACACGCATACTCATCAGATAGAAAAACTTCTTTTACCATGTACTCCTGTAAATCCATGAGAGCACAGAGCTGCAGGCTGACCATGCAGGAAGGGTGCAGCAGGGCTGGGATGAGCTGTCAGCCATCTGTGAGCCCGGCACGACACAGCCCGGGCTTCCCACCCAGGGGCGAGCGGTTCTCCCACCACCCAGCTCCCCCAGCCCCCTGCTATCAACACAGCAGCTGGGCTACTCTAAAGCTGATGATTTAACTACTTAAAAGACTCCTTAAGCTCCCAAAATACATCTGCCTGCAAAAAAAACTGCAGTGAGTTTCAGCTAAGCAATTTCTCTTGCATGTACGTGAACACCTCAGGTCAGCAAGAACTCCGCTCACGTACAATTTATTTGCGGATTTGCATCAGCGCAACACAACTGAAGCTGGACCCGAGAGTCAGTAGCTAAGCCTGCAGATTTTTCTGCAGTGATAACTACTACTCAAGTTATCCCTGGAAAAATAACTGCAGATTTAGCCAACAACATTTTAGAGCCCATGCACCTCAGAAGGTCTGAGGTCTCCACCTTGTACCTCTGGAGCATGACTGTTGCCTGCCGCTGTGCTACCATTTATATTACCAGTTTATAGCAGCACACCATAACGCCCTGTTTCACATATTATCATTACCAAAACCCCAAGTTTCCCCTTAAAGTCTAATTTCAGAAAGCTCAAGCAGTCGAATTAAAGCTACTCTGCACAGCACACAGTACTGGCATAACAGCAGCGAGGCAAACGCACTGATGGATAAGGGCCTTTGATATTTTGGACTATCTGCTACCTACAGCACCTCAGAACGCAGGCGACCTGGTAAGCACTAGTCACAGAAACTGGTGGAGCAAACCTCTGCATCGCTCAGTTACTCTGAGCGCAGTCCAACACGATTCAGCTTACTACATATTCCACCCCAAGGCATTTTGGTCAGCTTCTAGCCTAGTAGCTCTTCTCCTGTCAGAAAAATAAAGATATGCCCTTCTAGTTTTAAGATGTATTTATAATTATGACTTTAAAAAGGTTATACTGACAAGTACACACTGCCATCCTGACTTTGCAGCAATAAACCACCGGCTATTAAATGGAAGGCGAATACACTGATCAGCTACTCCAGATGATGCTCTTGCCTTTTTAATTATTTTTGAACCATTTTTTAATCATTTCAGTTTAAATACAGAGGATAACAATTATTATCACCTTCCAAGCAAGCAAGAGTACACCTAATTGACTATGTTATCCAAATATTCAAAAAGATCATAAGCCCAGAGTACAACACAGGCAAAAAACTGTGTGGACCACCAGACTCAAGAAGCAATGGCCAACAGCCTGAAGTCCAACTAGCAAACAGTTACAAGTGGTACACTTCAGGGGTCAACACTGCTACATGCCTCCAAGCTGGCCAATGGACCAGCACACACTCTCTGCAGCCTCCCCACTGAGACCAAGCCCAGGGGAGCAGTCAGTATGCTGTAGGGTGAGCTCCTTGCCAGGGGGGGTGTCCTGAGTGTCCAGAGGAACAGGCTGAAGAACACCACCCGAGCTTCGACAAAAGCTATGCAAAGCTTTGCACCTGGGATGGACTAACCCATGGACCAGTGCAAGCTAGGTATGTTGTGACAGACAAGAAAAGGCTGAGGGCCCTGGGTCTGGCCAGCCTCCTTCAGAAGCAGGGAAGGCTTAACGGGGATCGCACCGCTGTCTCCCCTACATTCGGAGAAGATGGAGGCAGACTCTTTTCAGAGATGCACAGCAGAAGGACAAACAGCAATGGTCTCAAGTTGTAGCAAAAAAAATTCCTTGCCTGACAAGAAAAAATTTTTCTCAGTGAAGGGGGATAAGCTTGAGCCAGGAACCCAGAGAGGCTGTGGTATCTCCATCCTTGGAGACAGCCAGAACTCAACCAGTAGCCTCGAACAACCTCTTCTCACTTTGAACTTGGCCCTGCTTTGAGTAGGAGGCTGGACTAGAGATTTCCCAGAGGTCCCTCCCAACCCAAATTCTTCTATAATTCTTGGACATGGAGAAATTAAACCAAAACATTCCTACATTAAAATTGAGGCATAAGGTGCTCAGAAGGTTTACACTCTAATTAAGAGAGCACGTGTCAACTTAACCACCTATGACTACACATAAAAAGAGCAGGACTACTTTCTTGTTCAGTGCTTTAAGTGGACAGTGATTCCCAAACAAGGAATTATTCAAAACTGCTCCTTTTCATCATGCAATAAGCACGAGGTATCATTTGTTTGGCACTCATGCACTAATCAAGAGTTTCCTGATGGTTTTCTTCTCTTGTGCTTGCCATCAACATTTATGAAGGAGTCATGTACCAAACAATAAAGGACGAGGACATTACCAGACCACTTTACGTACAAGGAACTGAGGTGCAGTGAATTTTCAGCCTCTCTAAATGTACGAATAAAATAAAAATTGGGCCACAACTATCTCGAAGTTAAAGCACAGCTTCTGCTGATTTCAGCTGCAGCTGTGACCCTGTGAAAGTTTAGCAAAATCAGAGCCAACTGTTCCAAACTAGGCCTCTGAGAAAAAGGGGAATACACAGTTAGTGATTACAGGGGAAAACCAGTTTAAACAATACATCTATTATCACAGAGGAAGTCGGAGCCAGTCAGACACCAGCTCCTTAATATAGCATCCTGCCATTCCGCCCAGCAGACTTCCTGCCTTCTGTTACACCTCCACCACAACGAATGAAACCAACTTCACAACGCAAACTGGGCTCTCCAGGAAGCTATCTGCCAATGCCTAAATATTAATCGAGATTTCAAAGACTGCCAGCCTCATCAAAAACTCAGGAATTTACACCTGGAAGGAAAAAGAAAAAAATGCATACCCATATCAAGCAGCCTTCCCCCTGACACTGGCATTCCTGCTCCAATTTGCAGGCTGTCAACTATAACATTGTTGGGCTAACACACATGAAGTAACGGCACTTCAGCCTGCCGTCCCCTCCCATTTTAGCATTAGAGACACAGTGCAGAAAATCTGAAATGGTACAAGCTTTGCACGCATCCTGAAGAGAAAGTTGCCCGGCAGCATTACCAGCAGGCAGCGATCCCCTACGAGAAAAATTCACCAGCACGGGCAGATGATCAGACTCCATGTCAAGGCAACGTCCTTAACTTAACAGGAGTCCGTGCACACACACCTTAATTTTCACAGCACGACGAGTGCAATAGCAGAACCCACCCAGGATAACCGAACAGCAGCAGCTGGCACTTTCTGCTTCTGCATTAAGCAATGTGATTAGGTCAGCCACACTCAGTTTGTTTTTCATCTTGTCTCTGGGGAGAGAAGGTGTGTGGCAGAGCAGGATGTCAATGTTGTAGGCACGTTTAATTAACTTGCTGCTACATAATTACATTAGAAAAGGTGAACCTGAAAAATACCCTTTGCACTTAGAGAAGAATAGACATTTGTAATGGCCATTAACTCCTGCAGAAATCTATTCCATGGAAAGCACAAATTATTTAATATTTAGAAGCTATTCAAAAATTTATGCTTCTTCAGTTCAGCTTCATTTGAACTCGAAGTGCGTATCCCAGTATTAACACAATCATCCTGCTACGCCAGAACGAAGTCCCTCATCCGCCATCCCTGCCCCAGCAAGTTTTACAGCCTGCCCCTTCAACACCAGGGTGCTGTGGGAAGGAGGAGAGGGACACAGGGCTGGAGAAGGGAACTCAGACCCTGCTAGCCTGGTTCAGGAATTGGGTTCAGGTTTGCTACCAGAACATCAGCCATCATGAAGCTTCTGTTTAAATTACCCAAACCTGTTTCCCCAACCCTATCTACTTATTAGCTCTCACACAGAGATTTGCTTCTCTTAATTTACAACGCATCTGAGCTTCCATCTGCTCCAACCCCATTCTTCGAGGTCATAAATACATGTGTGAACAGGAACGGCTCACCCGCCTTCTGAAAAATGCTTGGGGCTTCAGCAAGTGCTAAATTCAGCTTGATAAACAGTGACCTTAACATTTTAATAAGACAGAATGGATCCTGAGGTGGATATAATCAGCCAGTCGCTTTAAACATGGGCTTCTGGTCTAGTCTAAAGAGCAAACTATGTAAAGTGCAGCATTTCTAAATTGGTGTTATGCGTATGGTATACTCCTTAAACACAGGGTCAAATGAGGATAAAGAAACTCAGGCACCAGGTTTTTCCACCATTTATCTCCAGCATATCAAACGTGACAACGGTGCTAATATCTCTAGTAATAAAAAAGGAATACAGCACACAAAATTGCAAAAATAAATTCTGAATTTCACAGCCACCACTTGAGAAAACCTTCTTTTCAGCCCCCAGGTCATCATACCTCAAAAGGCCAGCAATAAGACAGAGAGTGACCAGCTAGGGCTTTCTGAAGGCCACGCCGTGGCCAGGCATCTCCACAGATCAGTGGAAACAGAAGCAAGGAAGATCCTGGCTCAGGGACACAAGCTTGACACCAGAGCCGCCAGCCAACCCGCAAGCTGCCAGCAGAAGCGTCAGAGCAGGAGCAGCGGGAACCCATCCCGACTGGTGGCCGGCGCCTCGACGTCACAACGCCAGCAGGTTCTTCTGACAGCGGGAAACTGAGCGAGCGGGGTGGGCTGTAAAAGGAAAGTCGAAGCAGGCGCAGCCCCAGCCAGACCTCCCAGGTAACGCCACAAACTTCCAGCCTCTCTCTGCCTTTGAGGTTGCACGCAAAGAAGGGGTCACTGATTACATATTCCATGTAATTCTGTATATTCAATACAGAAATTCCACACAGGAACACAAAATTCTTTGGGATAAGCAATGCAGAGAGAAAACCCAGAACAAGGGAGATGGGTAATAAAAACGAAGCACCAGGAGTACCAAGATTAGAGAGAACTGTCCTAGGATGACACCAGCAGTTACAGGACGGCTTGGAGGGTTTCTTTTCTTCTACTTATCCAGGGACTTTAACCTAAATTCTGGCCTGCTCTCAGGAGTCCAGAGCTAATTAGCTCAGCTAACACACTCTGTTGCAGCCTAAGGAAGAATTTGATGCTTACATTAATATTGCAATGGGAAATGTGAAGTTCAGAGACAAGAAGGAAGGACCAGCAAGCAAGAGGTTTGCAGCATGAAGCGTTGTTGAACGCTGTGCTGCCGTTACCTCCTGTATCTGTTTCTACCAAGCTGGTTTCAGCTTTAAAGGCCAGGCAGATGAAATTTATCCTCCTGAGATCAAACATTCTTGGAATGTGACTAGAAATGCATGGAAATTAGAAAAACTTTGTATGTTTTCTTGCAACTAAGACTGACATCAATGCCATCCTCAATAAAAAGGATGCTTATCAACATCCACCCAAGAAGACTTGTATCAGTTTCAAGACACTTCCCTTTATTACTACCAATTAGATCCTTTTTGCAAGATAGCGTGAATAAAAATCATAAACACTTCCACAGTCTAGCTCAAGTCTCACACGTTATGCTTCCACGTGTTTGAAGTGCAAAGGCTTGTCAGTCACTCTCCAAGTTAACTGGGATCAGACTCAGAAATAAGCGTTTCCTTTAAAACACTTTTCCTATGGGATCACTTCATGAAGAAGAGCTCAAGATCATCTCGAAATGCAGCATTAAAACATACTTAGGTGTTTCAGCTACCAGTTCTTCTGCTACGTTATCGCATGCTGACCTGCTCAAACACAGAGGACTGAATTAAGGTCAGTAATTGTTTGCTCCCTTTTTTAGTCTTTATGAAGGGTGCTTACATTGTATCAACTGCAAAATAAACAAAGCCCTTAGAAGAAAACAGGTGACCATTTCACTTGCTCTACTTTTGTTATCCTTTTGCACTTGATACAAAAAAATTACAATGTTACTCTTTTTGCCAAAACCCTCTCTGTGCTGTTTGTTTGCATTTGGGTGCTTACTCCCAGCCTCTCTTACTCCAGCCCAAAGCCACATCGAGTAATTCTGCAAGAGAATCTGCCTTAAATTGATAACCTAATGACAAACAGAAGCCACTACACACATCTTAGTCTAGCAAGCTGACTCCTTTCCTTAGAAGCTACTTTCACCCAAATGTTTTTCTATATTAATTCACAACTGTGAATAACCCTGCAGCACTTCAGTAAACTTTCAGGAACAACTAACAAAAGTTAACTTGCTTCCTTAAAAAAAGAGCAAAAGACATAATCTGTGGCATTTTATAAATATATATATATAATCTGTGGCATTTTATAAATATATATATGGCTAAAACCATAGCAAATAGATGCTAAAACCATTTCAGAAATAAGGAACAAAGGCAGTTATCTACAAAAATACACGCAGAATTGAAAAGGAAATAGGTTTTGAAACCTAACTTGTAAGCTTAAAAATCATTTGGGAAATTCATGAACATTTTACATGTATTTCTCCTAGCAAGGGAAGAAATGCTGGGAATCCTTTTAACAGCAGCTGTATTGATTTATGTCTTTGAGAGCAGAATCACTAAGAAAAATGTAAGAGGATGGCACATTAGCATGTCTCCAACTGGGAAAGAGAATCTTGTTTCTCTAGTCAACCATGCTGCTTTGAACTTCTAATTTTGTAGATAAATGAGAACCAGTCATTGCAAGTCACTTCTCTCAAAATTATCCGAAAGCCCCTCAAGCCCTCCAAAAGCCCTCCCTGAAAGCCTCAAGGCTGAAAGGACTTGTTACACTTCTCTGGCACGTACTCCAACCAGCTCGCTATGTAGCTCATAGACACAGATTCTGCTTTCTGGTTGTGAAATTTTAATGTTATTTGAATGACTATGATTCACATGTCACAGAAGTACCTGGCCAAAGCTGTCTCCCTTCTCTCACTGCTTTGAAACTCTTCTATTCATTCAACCTAGAGCAAGGCAAACAGCACATGAAGACAGCCAAGAGTAAAAGCAGAATTGCTGAATGCAAATAATTCTTTATAAGGGCAATGCTACACTTACTTCCTAGCCTGATTACTGCCGAAAATAAAGAAGCTGTTTTGAAAACAGCTTAATTTACTTTATCAAATAATCTTTCAATAATTTGAAGTTATTTGGAAGTCTCATCTCATGGTAAATGTTTTCTAAATGAAAATAGGGATAAAGAATTTCATGTGCAGCACAGCCTCTCAGGCTCTCTTTATCTATTTAACTGTAAATTAACATTCACGCTAGTCCTGACACCAGCCAGGAAGACACAGCCGAAGGTTGGTTGCTCTCAGATGCTTTCTGACCTTGATCATGTATTCAGAAGTAAACAAGATCATTTCCTGACAGATGTCTAGAAGAGCAGTTTCTCAAGAACTCTCAACTTCCATTAAGTGAAAAAAAAAAAAAAAACAAGCATTTTCCCCCCCTCTGAAGAAACAGAGCCCTTAAAAATTTAAAAGGGGGCACTGCTCCACTGGCGGCCCAAAGGCACCA
>Ga0181612_183375_pt1 | contig 10642 bp, 7 predicted proteins | sample HoacroProtozoa21_FD_119630 | JGI IMG/M metagenome (GOLD analysis project Ga0181612, IMG submission 119630) | Hoatzin crop microbial communities from Cojedes, Venezuel. Combined Assembly of Gp0051906, Gp0051904, Gp0051908
TAGAGATGTAAGAAAACTAGCGTGCGTTCTAAGAATACATCCGCATAAGAGTCCCTAATGACCAGTCCTGGATAATCACCCTCCAGTGCATTGATGGTGCACTGGTAAGAGAGTTATCAGTGGGTCCTGAAGTGGGATAAAAATGAAGATGCATGCTCATGCCGAGCGAGCAGAAATCACTGAGGGGCAAGGAGGGCACTGTGAGCAAGTGTGAATTGAAAGAGGAAGAGGCAATGAGTGTATCATGGGTTGCTTTTCAACAAAGCAAAGTATTTATGTTCTCTGAATTCATATGTGGCACATACTGCACAGCTGGGGGACTGTGATCAGATAAGAGTAAGAAGAATAGCCTTGGACTTAAAGCATACGAGCAGAACCAGACAATGTGACTCTCGTAAATGGCTTTGACCACCCAGCTCACTGGTGGGGACCTTCAGAAGGGCTACTCGAAGTTGTACGCTCCAAGATAAATGGCCACTCCAGTGCGGAGGAAAGAAGAAAGACAAGGATGGGCAAATTTTCATCCTTGATCACTAGGGACAGTCAGCATGCTGTGTGCATGTTGCTCATAGGGCAAAACTGGCACTTTGCCACTCCCTGTGGCCACATCTAGCTCTGAGAGGCCCTGACAGCTTGTGGGCTCCCTCCTGCTGTGACCCCAGTGCCTGGGCATACAGGCTCCTTGCAGAGAGCCTGGGGACAATTAGACGGCTCTGAGAGTTGGCCTTGAAAGCAAATGAACTGAGGCTCAGAGGAACAGAGCTGAGTGCCTGGGCCTGAGCAGCTGAGCAGGACATGAGTAGGACATCTGCACACCCATTCTAGATGTTTTTCATGGTCTGTGTTTTGAACATGGTCCCAGAGCCACTGACCAGTACTAGAGCTATCAACATCACCATGGAGATGCCTCAATATCCACTCTGCCTGACAGCAGGGAGTGATGAACTTAGCACATGTAGGACGTAGGCACTAGATCCATCCACTGAACCTTGAGGTTTCAACCTGTAACACGAGGAACTTTTTTGCTGATCTATTCTGTGACCATACAGTCAAAATGAAGTAGCACCTTCTGGTTGTCAAGGCTGACAGCCAGGCAGCTGGAAGCTCTCAGGAAAACCAAGAACCTGCCCAGTCACCATTTCCAGGTAGGAAAAGAAGGCGGCCATACCCAGAGGGAAATTGAATGACAAATAATAACAAAAAATAACAGATACATGGCAGCCCTTTAGAGTAGTGAAACCGAGACTCGTATTGAGGAACTGTGGCTTGGGCTGGGGAGAAGAGCTTCCCCCAGCCACAGCATAGGAGAGATGAGCAGCATCTTGGTGCACCTAAAATGGTCAGATGTTGGTGGAGGGGTAGCTGGGAGGCAGAGTGGTGGCAAAGTGGCTTTTTCATCACCAGTGCTGAATGCATAGATTTAGATGCTTGCAGATCAGCAACATCAACTACTCTGGGCTAAATGCTGCATAGTTACCTCAGCCCATAATTTTGGAGAGCTGCTTGAATATTCTTCACTCCTGCACTCCCTAGCAGCAACCTCAAACATTACCTGACATTGATTTTAACAGTCAGATACCCAAATACTGAATTGATACTATCGGCAGTCAGTCAAGAAGAGTTTAACAGTGCAGGGAAATGAAGTGAGGGCTTCTGAGGCCCAGGTTTATCCCTTGACGCCTAAGCCAGCTTTCCACTATTAATATGTATTTATTACATTAGTCGTTATTTCGTAGCAAAGTTGATTACGAAGAAAATTTGCACCAATTTTTTGCTACTCTTGTGAAGCATGAGGCAGGTTATTACTAGAAACACTCTTAAATGCACTTATTTATAATTTTATATATGCTATGTACTTATCCTATAGTTTGTAAATATCCAATATGCAAATTACACTTTAATTTTATATCTATATATATCCCTTTCGCTCAAGAACACCTGAGTCCATGACATAGCCAAATGCCTCAGTTACTGCATCACTTGCAACATTTCTAATGCTACCACCTCCTAGGCTTGAAGCCAGGCGGGTATATGTGTACACTGGTAGTAGCACAAACACACAGGAAAGAACTATCTCTGTATCAAGACTGCGTATGTTGAAAAGATTAAACTTCAGTCTTCTCATGGTGCAAACTTGGCTAAGAAAACTCTACATTTAAAAGAAGTCCAAAATACTGCTTGAAGAATTACTGAAATGTCAAGCAGCATGTAAAAGGACTCTGTTTTCTTGTCGTATCCATGCCCTAACTCCTTTCACGTCCCTCAGGATCATAATTTTTAAAATTGTATTAAAAAAAAGGGCTCAGTCATCTCAAGTGTATAGTTTAAATGCCAAGTTCCTGCCTGGATTCACATTTTCTAGCTCAGTTTTAAATCATTGAAAACAGATTGAATGGGGTGCCTTGTTTGGCAAGCATTGCTGTTCACCTACCAACAGAACTTCAGTGTGGTCCTCTTCTGCAGACATTTACCCATTGAGTTGGTGGGGACTACTCAGGAGAGGAAGGACCTTTCAGGCCTGCTGCGTATCCTTTTGTCTCATCCTGCTATTAAATCCCTCTGGAAAAGAAACATCAGCATTCTGGAACCTGATACTGCAGAAAATTCTGTGGTCCTTTGGACCCCGTAAGTGCCAATTCATGTTTTGCTTAGAGAAGCAAAGCAAAAGGCTTTTTCCCCCTCATATAACATAATAATTGCTTTCTCCTTCTTGTGCACAGGACATTAAACAGTTGGGCTTCTTTGTCATACAAAATTAAATTAAAGAGAGCATGACAAGTTAGTGTGTGGATTTTCTAAAGAATGAGAAAGAGCTGATGCTCACGTTCCTGCCAGCACCACCCACTTGTCTACCCTGGAAGGGCCAAATGCTGTTTCCCAAGGTGAGAGCAGCTCACAGCTGCTCTCCAGTCCCAGGCACGGAGCTGTGATTTACCTCGCTGCTAAGGGGAGCTAACCGTGGCCATGCATTTCAAGCATGGAAAAGCCCTCCACCAGCATTCCTGCATCTCGCAGTTCCCACGTCTCTGCGCGTCCTCCCACACTACGCTCCCTGCAAGCTGGATACGCTTATAGTTTCCTTTTTGGAACTGGAAAGCAAATATTCCCCTTGGTCTGCTCCCAGCATAACCACTACCAGCTCCAAAAGTCCTACTTAACTTCTCTGTCCAAGCAGGATGTTCTTCCAAACATTCAGCTGTTGATCCAGGTGGCACAGCCGTATCCAGTTGAAGAGGAAAAAAGTGAACGGATCTTCAGCCACATCCATACAGGTAGTCATAGCTGCAATGCTGTTGCAAGACCTCTGGGTTTGAGCACCTCCACAGCAGACTGGTAATACCTGGGGAGGTCCCAGCACCTTGAAGAGCCGTGGCTGGCTGCACACTGGAAGTCCAGCAGCATCCCCAGTCCATGCCCTGGTTACATGGAGCTCCTTGGGGCATTTCCCAGCACTCTGAGACCCTGCCCCATCCTTCTACCAGGAAGACTTTTATGACTGTATTGTCCTACCCCAGATGTAGGAAAAGAGAAAGGATGGAGAGAAACAGTGGTGGTGAAGAATGGAGCAGATATTAATATCCTTGATGATGTCTGCATTTTATTTTCGCTTTTAATTTACAGCCTGGTACCTCAGCTGCAGTTGCTGTTTCTATGATCGCACCTGGTTACGGAGTTAAAAAAGAATATACTTTTTGTTGCTACTGGCCCACAGGTCAGACTAGCTTCCTCTAACATTTCTTCTTGTTATGGATGTACATGTGAGTTTAATAAAGTTTGTTGTCTGTTTAAGCTGTGTTGTTGTCTACTCAATTGTAGGGAAGTGGGAAGCTGTCACTATGCCAGAAGTTTTCTTATTGAAGTCTAACAAAACAGTGAGCAATCTGGACAAACCAATAACACAGCACCCTGTGTCCCCAAACCAGCACGCACTAAGAGCTTCATTAAAATTGATCTTGAATTCAGCAAGTAAATCAACACTCACCCAAGACAATACATTAAATTAATCAGGCACAAAATACCCCATACAGAACAGCAGGCTAAAAGTTTTTTAAAAAATAAGCACAACAGAAACTTTCGGTTCTTGGTCAATATCAAAGTACCATGATGTTTCACCACATAAAGCAGCACATATAATTAGCAATTAATTACTCATTAAAATTGCCCCATGAAGGAAGCATGTGAGCACATACAATGTCTCTAATTCGCTTTGGCTCACTGAGCTCTGGCCTTATTTCATTGTAGCAGCACTTCTGGAGTGTGCAAAATGGTGAAAGAGCTTGTACAGGCCCTGGGCCCACTTACTGGGCTGGCAGACCATGGTGGGTACAGCAGACCACGACCAGGAGAGCTGGTTTCCTTACACTCCTAGAGGATGATCCCTGTCACTGTTGGCAAAACTGCCTTTTCTGCACAAACCCCAGGCTTTCTGGGTGCAGCTCCAGATGTCACATCAGAAGAAGAGAGGATGCCGAAGTCCTCCCTAGACTGTCCAAAGCTACCAGTGCCTGTGTCACCAAACTACAGCCCAACATCTCCTCTTCTGTAGGTGCCTGATCAGCCCAGACCTTAGTGCCATCTGCACCACCATGCAGGAGCACAACCATGTTGCCCAAGAAATCCTCCCCAACAAGGAAGCTGTATCTGTTGTGATTAATGCATCTGCAAATTTTGCAGACCTTTGAAGGACAAATGACAGCACCACTGTGGCTTGAAAGCCCTATCCTCTGGCATAATTTCCAGTACGCCCTTGCCTCTGCCTGACAGTTGGGCCAGGACCTTCAATCAACATCTGTCATGGTCAGCCTAACTCTCAGTTTTTCAACACCAGATGGGGCACCCATATTTCTAATGTAAGATTTCCAGGACAGCCAAGCACTACGTACCTGCTCCTGTGGTGCCACAGCTTTTGTCAGCATAGGGCTCCTCTAGGTGTGGAGAAGCCAAAGACAGCAGCTTCCCAGAATCCCTGCAGACAGGAATTAACTGAGGGAAGCACAAGGGGGTTGTGAAATAGACACAGATAAAATGGCCTGATCACTACAATAAATTTAAAAAAAAAATAAAAAGAGGAAAAAAAGATTTGCTGGGACCCCTGAAATGTGAACCTTTATCCCCATGATGTTCCATGTAGTAGAAAGGACTACTCTCACCATGCAGTGTGCTGCCCATGATTATGGTTTGCCATGAAGCCTCATTGACATAGAGATTCAGAAATTTCCTTGCAAAGTCTGCGTGGTCCCAGAGAATTAAACCAGGAGTACCCAGGAGATAATGTTTCAGAAAGGGTGAGCTCCAGGGGGATATTTAGTTGAGCAGATTTCTGGGTGAAGTGGATGGTGAGGTCCCATTTCTGAGAAACAACAACAAACAAGGTGTCAGCAATTGGGAATTAAGACCGTAGGCATCCTTCTAAGCAAAACTACTGTCTTAAGAATTGTTGCTGGTCCTCAGTGTGACACACCAGCTGGGCAATGGCAGCAGGGCTCTCCTGCTTCTGAAGGCTGAGCTTGTGGGTTCGAAGTCAGTGCAGGCACCTCTGCAGAGTGCTGGGCTGGCCAGGTGAGCCCCAAGATGCCAGAAAGCCTGCTCAGACCCAGGGCTGGTAATATGGGTTGAAACACAGCTGCTCAGGGAGCATTCAGGAAAGGGAGCTCAGCCAGTGACTCATGGTCTTTTTTTATGCCGCTGGCTTTCAGATAGACACCAAAAGAAAAAAAAGAAAATATCTTGGCATCGCATTTGCTAGCAGAACAGCCTAGAACTATTTATTATTAAAAGGAGTGATTAAGAAGTGGCATTTAGTGTTTCCATTTTTCAATCATTTCTGGTTTTTTCTTCTTTTTCTCCTTGTGGTCTTTGTAAAAACACCAGCATAATAGCAATTTATTAAGAACTGGCATTCACTCAAAATAGTTTCCCTTAATGTGAATGCTCTTACTGACATTGTAAAATTTATTTACAGTTTCTCTTTTTTCTTCTGTTCATTGTTTGGATGTACCATAGAACACCAATAAAAAAAAAAAGTTATTTATGCTAAACAGATGTACTGTGAAAAGCCAGATGCAACATGGATGATAACCAGCAGCTGGGCAAGCCCTAGCAGATAAGCAGCCTTTGACTATGGGTTTCCTTCATGCCCACAGTTGTTATAGCAGTTTTCTCCGTCGCTCACTTCACTTGCAAGTACATAGAGATGCTTATGATGGAGATCTAAGTCCCCATTACTTCCAAAGGCTGAACAACAAAGTGTGAGCATAACCTCCAAAGTGCTTTCTCATCCCCCCCAGGTCTCCTCATACCATTCCCACTTGGAAAAACAAAAAAACAAACAAACAAACAAAAACAACAAGGCGAGTTTAAAGCAAAACAGCATGAAAAACCCTAATATAGTGTGCAGAAAGTTGAAGTGCTACCTGCATTTACCTCAGACACATTCATGTCCAGAGACGGTCCCTCCAGGCCAGGTAGACATTGTCCTGACACTGCCTAATCCTTGCAGGTAAAGCATACACACCATCATCTGTCCTATCCAGAACTGGCAAGGTGTGCTCATGGCAAGGGGCACTCGAACTGCACCCTCAGGCAGATGCAGGCCCATACTGCAGCAATTAAGATCAAGAAACGGACAAACACATGAAACCACGCAGTGCCCAGGACTGCCAAATGTCTGCTGCCTGCGCAGTCAGTGAGGAAGGACGCACGTGGCATGCTGCAGGTGTGCTCTGCCGGGTTGATCATTTCTTCTCCCCTCTGACCACCTAGGGAGCCAGGGCCTGGAAAGTAGGTGGTCTGAATCACGCGTCACTCTCTCCGCCAAAGACATCAAAGCAGGCAAGCAGGATACAGCTGGATACTCCTGCTTATTCCTGAATATGAGCTGTGCCTGTGGCTCTCCCGCACAATTCATTCCACTGGCGTTGTTCAGTTTTCATCCTATAAAGCATCCATTTAACTCAGAGGGGAAGAAAAAGTCAATTAAAAGAAAAAAAAGGAGCAACAATGAATTTTTAACATATTGTCCCAAACAGAAAGCTGGACCAGGTGCAGACCCATGATTAGCATCAAGCGATGGGAAGACGTCCAAAGCATTCAGCTGAGCTGATTGCAGAAGCCTGGCTTTGAAGGCTGTATACAATGAGGCAACTCATTAATAGTTGGACTTTCACCTTCCTGGCAATAGATGAGTCATGTATTTAAGAAGGTCAGTGCCTTGGATTTTAAGAATGGAAGAGAAGATCAGGATCATCCACCCTGTAGTACACAGGCCATACAATTTTCTTTCAGCATTAAGACTGCATGAGGCTAACACCTCCATCTACCTAAAGCCTTCGGTGCTTCTGTGTGACTGGACCAGGAGGGAACACTGACCCAATTTACAGCTAAGAGTATCAACCTCAGTAACAACAGCAATTCGCTAAGACCTGAGTATTTATTACTTTTCTTATTTTCTCACTTTCTTCATCTGCAGCCAGCTCTCCAGTTCATAAATGAGATTCCATTAAAGCAATCTGATCCCTTGTTTGCAGGATAGTCCATGTCTCCACATTATGACTAAAGTCCCAGATAAGCAAAATTAACCTTCTGAGAAATGCTCTCATAAGCACAAGTAGTCTCACTCTTTTTCAGTGTATCACTTGGTGTCACACTCAGAGCATCAACAAAGAAAGAGTTCTTTGCAGTATTGAGGTAATTTGAGCCTGTCAGGGGAGCAGACATAACCTATTTTCAAAGCAGAGGGAAGCAATAGTTTCATTCCCTGATAAGCCAGGGCAGAACCACCTGGCTTTCTGAAGAGCTTCACACTGTGTCAGATGGGGAAAGCAATGAATGCACATGGTATCAGGCTTTTGAGGGAGGTACTTGTAAAAACAAGAATTCTCGTGTGTGCTTATGTGCTCGACATGAGGTGTGCAAGAGGGGTTTGTTGGGACTAACAGAGTAGTGTGAAAAGAGCCTGCAACTGAGACCTATGGAACATTTCCGTATCCTAACTGCCAGCAAGTACCAGCCTGCCCTCAGAACAAAACTGTTTTTGGATACATGTTAGCACACTGCTTGGACAGAAATGGTTGGTAAATCTGATTAGGGCCAATTAAGGGGAAAAAAAAAGATAGGACCAAACAGTTCTAGGTCCTTCCTCCGCCCAGGAAAGCAAGAAACATCCAGAGAAGCTTCCAAATAATACATTTAATTTTCGCATACCTCTTCCACCCACTCGGTGTGGGTGCACTGGAATGATTTTGCTATCTTCTAATATTTCACCTGCAAGAAAGATCCCTGTAAAGGAAAGAAAGTGTCCAGGTGACAGAATTCCAGATATTCACAGCTTCATATATTCTCCTTCAAAAAGCTTTGGAGAGAGAAAGTGCAAACCAGCCTCCCGAGCTGTATCTTCTTTCCTGAGGTAGTCTTTTGGCCCTTTTTCTCAATACTAGGTTTGGAAGACATCTCTGCCCCCTTGGGAGAGAAATTAAAACCATAGGCTTTCCCAGAATAACCACATTTATACAAGCTTTCTTTCCCTAGAGGAGAAAGAGAAGGACTCAAAACCTCGAAGATTGTTTTAGAACTTCTATGGTGCTTAGCCAGAAATTTCAAAAAGAGTTCATGTGGCCGTAAATCAACTGAACTGGTCAATGTGCAGAGACAACTGACCAAAAGACTCACCCAATGCTAGATGATTCACATTTCTGAGAAAGCCATGAAACAAAAGATTTTGCCTTAAAAAGCAATGGGTTCCTTAACTTTTCTTAGAGTCATAACACACTGCATGAACTTTCATGATTACAAGGACAAACATAACTGAATTAATGAAGAATTATATCTAGACATTTCTTTCAGGGGTGGCAAAATGACAATTACACACCAGGTGACCAAAACCTCAACGTCCTATAAACTTAGGCATAAAATTCTTGCACAAATGTTCTCACAAAGACTTCTATCCTGCTGAAAGACAATGACTAGCATATTTTTGTCTTGTATATGTCCTATTCACATAGATTTTTCTGTCAGGAAACTGTATTTGCCTCCCTTCAAGTTGAGTTCCTTTTCTCACAGCTACAGAGGCCACTTTTCTGGAGGAGGAACTCATGATTCTGCCCGTCTCAACTTGTATTTTAAATGCAATTGACTTGTAAAGTAAGCAAAGCCCTTCTGAAAAATCTTTAGTCTTGAAGACAGGTTCACTCAAGATGAATACACAGCAGGGTTTTTTTGGAATAGGGAAGGTGAGTATCTTACCCCATGAGGTTTTAGGAATAATTATAGATACCAGCAAGTACTAGGGACTTTGAAACATTCTGAAGATTCCTACATTCTGACTGATTCTTCACTGTTTGTAGACATGCTGTGAACTGGGAAGAAGGGCCTCTCACACCATTTTCCAATTGTTTTTTGCTGTCCTTAACTGATACAAAAGAGGGAAGGATAGTCCTTTGTGTTATCCTTGCCCCTTCTGTCCTGGGTTAGAGTACCTAGTGCTTTGTTTGAAACTCTTTTTGAGCAAAATATCCTTCTGCTTCCATCTCTGTTGATCAGGGTGGCAGACAAGTTTCCAGATCATGTTCAGAAACAGATCACTTACAATCCCAGTGGCCCAAAGACTACAACAGCTTTTACTGCAGTGTTAGCTAGGAAGTACAGGTGTTGGTAAATGTCCTGGGCATATCTCCCTTAAGGCAGTCAATGCATTACCTAGGCAGTCAAAGACACCACCCTTGAAGCATCCACAACAGGATTTATCATGGCCACAGTGGGTGCTAAGATCTGAAGAGCTCACAGGTAAGTGGAAATTCATAACATATAGATATACTCCTTTTGTCCCCACAGCTCAACATCACATCTCAGTGGTGTAACTCACAGAGTCCCGTGACTGGAGATGTTCATGGAGTGTGCAAGGTACCCTCTGTTCTGTGGCCACATTGCAGAGTAAATTGTATGAACAGAGGATGCCTGCTAAACAGGGCACAGTTCAGGCCCACACCATATAACACACCACCATAAGGTATATGAATATCACTCAGGGCTCATAGCTGGATAAGTACATTGTTCTGAGCTGGTCCTTCTTCTAGTAGATCCATACCTGGATCATCCTGGTTCATGGCAACTGAAATGTCTGCAAAGATGCTATTATTGGTGCTTCCTGGGTTCTGTCTATTCTACCAGACAACCAGTTGAAGACCACAGCCCACGAAAGCTGCATCCTCCACTGGGTCATCAAAGCCCATGTGAGGCAACGTTCCAAACACAGCACTTCAATTTTGGCTTTTGGGTCATATCATTACATATCACCTTGGCTAATGGGCAGATAAACTGATTAATTCATAGACTGACTGACAGAAGACTGACAGCCTAGGGGCTTCACGCAGTGGTGATGCAGGACATCATTGTGAGATAACTTCCATGCCTCTACTTGTTTTAAACATCCTGTTCAACCTCTGATTACTATGCTTAGGGAGACAGCAATGTAAATCATAGAATCATAGAATCATTAAGGTTGGAAAAGATCTCTAAGATCATCAAGTTCAACCATCAACCCATCACCATCATGCCTGCTAAACCATCTCCCAAAGTGCCACATCTACATGCTTTTTGAACACCTCCTTACTGAGGGAGCACTCAACCCCCTGATCCAGATCATTGA
>Ga0181612_136590_pt1 | contig 10641 bp, 8 predicted proteins | sample HoacroProtozoa21_FD_119630 | JGI IMG/M metagenome (GOLD analysis project Ga0181612, IMG submission 119630) | Hoatzin crop microbial communities from Cojedes, Venezuel. Combined Assembly of Gp0051906, Gp0051904, Gp0051908
CCAAAATGGATGAACTTTGAAACATAAACCTTTGTGTGTTTAAAGTGAGCTTGTTTTCAAGGAAGTCCGTGGCCAAATTTGTAAGAGAAAAAGAAAAACAAAAAAGTTTTATAAGCAGTCAGAGCCCTCCTAAACAGCATCACTGGACGTGAGCGGAGATCCTGGGGAGCCCTACCTTCTCCTGGCCCCCGGTGGCACTTTCTCTGGTGCAGGACCCCCGAGGACACATGGTCACGCAGGTAGTTTGCACGAAGAAGTCACATGCTGTAAGGCTGCAAGAACTGCCTTCAGAGAAGGGAACGCACCGGTTTGTACCATCTCTGATCCATGAAAACTTCTGGAAAGGATTGAAGGTTTTTTTCTAAGATGTTTACCATTTAAAATTCAATAGAAGATTTTGTGCTGGTGAGAGCTAATCTACTACACCACAAGATGCAGCATGCTGGTACGAGCTTCTTGTCCTGCTTCCTCACAGCAGACAGCTGGTGGGGCAGGCACTCCCCGCTTGTGCCTCTTAAAGGGGGTTAGTTGCCTTGGCTGTTTGTGGTGGAAACTTTGATGAGAAAGTAAAGTGGGAGGACTCCAAAACAGCAGTATGTGCCCCTTTTGGGTGATTGCATGCAGTGAGAAGGTGGTAGGGTCTCTCAAGAGACCTCAGCACTGGTGTGGTCATGCTTGCAAACTAAATATAACTACTTGCCAGAGAAGCAGAAGAAAAAAAATACAGATTTGAAAAAGGCAGAGTGGATGCCTCAGCCGTTTCACTTTTTTCCTGTATGCAGGTAAATTGTCAGGCTCCCCCTGAGCACTGTTTGTTTAATGACTAAAAAGAAAGCACTTCATGTCACTCCAAAGAGTAAATATCTGAAGTTATGGATTAACTAAGTTCCAGCAGAGCTCATGGCGGAAGAATAGATCACGCTGATTCACACTGAATAAAGCAGTAAGTGCTTCAAAAGTATTGTATCCTTCGGGATTTCAAAGTATAGCTTGCTTTAATGAAGCATAGAGCTTGTCAAAAACGTGCTGACAAAGGGAGGCAGTCGGGGCAGACAAGAAGTGCTCTGGGGCAGCTGCCGATGGGTTAAAGGGAACCAGCAAACCAGTCTGGAGGGCCTCTAATGAGCGGCTGCTTTGGAGCTGGAATCAGAGAGAAAGTCATGGCACAACACAGCATTCAGCAAGGGAGCTGCTCTGAGGAAAAACAAGCGCAGGAGCTCACTGAGCTGTCAGAATAGAAACAGTCTGCAGTGCGGGGGTCATGCTGCAGCCCACCGGTGCGCTCCCCTGCACGCCGACCTTCTCTTCTCTAGGTGACTCCCGCTGCAGTATGTGGAAGCTCGTCACCATAGGGGTGCTGCTGGCTGCCGGCTCTTTACGAGTCTCTAGTACCTCAAGTAAGTTTTCGTTTTAGAGACACCCTTCACCCTTTTCCAGTCGCTGCAAGTGCATTTCCTCCTCCTCTGTCCGGCACGGGGAGTGGCTGGAAGCCTTCCCGTGAGGGGGGTTTTGAATTCCTCTAGCAGAGGTGCGCAGACACAGTGCTGGGCCGTGGTGGCTGCCTGCTCGCAGCCCCCCGTGAGCTCTCCGAGTATCACAGAGCAGGCAGAGGCTGGAGCTTGCTTCTGCAGCACAGCACTGCCAGCTCACGGTTCCTAGGGCAGGCTGTCTTGCTGTGCTGGAGAGGGGCTGTTGCTCTGACCAGTGTCCTTCGTGAAGGACCACTACCAGTTTTCAGCCAGGTCTTTTCCCGGCTTGTGCTTTCGCGTTTTTGCTTCCAGTATTTTACAGCAGTAAAGATGCAAACCGAGTCCTGAAAATCCAGAAGCGGGCGAACACTTTTCTTGAGGAACTCAAACCGGGCTCTATGGAGCGTGAGTGCATTGAAGAGCGGTGTGACTTTGAGGAGGCCAGTGAGATATTTGAAACCAAGGAAGCAACGGTAAGTTGTTTTTTTAAGGATGAATGTGGGATTTAACTAATCAATTGTTTGTTTTCTCGAATTATTGCAATCCAGGGCATAGGAGTCTTGCTGTCGGCACTGAACATGCATCACTCCTGACTCCTAAGGTGTAGGCATGGTTTTGAATGTAATTGTGTTACAGTTATTGTCAAGTTACCACCTGGATGGGGCACAAAACTTGGCTGCTCATGCATGTCCCACCCGACCTCACTGTGAGGTTTAGGTCCCACCAGTAATGCCAGTCCCTGCTTGACCCCATTGGCTCTTCTTGCTGCCACTGAATTTTTCCCAGTCCTTTGCCCTCTGTTGTCCATTCACCAGCTCTGGCTCCCCAGTCTCCCACCTGTGCCTGACAAACATTTCTCTTGTCACTAGGTCCTCTCTCCTCCAGACCTCGTATTTTCAACATGATTTATTGTCAACATCACTGATTCCTCCCCCTTTCCACACCCAGTCGTTGTGTTGGCTTGGACTTTTTCTTTCCGCATTGAGCAGCGTAGGCTTACCCCCTAGGATGACCCAGTCCCTGCTCTCCTTCAGACCCCAGTGTCGAGTGGGGTCTTTCTTCACAATGCCCATGTTTTGTCTAACTGGGCACAAATGAATTGTGTGCTCAACAACACTGGTGACTTAACCTGGCAGTAAGTGACAAGGAAACAGAGAACCTGTGGGGGGTATTGAGGGGTTGTGGTGCTGGTGGGTCTGCCAGCAGGGCAGGGGGATCTGTGTTGAGTACAGGCAACGCGTGAATGTCCGAGTTGGCCAGTTGTGCTGATTTGTAGTGCTAGTCACTACACTGTCAAGAAGAATGAGACTTGTGCTGTGCTCTATTGGTCAAGACCATGATACACTTTAAACCTCTTGCTTGTGAAAACTCTGCTTCTAGCCTTAATGTAAGTTTTGTTTCTCCACAGCGGGATTTTTGGAGCAAGTACGTAGGTATGTAAAAGACTTTCCTAATAATTTCTCTGTGTTTCCTCAAGAGTAACTAGTACTCAGCCTTCCTGCTGCCACGTATCATGTACTGATTCGAATTCTTATTCTCTCCTGTATGGGGTGTGCAAAGAATGTTTTCCTGTCCTATCATACAAGCAACCTTCCTAAAAAACTTGAGGTGCATCTGTGCCTATCATCAGTCACCTCCCCAGAGCTAAGGCACCGGTCAGAAGGGCTCTCTGATACTCTAACCCTGCCTGGCGTGGTCCAAAGAGTTGCCCCAGCCCTGCACTTCGCTTCCGCAGTAACCTGCCTCTGCCCTGCCTGCCTCAGGTTTTGTTCTTTCTTCCCCTTCTGCCCGCTCCACTCGCTCTGCAGCTGCAATTCAGAACCCAAACAAACCCCCTTGTCTGTGGGCCAGCACCACGGAGGTGTCACCGTTCAGTGGCAGAAACCATGGATGATGCTTGGGAGTCTGGGGAGGGTCTGGTCGTGTTGATGTGTGGTCTGTGAGCTCTGTATGATTCAGGGCCTGTGTTTTCCTGCCTCTGTTTCAGATGGAGATCAGTGTGATCCACAGCCCTGTTCCAATGGGATCTGCAAGGACAATATTGGAAAATTTTCCTGCATCTGTAACAAAGGCTGGGAGGGGGCTTTGTGCAATTATGGTAATGCTGCCTTTGATCCACTATAAAATAACGTTCTCTGTGACAGGGATCCCTGTGTAATAGCAATCGACACTTTTGTCAATGCTTTCTTTACTAATGTGATTTCTCTTTTGCTTCACGGTGTGATAAAAGCATTAGTTGCGCTTATCTAAAGCAAAATGAACTGTGTGTTGCCATGGGAGAGGTTTGGAGATCCGAGATATCTAAATTTTACCAAAATACTCAGTTCTGTAAGGCAAGGTTTCAGTTACTTTAGAACCCTTAGCATGGGGATGATGGTGGGTTTTTTACAGTACAGGGGAAGAAACAAGCCACTGCAAATATTTAGTTGTCGCTACTGTGACAACTTCTTCCTGGACAAAAGCTGGATAGCACATGTAGGGATGAGCGTAAACGTCATATATCATCAACACTTTGCACTCTCTGACTTGCACTCAGTGATGGTGGATTTTCTGTTCTCCAGTCTTCCTGCCCTGACAGCAATCTCTGTATTCTCCGTCTCCCCACTGCCTGATTCTGGACCAAGCTCTGTTTGCTGTCTCCGGGCCCGAGTGCCATTAAAGCCCACAGCTGTCATCCCAAATCCGTTGTCAGCTGTTGCTCACTTGAATCACGATGACATTTTGCCACTTTACCTTCCTATGACTCTTTGGCTTTTCAGCTTCTCGTGTCTCTCTTGCTGTTCGTTTTTTCCACAGAGGTCAAATACACCAACTGTTCTGTCAATAATGGAGGGTGTGAGCATTTCTGCACAGATGACCCTGCCAACCGGTGCCGCTTTTGCAGCTGTGCATCCGGGTACCAGCTGATGAATGACCATGCCATGTGCAAGTCTGTAGGTAAGAGCAGGATGTTCGTAATCCAGATTTGACAGAGGATTATTCAAACATTAAGTAAGAGAGTTTTATGGAAAAATTGTCTGCAGTGCACTTTGTGCTAGTTCTCAAAACATCAGTTCCATGCGGAGTAACTCTGTGTCTGCATTTCCCAGCGCCATACCCACTGCGTGGCCTTTAACCTGTGTTTGCCTCATGGAGACATACAGGGGAATCGGGAAACTGACCCCTCTGCAAAGCAGGGACTTCCATGAAGCCGCTGAGTAGTATTGCCTAGGTTAGAGACACAGAGGTGATGCTTTAGCAGGAGGTTTTGCACTGGGTAATCTGGTCTTTGCTAGTTAACTTCTCTGCATCTCCTGTAGTGGAGTTCCCCTGTGGAAGAGTGAAAATGGACTACACTGAAGCCAACGCAGTACCCAAGATTCGGCTCATTGAGGGAAAAGTAGGAAGAAGGGGAGGCAGCCCATGGCAGGTAAGGAGAAAAGAGTTTTTCACCATGAATAGTGTAAGCTCTTGCCAAACAGCTCTTCCTGCCTAGCTACTCTAGAAAAGCTCCTACGTTACTACTGGTGGTGTCACATGAAGCCAAAATTCCTTTAGCTTAGCTTTTTCGTAGCAGCCCAAATGTTGGAGTAACAGGAAATAATAGTTTATTATCTGTGAGGACTCTTGACCTTGTCACTCTTGCCAAGTTTTTTACCTAACCTTGCCAACAATGTCGAGAGAGGATAGTGATGGCACTTCCCTACTCCGTTGCTCTGTCCTGGGGAAGGCCACTTAATCACTGCAGCTCGTGCGCGTGATGCATGCTCCAGCTACTGTAACAGGCTTGCGGTGGGAGTGGGAGGTGATCTTCTCCCCTTTTCTGCATGGATCTGTTCTTAGCCGCCTCATCAGTCAGAAGTTCAAGTTAGCAGATTTAATCAGCAAAGCATGCCACAGCTTTACAGAGCAGGTGGGACATCACAGAGAAAGGGGAGACCTCGCAGAGCTTATCGTGGAACTAATGAATGCGTATAATTAGGACCTGGTTTTCTTTGACATTAAAGGCCCTTTTACACCGTAGCATGAGAGTTGCAGCCTGAGATGACGCACTGTCTCTGGTGTGCTCTGGACACAAGAATAATCCTGTCATTTGAGCTCTGTGTTTGAAAGCTTTGAAGTACCAAAGTGCTTCTTTGCAGTGACCAGCATCGTCCCATGCTGATTTGGATGAAGCCAGCCCTCATTCAGGAAGAATATTCAAAACTTCTTTGCAGGTGTTCCACAGAGACCTTATTCATAGTGCTTTTGTCCCACTGTAGCTTTGGCTTCAAGGTGTCAGACTTCTCTTTTTTTGTTTCAGATTATGCTGCAAAATAGCAAAGGGAAATTTCTGTGTGGGGGTGTTCTCATCCATCCATCTTGGGTCCTAACAGCAGCACACTGCACTGAGGCAGAAGAGGGGCTCAAAGTAAGACTTGGTATGGAAAAAATGTCTGTCCCTGTCTTTTCAAATATAACTGTTTCATTCCCAAGGTTTATCATCTCAGGAGAAAGACTAGCAGGTTATGAAGACAGAAGTCCTACTTGGTTGTAGGAGTAGGTTGTCTAGGAAGTACTTAATATGCACCTTAGCACAAAAAAAAAAAAATAGTTTAGTAAAAATCTGATTTCCTTTGAGCCACTATCAGCCTTACTATGGAAGTGAGCTGACGTCTTTTGAGCACTGCTGCTTGTCTGTAAAGTGGAGAGACTTGGTCTCCTCTGCTTGTGTTTTTCTGGTGATGAAAATGTTCAAGGTCATCCCAATACTGGAAAAAAAAAAAATCTTGATCCCAGGAGGAGAATGTCACAGTGCCTCTTCCTGCCTTTTCAATACATTTGAACATGATTACTTAAGAGAGTTTCAGTAGAGGAGGAGGAGGAGAGGTGCAGCAGAATGGCAACACTGCCTTTGCTGGCAGTGCTGCTCTTAAGCATGAGAAAATCTGTCAAGTACAGTACTGCTCCTGAATTAACAGACCAAAATAATTAGCGTTCCATTCACACTTAAGTAGATTTTTTTTTTTTTTTTACATTAGTGTTTTCTGTCTACCGTCGGTGACAGAGGCATAACAACTCGACTGCTTGCTTTCTCTGTTAGTGAAAAGATAGGTTGTTTCCAGTAATTGTGGAAAGTCTTGCAAATGTATTATCTGTATACGTAGCCTTGGAAATATATCGTCTGTATGCATGTTCCGAATACACTGTGGATGTGCAGATGTTTGAGAACAGAGACAATAAGGCACGTACGGATGGATGTGTTTATGTACATCCTCTGTTTTTCAACATAAAGGATGAATGGAAAAGCATGTGATACAGCCTTGGGTCCTCTTAGTGCCAGAATATCCACCTTTGCCACTGAGGGACATCAAAGTAGAAGGGCATGTTTGGAAATATGCATACAGACTACACATCTCCAAGCACTTCCAGTTACTAGTAAGTCATTTTCTTCCCTTTTAAGTGATCCCCAATATGTATATTTGGTTTTAGTGAGGTCCAAGAAGAAGAAACCTGTGCAGTTTGCTTGGTAAAGGATCTTGGAGTGTTTTAGGGAAAAAGCAACCGTCAGATGCAGTGTTTGAATTCTCTGCAGTGCTCAGTGTAGCTTGGAGTGTAACTTGAAGGGGATAGGTCAGTGGGAGAATGGTAACTAGGGGAAGTATTGAGGCTGCACATAAATTACTCCACCCTGGCCTCGTACTGCAGGTCTTGGTAGAGATCTGTGCAGTCTAATCAGCTTTCAGCTGTGATAGCCATGCCCAGAGATCTCTCCGCAGCAAAGAAAGAAGGGATGGGATCTGTCAAGAGAGTCCTGTGCTGTCCAAGTAAGAAGTGATTTTCAGCGAGTGAAGAAAAGTGTTGGCACTTGAGAACCCTGATTTGAGAAGATTAGGGGGTGGGGGGCAGCTTAAATGAAACTGCAGAGACATCCCACACAGAAATTTGGGGTGAGTATACAGAGTAATTTATAGTGTAAGGATGATCGGCAATAGGAGCTCGAATTTCTCTCCTTCTCCTAGCTGCCCAAAGACCTTCCTTATTAACAGAGGAAGAAGCAAGTGTGTGGTCATGGACTAAGAGTTGTGACACGAGAGGAGAACCCTTCTGTTTCAGTCTTGAGCGATGTTGTGATGAGATGGAAACCACAGAAGGGTCCTTTACTAAGACCCAGCCTCACATCACATGGTTGCCCTTTTACATGTGTCTTCTGGGCATTTTACTGCCACCAGAAAAGCAGTTCTCCTCGGCAAAATGCATGCTCTAAGCCTTCGAGAGGTGTAGTGAGTTTTGAATAGAGACATTGCTGTGTCTGGGGGGTGGGTGTGAGCTGCACGGCAGTGATGAGGGTGTTGGTACTGAGACTGCAGAGGTGATACTCGACCTGCTTCTGCCAGGCTGGGATACCCAGCGCTGTTCCGGACTCGTCCCGCTGCAGCGCTCTGCTCGCCGTCCGTGAGAGCAAAACTGGAGGGGAAGCTCACGTCTGGGTTTGCACTCAGGAGCTTGGGGAGTCGTCTTGCAGCAGGACTCGCGTGGCTTTTTTAGTGTCTGAAGTGAAAAGTTAGATCTCGGAGTAGCTGAAGTTTTGGAAGATGGATTTGAGAACAACCCAGTTTTTCTGTTTGTGGCCTTGTTCCTGCATCTCCAGCTTAAAAGCATCCAGTTGTGTGTTTGGAGCTCCAAGAAAATCGAGCAGATAGGTGAATGTAATGATTCAATTCAAAATACTGTCTCTCCCTTCAGAGAACAGGTCTCGCACTTCCTTGTTTATGCAGAACTTCATAGTTAATATTTTTGTGCCAGCAACAAGATCATGATGCTCCCTGTTGTGTAGAAAGGACTAGATGCATTTCACCCAGCCTCTAGGTTCCGTACATCCAGGTGTGGATGAGACGTCTGGAATTTGAAACTCCTGGGGTGGATAACTCAACTGAGAAAGGAAGTATTCATGACCAGAGGTCAAAAGGGTCTTCTCCTGGGCTGGGGCGGGGTGAGCCTTTGCTGCAGTAGCGCTGGTGCGAATGCTGTCACGTGCTTGCTCAGAGATGTCCCAGGATACAGGCAGTTCATGGCCATGCTTGTATGCAGAGCCTGTGAAGCCTGGCAGAAAGTATGCTCCTACCCAGCTAAACTGCCTTCCTCAGAGGAGATGATCTGATAGTGTTTGAGTCCAGAGTCATTTCTGAGGCCTAAAGCAGAGTTTTGCTTCTGTGAAGACAGGAATAAATCCCTGCCCTTATTTGCCAGTCAGCCCCCAGCCACAGCAGCTGCAGGGTGGGTGGCAGGGAAATGTGCTCCAAGGGTGCTACCGACACCGTCGCCACGAAGAAGAGAGGTCACGATGGCAAGAAAACACAGATTTGGTAGTGGTGGCCTGGTAAGAGCAAGTCCTTCTGGTACTGCTTAATCCAGTTGCCCATCAGAGCAGTTGCAGCCATCTGTGCTGTTGGCTGTGGCCGCGTATGAAATGTCCGTTGGCTGTCTGCAGAGGAGCAAGAGGAGAGACTCGGAAATAATTGGTTAAAAGTCCAAGATTCAAAGCTGGACTTCTGGAGTCCTTTGAGAATCTGTTTCTGGAACTACTGTGGATCATAAGGTCCCTACGCTTGGAGACTCCAACTCTTTTACAGGAAAAAACCCAAGCAGCTGCAACCCATCATTGACAGGCTCAAGCGCAGGGGAGCTTACACTGAAGCAAGTGACTTCGGAAGACCTCGGTCACGCAAAGTTGGAGCAGCTCGGCTTTAGAGTTTGTATCTGGAGGAATTCAAATAAGACTGAAAGAAGGCAAAAGTTAACGGGAGGGTGGGGGTGCAAATTTGAAGGATGGTTTTGTGAAGCACACATTTAAAAAGAAGGAGATAAAGAGCAACTTCCAGCTCGCTTACAGAAAGAGCGAGAAGGAGAGGGCACTTGGGTTGCACCCCTGCAGCATGGGCAGGGGTGAGGTGCCAGCCTGGGTGTTCTGCGCCACGTGCGCTCGGATGTGTGCCTGCCTGCAGCTTGAAGGTGCAGAGGGGACAGTTCTCTGAAGAAGTGTTTTTATGGAGTACAGACTGAAGTCAGCCTTGTTGTGAAGCTTCAATGAATCGACAGCACGCTTCAGAAATGTGACAGCCACTGATAATCAGTCGAAAGATCTGTTTCTGTCTTTCCTTTTCCACTGTATCACAGATGACTTGTTCTTGCCTTTCTGGCCCTTTTCAGCTTAGTTTCCTGCTTACTGTTCCATAACGGCTTGGCCCACAAAGCGGCCGTGATCATGTAGCACAAATAACAACTGAGAAGTCTTAAGTAGTCAAAAATTCCTTAAAATACAGATGCAAGATTTCAGAAAGGAACAGCCTTACCAGTCAGTCATCTTCATCTTATAAATCCTGAAGTTCAGTCATTCGGGCACCGGTTAGACAGCATAAAGCTCATGTGCTGTTGTAAATGTCTTGCTTTGCTGTATGCTTGCTCTCCCGGCTTTTAACACTGACTCCAGGAAGGTTGTTTTCCTCCCAAAGAAGATCTCTCAAGTTGCACAAGTGTACTGTAATATCAACAACAGGGCAATACACAGACATTTCAATTTCTTAACTAATTACCATAAATCTAGGGTACTAATTCATTTAGTACTGTATGTAGTCGTGATTTAGGTAGATATGGAGAGTTTACAGATTTGTCCATCTAGTAAGAACACTGTTAACCTATAACATAAAATAAGCAATTGTCTATATTAGAAGGGAACTAAAAATGCGAAGTAGAGTCCTAAAGCCCAGTGTAATCCAGATGCTTTGGTGTTCAAGGTGAAGGAAGGTTCGGTAGCATCTGTCATCTTCTTGTTTGCTCTTCCAGGTAAATTCCACCGTCTCCGTATTGAGGCAGACGAGCAAACCATTTGGGTTGATAAGTGTGTAACCCACGAAAATTACACCAAGACCACCTCCGATAATGATATAGCCATGCTGCACTTGGCTGAGCCCGTGATGTATAACAAATACACGCTCCCTATCTGCCTTCCCACCCGCGACCTGGCAGAACAGGAGCTGACGAGAAGTGGGAACTTGATGGTGGTCACTGGCTGGGGCAGCACAAGTGATGGTAACAATAATTACTCTACTTTCCTCAGTTACATTGAGATAAAAATGGTTCACAGGACAGAGTGAATAAGAGCGCTGACATTTGACATCTCCGCTAACACGCTGCATGCAGCACACAACGGCAC
>Ga0181612_152481_pt1 | contig 10641 bp, 5 predicted proteins | sample HoacroProtozoa21_FD_119630 | JGI IMG/M metagenome (GOLD analysis project Ga0181612, IMG submission 119630) | Hoatzin crop microbial communities from Cojedes, Venezuel. Combined Assembly of Gp0051906, Gp0051904, Gp0051908
GTTGGATCCTTAAAATTGGTAAACACAAATAACCAAAATAAAAGTCCAGAAGCAACTTGTTTTTATGTTAATTTAATTAATTAATTTTTCTTTTTTTTTTTTTCTTTTTAATGTAGTGAAATCAATGTGTCTAACTAATCAATTTACTGGAGCAAGATATCTTTTTTTTTACCAAGATGATTGTTTCTTACCACTGTAAAAAACTTCATCTGTCATCACTACTAAGTTCAATGTGTTATCAATTCAGTATGCATCATATATGTATGTATATATAAATGCACATGCTGGTATATAAACTGTAAACAAGGCAACACAAATGATTCTTTTTTCAGCAGAGCATTCTAGTCTATTAGTCATTCTCCAGTTATTATTGAGTTTCGAACATTGAAGCCGGATGCAGCATTTTAGTAACTTTCACCTTTAAGCAAATACAAAGGTAGTAATATCTTTCTGTACCATGAGTTTTAATCCTTCTCCAGAGTCACTGCTTACCAGCATTCTCCATTCTGTAAGAGCTTCCTACATTAATGTTAAACTTTGCCATAATGCTGTGCAAGGTTTGTTTTTAGCCACCTGATGGGAAAATGAAGACCACTCTTTATTTGATTACCTATTCTCTTCTGTATTTTGTGTTTGTGCAATTTGCAGACTTATCCAGTAAGGATTTAAATATGTTTTGGTTGCTAACAAGCTTGTAAACAGAGTAGGATCAAGAACAGATCCCTGTGGGATCTCTAAGATGCACACCTGCTCATGGAGAAGTCTTCACTCTAGAATTAAATATACTTTGAGACTTGCAGGCTGTTCAGAGCTGAATGCATGTGACGTGCACCATGGTGATTTTCTGGTCTTCTGGTTTCCTAGCAATGTGTCATGCAGTACCTAGTCAAGCACGTTACTGAAGTCTAAATGCATTACACTTCACCAAATTTTTCTTTTCATTAGCTATTATCAAGTCAACTAGCGAAGTTTCATTTTTTAATATTTTTTTACGTCCCCATTTTGTTAAGCTTTGAAAAGGGAAGAGACTGCCTCAGATACAGACAATCTCAATGTATTCCTTCTACAATTAGAAATTGCTAAAAGCACCAAATATTGGCATTTCATATAAAACTGCCTGGTTACAGCTGTAGACATCTGTTATGCACCTGGCATTTCCTTTCAGCATGCAGAGGTACATGAGCAAATAAGTTGATATCATCCCACTTTAAAATTCTAATCTACTGTCAATAAATAAAATTTAGCTAGCTTCTCATCTGCTTCTACATCCATCCTTTGTAAGGAGAAGTTCTGTGTCAGAGAATGGGGACAGTACATGAGGACTGTGTCTTCTGTGCGTTAGAATTTCACTACTGAAACTCACATACACTAAAAGATTCAGGGGAATGCTCTGGAGATCTGTTCCTGTGTATGAGCTCTGAATAGAGGAAACAGTAAATAGCACAGCTGCTGAAAGCTGAATCAGTTTTTGAAGCTCACCTATGATAAATTCAAATTGTTAAAAATATTCTTCAAACTCTGCTCCCCACGTTCCATTGCATATCTTTGAAATTACATACACCCTTTCAGCCTTACTATCTCTGTGCATTTTATCAGAAAACAACTTTTTGACTTGCAGACTGTTTTATTATATTTCAAGTTCCCATATCAGTCACTTAATATTAAAGCTTGTCTTAGAAGGAATGTCAGTGCTCAGGATAATATTTTTATTCTATCCTGTATTTCTTCCCATATAGAATGCACTATAAGACATATCTGTGATGGGATAATAATTAATCTCCTTCCCCGCAATTCCAGTATTTATCATTACTTTTACTATCCACTGTTTTGGTTTTTTGACTGTTGTCTAGAAAAACCCAGAAGTGGTCTTCTGCTGTGTAACTTCTAACTTAAGTTACCATTTGGATTTACCCTTTTACCCTAGCTGGTAGCATACACACAAGGTAAAAGAATGGCCTTCTGTCCTCCACTGCCGGCAGCTGCTTGATGAATAACTCCATAGCGAATAGGAGGGTTGAGATATGAGAATCAGTGGAACTGAATCACACAGCTATTTCTGGATTTGGCTGTTTTGGAGAAATCAGCAAGGGTTTTTTGATCTAAGCTCCCAAGATGCAGCCAGAGTTAGTTTTCTGTTTTATCTGAATTTGAGAAGTAACAAGGTAAGCTGGTGAAATACATTGATTTTATAACATGAGAATTTACACTATCTACTTCTGCCACCCTATCTTTGACCAGAGAAAATTGTCTTCTACTTCCATATCCTAATAAAATTACTGAGGTCTCCTTCATACTGACTAATCTTTCCATTCTCCCAACTAAAGTTGCTTGGAACATCAAAGAAAATACAATTTATTCTTAATTTATTTACATAACAACTATTTCTAATCAGGTATCTTTCAATTTTTTTGGCTTAACAATGACTGTAAGATATGCTGCATGCTGGTTTTGATGTAGTTTGTGCTGATTCAGTCTATTGCCTCGAATGGTTTCAAACTGTTTGAGACTCACCGTTGCCAAAATATGAATTAGACTTACAACACTGGGACTAGTTTGTACATTGCTAAATAAGGTGAGAAGAGATTCATATTATGGCAGCAGATAGCTCCTCTACTATGAAGATGTTTTCTGGAAAGAGGAGAAAAAGCTACAATGGATGGACTTACCTTGTTGACAGCGTTATTTGAAAATCTAGTTGTGGGCAAGAGTTGAACACAACTTATGTGTGGAGTCAACAGGACATTTATGTGGGGTCTTATTTTAATGGCAACAGCTCAGACTTTTCAGGGGCCTATTCAAGGCGCATAGCCTCCTCTTTTACAGTAATGTTTTTGAGAACAAATAATCCTGTTATTTTGTGGAAACAGGTGCTTCCACTAGACTTGGTGCTTTTACTGTCCCCGTGTCCTGGAATATTTATTTATTTATTTATTTATATATAAAGGAAAGAATTTGTTTTGTGTTTGAATATAATGTTCATAATTTTTAGAAGTCTAAGTACTTGTTCATCTGAACCTTGTCCTCACATGGTAAATGTGTTTGACTAACCATATGTAAGAATTAAGAGACAGGAGGCCTAATTATGTTCAAGCATGGTAAACATGCTACCACTTGCAGCAGTTTTCAAGATGATTGATTCCCTATGATTTTGTTCTTGCACCTTGGATACCACTTCAAGAAGCTGCGTCTCTTCCAGAAGGCAAATAATTCATGTGCTTGCATTCATTCCAAAGAAACAGCTTAATGACATTCTATCGCACTGGCTAGACTATAAAAAAAAACCCAAGAGACTGTAAATGCTTATCTTTGTAAACAGCAGTAGAAACAGAAGGAAACATGACTTTGAAGTATTTTTCCCTGAGTTATGGAAAACATTATATGAATTCTTTATGAATTAAAAATAATTAATTTTATCCTCCAATGTATTTTTCCATGGAACATTAGAAGAATAAATACCAACCTCACATTAATGGATAAATGTTTATAAATATCTCTTTCTGAGAATAATGAATACTCAATGTAATATTCTGTATTAACTATTTGCATCTGTAGTGATACTGACCTCTATATCTCTAAAACCTTCAGCACAAGAGAAATTTATTGACTGACTATTTGTTCAAGGAGAGAATAGACCATCTGTTATGCGCCCTGTCTGTGTTTTTTGTTGAGGTGAAAACCACATTTGGGATTACCATTAATATACAAAACCACATTTTTCTTCTAATTTTGTCCTCTCCTCATCCTTATGATGTCAGCTGGTCTGAAGAGAATGGAAGGTTAGATCCCTTAGTTGTCTAATTTTCACAAGGGAAGTTTTGACAATGTCACCAGCTTCAAATTTTGTCTTTTGGGCATGAGAGAATTCATGACTTTTCCTGACATTTTGAGGTAAGGAAGTCTTGAACTGTGTGGTGTGTGCAATATCCTTTGCAAGGTAAATTTTAGGACTGCTAAATTAATATAATTTCATATTATAGAGGGGGAAAGAAAACTGTCCTTCTTCAAACAACATCAGTCTTTATTGACTTCTTTTGAGGTGCCTCCAGGTAGCAAATAAACAGGTTATTTTCCATTGGGCAGTGGTGGGCTGGAGCACATTCACAACTGTAGACTGACTAATATGATTTTGCCATTACTAAAAACATGCCTTAAACTTTGTGTTGATTTGGGAGTATAGGATCTCAGGATTTGTGTAGGTCTGCCTTGGCCAGAGTTGATTTTAGCAGTTTTTAACAATGGCATGGTGGTCAAATGACCGTAACCTCACCTGGTTTAGTGTAAGATCTGTGAATCCATTTTAAAAAGGTCTGATAAAACTAGGTTTCTCACTGTGTATCTAACAACAGCTCATTGGGGTTGGGGGAATGTGTTGTGCAAGTTGTAGCTGGGAATCAACAAGAAGGAAGCAAACTGTGATAAGTAAACATGTAAGAATAACCCAAATGGTCACCAACACTGAAGAGAAAAGGACCCCACCACCATCACCATGATCAAACTACTCCTAGTTCAGACCTCAGGACAATAATAACTCCTTTTAAGCCTTCCCTATTCTAGAGGGAGAATGAAAATACCAAAGTCAGGATCCAGAGTGAGCATAACATTTAGGAAGAGAAAACTTTATGCAGATATTAAATGGTGTTATTAAAGAGAATTTTCTTTATTAATCAGAGAATTTGCTTGATTGAATGGTAAAAACATTAACTGGACTAACAATAAATTCTTATCCTTATGCATAATGTGTGTTCCCTTGCACAAGATTTTGTGTGTAACATGATATATCATAGAATCACAGGTTGGAAATGACCTCTAAGATCATCAAATCGAACCGTCAACCCAACACCACCATGCCTACTGAACCACTTCCCAAAGTGCCACATCTACACGTTTTTTGAACACCTCCAGGGACGGTGACTCCACCACCTCCTTGGGCAGCCTGTTCCAGTGCCTGATCTTTAACCCACATGATTCCGGTAAAAATGTACTCTGCCATGGCTTTTCTTGAGTGTCTTGTCTGACACATGCAGTCATGGAGAAGAACATCCAGAAGATTTAACATAGGTTCTATAAGCACCAAAATCATTACAAGAGGAAAGCAGAAAAACAGATGCTTGTGTTGCTAATGTAGGAGAACTGTGGAGGATATTTTTATTGTTTTTTAAAACCCATAGGAGTCAGACCAGTGCAGAAGGGAAACTCTTAGAAAGTTTGTGGAGGACTTGATTAGATATCCTTTGAGGATTCAGGACTACTAGATCCTAACAGATCGTGCTCTTTTTTTAGAAAGATACTGTTTTATCGGTGTCTGAGATAAAATGTAACTGTACTTGTATGAGAACTCTGCCTTCGCTTGAATAACATTGTTGACAGCATTTTACTTTTGTTTGCTTGGTCTTTAAAAATTGAAAGGGCTTGTACATCTAAGATTCTAACAACACCTGCTATTGGGCCAAATAGAAAAAGTTATATGTTGGCTCCAGGAAAAAAGCTATCTTTTATAAAAATAATTAGTATAATCTTGCATAATGAAAAAGAGATGATATATTATAGTTCAAATTTCTCAGCCTCCTCTTTAGCACGTGTGCAACACAATACGCACAAAATAGTAACAAGTAATTTAAAAGAATAACAGTAGAAATTGTTTAATTGCGGAGTCCTGGACAGTATTTATATTTTAAGTCATTCATTGTGCACCTAAAATTCACATTGCTGGCAGAATGTGCAGATAAAATAATCTCATTTATTGCTGATTGCTGTTTATTTCTGATAGCATTATTGGTATTTGATGCAGGATAATGTTAATTAAGTTTCAGCTTGTATGTTTTCAATATGTAGGTAATTAAAATGAGAAATTGTTTAAGTATTGGGCTCAATATACAATGACTACTTGCTGGAGAACTCTAGTATGGTAGACCTTGGGACTGCCCCTGTTTCTTCTGATGTTAGAGGCAAGACTCCACTGGGTCTTTCAGAATGTAAATGATCAGGCGCCCATACTCAGAACTCCCCTCACTCTGTTGCAAGGAGATGTATGTGACCTTATCTCAACTGTTGGCAATTACTTCAAATATTTCTTACTGAAGAAAAAAAAAGCTGTATGTGGAGAACAGTTTGTACCAGTGCAAAAGGTGCCTGCCATAATGATGTATAACTTCAGAAATAAACATTTTTCCTCACTGTTAGCCTGCTTTATTGTAAATGTAATTAGAGGAGCTTTAGATTGATATTCCATTACAAGTCTTTCTGTTATTTTGTTCCTTCACTGCAGATAAATTTTAAGTTAATGATGTTGTTGACTTTATATCCCTCAGCATTAGCTGATGCCATTATTCGTGTCCACGTTATATGTGGAAAGATGTTGTTTTAAGTATTTGATTATTTTCATTTTAGTTTGCTGATCATGTCAGACTGACAAATTCACTAAAGAGTAATGAATGTTAGTGACCACTACTGTGACACAATATATGATTTTCATGGTCTTGACACAGGAAAGAGCCCTAAACATTCTTGTTCTAAGCAAAATCGTGATAATAATTGGGAAACTATAAAGCAGTACAGATGCATCTAACGGGAGACTAATTCACATGCTAAACAGCTGCCATAGCTCAGTATTAAAATAAAATGACTGCTCTGTTGATTAAATATACCTGTGAGGGATAAAATATGTTCTTTTTCATGTGGCAATACAAAACTATAACAATTATTTCCCATCAGGAATGCAAAAGTAATGGGAAATGATCTTTTTCTGCTTTACCTCTCTTTAGCATCATCAGGGCTCGGTTCAAGTATACCTTTCCTTGCATATTTTTCAGTTGTTACCAGCAAGGATAAGGTAGGAGATCTTCCTCTGAATCAGGAGCATCTGGGAAGTGTCATCCAAGGAAAAATCAAAGTAAGGCTGCCTGAAAATATTGTGGGAGATGGTTTGACTTTCATCACAGACATTGGTTTCTATTAACACAGTATTATCAGCTTCATATCACTGGTATTTGAGGATTTGAACAATGGGTTCATTGTTTCCATTTGTGATTAGTTCCATTTGATGTAGAAAGTCAGCAAGCAGGTGAGCATAATTTTGTAGTAGCAGTGCCTTTTAGTGGATAAAGAAATAATAAGTAACGAAAATGATTAAAGGTGCACAGATATAATGGTAAAGTAACAAGATCTAATGGCTATCTAATAATAACTTCTGTCACGATAAATGTAGGGCTTATTGAACAGATCTTCAGCTAACAACCTCAGTATTCCTTGTATCATCTGAATGTGATATTCATTTGACTAAGCATTAGGTTTTATTTTTAGCATTAATCTCATTAGAATGCTGTTATCTGGTACTTTCATTTGCTTTTGACAAATTTTAATTAACAGTCTCTTGGGATATTGAGAATGTTTAAGAGTTGTGTGTTCATCTTTGTAAACATTCTGAAATTTCAATATTACAAATCTTCATATTATTTTGAAAAAAATAGTTCTTGCTGCTCAAAGGTTTTCATGGAGCGACTTTCACACTCCTTGCAGTTCTACTGTTCTTGATATTTGGCTTTAAATTGACAGACTCTGCCAAAGAACTTTTTTCTGCTTCTAACTTAGGGTAGTTGTACTGGATCAAGAAAAGAGTTCTGTCATATTTTTACTGCTAAATTTCCAGAACTTCATTTTGCCGACTTTTAAGGAGTTCATCAAATGCTGATGCTATACTTATTTTTTTACATGGTTGGAAGGCCCTGTGCATCTGTTGGGGAAAGGTTTTGTGGTTTAGATATGTCAAAAGGAATTGGTGAAAGAGACATCTTAAATATCTATTTTTTTTTCCTGAAGATGAAATTAATATTTGCTTTCAAAAGCCATTTCGGTATACAGAAAGAGGACATTAAGAATATTTGCCCTGTTTAATTTCTCCTAACCTGTGAATCAAATAAATATTTTCCTGGTTAAACATGTGGCTCATCCTTGATTCAATAATTATATTTTGGCAATACCAGGCAGAAAGTTTATTTAAACACATTCTGACTGGTGGATCCGAGTTGTGCTGGTGGGGACCGAAGTTCAGGAAGCTCACTGAAGCATCATAGAGGTGTAGGGAGGATGCCAAACGTGGCGTGGCAGAAGAACATGGAGGATGATTCATTTATCATTGGCTAAGTGTACCGCTTTCTGACTGGGGGCCTTTTGTGGTCCATGAAGTAGGAAGGACTTGGACAGCAAGTGGTAAAATAGCTTAGAAAGTATGCATGTTTCTGGTTTGCCAGAATGATGTCTGAATTGATTCAGTATTTTAAATATTATTTCTAACTTTGTTCTGCTGCTTCTTTCTTCACAGTTAACGTGAAAAATCAGACTTAGAGTAGGGACACTAACTTAGCTGAGGTTGGGTTCCTTATTTAGTTCACAGAATTATGGCTAAATTCATACTTATCAAATGTCTGTTGCTTATTCAGTTAACTGCAGAGGGCAAACCTCACAGCAATGCATCCTTTTTCCCCTCTGTCCTAAATGAATTGTCTCTTTTTAATTCAATTATTGTTGCTCACTGCTTCAACAGTTCGCAAGGGTAATGTATTAACGTTTTATGTAAAGATGCTAATCACGCCTAAACTCTGCCTGAAGAACCACTCAAAGTGAAAGTGTGCTTAAGAAATTTGAATGTTGGAAATACATTTTAACGGATATAAATCCATGCATTGTCTTCTATGCTGCTGGGCCTACTGAGCGATGGTTTGGTTTACTAATTTGTACTACAAAGAAAGCAGCTGCCACTGCATAGCAACAGTTCTGTTTCTTGGATCGCTTCCACATGTAATTTTTATCTCTATGTCTGTAATTGCAAAGTCTGAGACAATTCAGCTTCTCTTTCATTTTCAGATGTGGGACATTTTCTTTACTGTTATTTCTTGTATTACCAGTAGGTATTTAACACTGGCTTTCAATGTTTGGTGCAGATAATTGTCACTCTCCTGTTCATCCATTACAGAAGAAAGAGTTCCTCATTATGAGGTTGAGAAATAGGGTAAAAAAGAAGCAATAGAAATCATATTCTTATTTCTTTTTTGTTTGTTTGTTTTTTCCTAATATCTGACTGTCCCAGACAAGGCCTCCAGCTTCCTGCAAGTCCAACTCATTAATGGACGTGTCACTCAAATGTCTTTTTTTTGCAAGCAGCAAGAATTCTCTCCAGCACACATGTATAATCCTTGCAGTCATACGTCCTCTCCATGGCTATTCTCTGTGATGCAGTTACTGCTACCGGTGCTTCTGCTGCGGAGGTCAGGTAAGGAGAGGTTAGGAAAGAAATATGTTCCTCACAGAAAGTCAGAAGGTGTCAGAATGTTCCAGGATGAGTTTACATAGGTATTACCATCTTTTTAATTTGGAATTTTAGGATGGAAAATAATGTTTATTCTCCCAAAACTGGAAAAGGACAAGGTTCTATTTCTACTGCTGTTTTATCTCGGTGTTTTCCTTCCTTTACCCTGTGGCTAATACAGGAGAATAAAAATGGATAGAGCAAAATTCATACTGCAAAGCAGTTTGAGTGAATCGGTGAGTAGGAAAGCCTGACCTTAGCACCACATGGTACATGTCATTGATGCTAGTGGAAGAGCAACAGTGTACGAAAGCACAGGGGTTTGGTGCTGGGCATGTATTTCTAGGAGTCTTTGGCCAACTGCTGTTTTGGAGTCCTTGCCACGCTCTACATTCTCAACTAGAAGATTAGAACCTGGAAACCGTAAAAATCTCAAGGACATTGAGGTGGCTTTATACTTTGCAATAGCTCCATGATATAAATGGACTGTGGTCATGGTTCTGCTCATAGAAGTCCTTGTTTAGAAGGAATTTTTGCAGAATGAGTATATTTTCTTCCCTGCAATGTAAAGGCACTGATGTAACATTTTTTTACTAGTTGCCTCATTTCAATCTCTATTCTCCCTCATTAAAAAACACTTTCCCAAGCCCCAAAATAAGCTAACAAAACCCTTGAGCTTTTGTGTGATCTCTAGTGCATCCACGTCAGGTTGAGAACCATATTTTGAACAGACATAGTATAACTGTAGAAATGTTTTTATAAAAATTTCATTCTATTCAAATGTATTAATTCTGTTAAGAAATCACTGTAATCATTCACAAAAGTAACTGAAAAGCCTTCTTTGTTCTAATTTTTATTTTTAAATAACATGGGTAGTTAAGCAGTGAGATCTAAGGAGGACTGTGTAAGAGTAAATGTAATGAATAAACCTTATATGTCTAAAATAAAGACAAATTGACACACTTTAATTTATTTTTCTCCTTAACTTACCCCAACATCTTTCTCAAATTTTTGCCTGGTGTCTGCATAGACATAAAATAAAATCAATCTGCAATTGCATTACTTTTGATTTTTCTGGGTTGGTACATTTAGGAGTATTTGTTTCCATGAGAACAGATTGCCAAGGAATTCATTCAGCCTACGTCTTACCGGACTGATCAATAAACCCTGGATTTTGTTGCAGGTAGAATGGCCTGCATTGACTAGGTAAAGGGATTACATTAAACCAGGCAAGTTTAGGTACATCAAGTAGACTTTTGTTTCCTTTGATTGTTGATGTGGATTGCCTTACGACTTAACCAACATCCTGATAAGACGTCACAGTACAGGGGCAGACCTGA
>Ga0181612_155976_pt1 | contig 10641 bp, 6 predicted proteins | sample HoacroProtozoa21_FD_119630 | JGI IMG/M metagenome (GOLD analysis project Ga0181612, IMG submission 119630) | Hoatzin crop microbial communities from Cojedes, Venezuel. Combined Assembly of Gp0051906, Gp0051904, Gp0051908
TCTCCTTATCTGGAGATATTCCAGACCCGCCTGGACAAGGTCCTGTGCAGCCTGCTGTAGGTGACCCTGCTTCGGCAGGAGGGTTGGACTAGATGACTCACAGAGGTCCCTTCCAACCCCTACCATTCTGTGATTCTATGCAGCAACAAAAACACAGCTTGCATGAACAGAGCCTGCGGTATTAATAATGGTATTGCCCATGCCACTGCCGCTCTGAGACAATTGGGTCATTTTGCATCAACATTTCAGGTGCCCTCATGCTTACCTGAGTTTTAAATTGTCATTCATCCATTCAGCAAATACCACCTTCAAAATTAATATCTGTCCTATTCAAGAACGTGAAAAATACCTCTCAGGGAAAAACTAAGGGCATTCAGTCTTGTTCATTTATCACAAAAGGGACTCCATGATTTGGCCATGGCACTTAAATAACTTCATGAGGTGAAAACAGCAGGAGCTATGGGGATTCTTTGTTTGCTACAGAAAATTAATACGGGCTGGAAGTTAAAAGTCAGAGAAAATCAAAGCAGGAATTAGATACACAGCTTTAAAAGTGTGGTTGATCTGTCACTGGGACAAACCACTGAGGTAATCGAGAGGTCCTCCATCCCCTGAAGCTCTCCGTGCCACACGCTACGTCTGTCCAAAACCTTCCATGACCTTGGTCAGACAGGTCAGACGGGATGAAATAACACCTCCGTAGCCCAACAACCACCACAAGTCCACCCTCACATATAGAGTGCAATGAGACGAATACAAATTGACAAATGACTGAATTTTTATCCCCAAAGTCTAGCTGAAGTTCTGTGGAGAAAATAACCCCAGGTTTTATTTTGTTCTCATTTCTGGAACGTTTCCCCTCAGGCTGCAGGATGGCTCAGGGAGCACGTCCCCTGAAATTGTGACTTCAGAGGCTCTGGCAAGCAGGGAATAAGGAAAAAATGTTAAAATCGTACTGCTTTGTCTCAAAACATTCTCACTCCAGACAGAAATTGAGCAATTACTGTCATACTAATTAATCTCCAAATGTGACCTTCACAATTCTTGATTATTCTCTCTCTTAACTGCACCGTATTCACCAGAGTCTCACAAATATGCAGAAATGGGTAGAAAAGATGAGGGAAAAAGGAAATAAGAAATATCTCCTGAACACATGCTCCCCCAAAGCTGAAGAAGAAAATCCATGATCTTAGAAACATTCTTTCACGTAAATCTTTGAAAGACATTTTTTCTAAACTCAGGATTTGGTCTCATCATTTAGCACCTGGGGAATAAAGCCAGTTTCCACCCCAGATTTTTGTGTTCTCTCTATTTCTACATTGTTGTTTAACACAGACGACATCTTTAGGTGTTTCAGCTGAAGAATAATTTTTTTTCCCATTTTTTTAAACTTTTCAAATGCCTACTGTGTTTGCAGTGATACTTACGTAACTCTGGAAGAATACCTGCAGTCCACGAACACAGCGTCAAATACAGCTAGGGAACACAGGTAACAGCCTGCCACAGATTCTGCTTTTAAATCCCATTTAGCTTTCAGACGTTCTACGTTATACAGAAGGTAACACTGTTCTTATGAGTTGTATGCAAACGTATCTAGGCTAAGACATGAAGCAGTCACGTAAAACTAAACACTCTGCAAGTGCATTGGCTTTGGGCCTGTGCTGTTGCGCTTAGGACACAGTGTGCCAAGGAATTTTCCTGAAACCCTGCCCAAATTCATGGCTTGGTAAGAAGATAGATCATGCAGCTGAATGAGGATGCTTCCAATCATGGTCCTTTCTGCAGGGGGTACTCTGCTCACAACGGAATAAAATAATAGCTGGGGAGAAACACCGTTATTGTGGATGCCAGTTTTGTTGTACAAACCATGAAAAAGACGTATCCTGTGCTTGATAATTATTGGTGGTGAAGCTTTATGTGCTAACCTATAAACCTCTTCTTCGTACCTCTTTTCCAGATAAAATGTCCTTTGCCTGAGTGACTGTGTTAATACACGTAGTAAGAGTAAACACCCACATTGATCAGTCACACTAGGGAAACAGTAGAAACAAAGAATTTAGCAAGCCTACAAATAACACAAATCTAAACCCCACTTAGCACTAGTAGTTACAATCTTACGCAGGCTGAAATGAGCAGCCGTAGCACGGAATTAATGGAAGTCATTCAACATTTTATACCACTAATCCAAGACACCAAATTTTAGCCTTTTCATTACAGCCCCTGCACAGCAGACACTTTCTCATTCGTGTGCCCTGTGGTTTATGGTTCTCATCTGAACAGATGTTTTGCAAATCGTAAATTAAAGCACAGCTTTATTGCCTCTCATTTCTCTGACATTATTGGTCTTGTCATGGGTCCCAGATACAGGATTTTATGACATGTACTAAATCCCTCTTGGTTGTTTGTTACATAGAACTTCAGCTTAATAGCTTTGTCACCAACAACTTTTTTTTTTTTTTTTTTTTAAACAAATAACAAAATTTACCAGGGTTTACACCTGTAAAGCTATCTTACTTGATATTACTGGTCATGGTAAAATTCTCTTTTCAATGCTTCCTACTTGTGCCCATATTACTTTTAGAATGTCACTTGACCCAGCAAGCAATGAGTTACTGCAGAAATAATTCAACTGCATTTTGTTCACTTAATCAATTGGGCTGATTTAGACTTCTATAATTTTTAAAACTTACAGGTTTAACTTTTCCAAGTAAGGAATATGCAACACATTAAGCAGACATTATTTCTCATGAGAAAATGTTCTAAACACGAAAAATGTTTTTTTTTTTTTCCACTACCATTTTTTAATCAGGCTGAGTTTCTGTAAATATTCAAGACAGTGCTAGATTTTGTGAGGAAAAAAACATCGGGTTAAAGTGATAATCTCATCAATCCCAAATGATTAATGAAAACTTGAAAGAACATAGATTATTCCATCTAGGAGAATTCTGTCTGCCAAGAATTCCTGCCATCTAACACTTTGCTCAATGGATCACTCCAGAGTTATTCTACAATGAGCAGGATGCTTCCTAGGATGGCCACCGGGAGACTGGAAGGAATGAGAACAAGGAGAAAGTAAATGGTATCTCAAGATGACCCAGCTAAAAGGCAGATACAATAAATGCCATGGGAAAAAAGGAAACTTTATCTTAGCTACATACTTTAAGAGAACAAACAAAAACAAATTGATGACTTTGTGCTGAATGTAGTGTTTATGTAAGTTCTCGCTTCTATAAACCATTATTTGTGCAGGAACTAACTGAAAAACATAAAAATAGACAGATAGTGTTTATGAGAGCAGATTCTTAATATGAGAAAGACTTCCCTTCCTCTGCTTTCTTCTTTACACTATTTTCCTTCAGCAGAGAAATAATTTAATATAGAAAACTACTCTAAGTTTTTTTACAGCCAGTTTTGGAAACTTTATTTAATATAAATAACTCACCAAGAGTTTGACCTTATTTTCCTCACCCATGTCAACAGGAATTCTGAAATTAATTGCAGTGAGAATAGCACTTGAGCTTCAAAATATTAGCTTACTTGATCTAACTAGAAGAACAAGTTGTGAATGAACACAAGAGGGAGAACAAACCACACATTTGCAACTTTTGCAGCATCACATATTTGTAGCAGATTGATGCAATATAAGCCCAGTATGAAGAACAAGGTTGACACTGTTTAAATCAAGGTGATCGGAGCCAAGCAGAGGCATTTTGGTTTTTCACCTGTACCTCCTATCTGATTCTGAAAATGGGAGTAACTAATCCCTATTCTTCTTTCGTTTAAAGCAAACAAAATTCTAAAACCGACATTTTATTCAGAAGTTCTTCAGCCAACTAAAATAGGAGAAACAAATTGTGGTCCACAAATGTATCTTACATCAGAACACATGTTATTATTTAATAAAACAGATGTCCAGACTATGCCTTGGGGTAAACCAGGTATAAATTTATTCAGTAGTCACATCTTCAAAGATCTAGTTCATATAAATGAAATTTCAAATTGCTGTGCTCTAATATGAACTAAAACTAAACAAGCAGAACCTCTCAAAGGCACAGTCCTACTGACAGTAGGATCCTACTAACTGTAGCGCTTCTTTTCATATGTAACACGTTTCCATGTAGGCATGAAAAAGCACCTTGTATTAACTCAGTTCTTCCCAAACAGTAATGCATTTAGATGGAGACTATTTGAACAGAAGGAAAGCAATGGCACTAACGCACCCGTTGAAAGTTATGCTCAGTTGCAGTCTCTAGACAGTACAGCTGGACTTACAAGCACTCTACTATTCCTAGGTCCATTAGTTTATTCTAGCAATATTTTATAACTACATGCATTGCTACCTTTTAAAAATTACGCTGTTTTAAAAACCATCAATTATTTGAAATATAAAATGACATACAAAACCAGAAGACTGTATCAGCTGTGCAGCCACTATTTTAAATAAGACTGCAATTCAAGATAATTCTGCCATTGCATTAATATTGCTAGGTCTCTCTGTTTCTGGTATGATTGGTCTCTGACCGTGAAAGACTTTTATAATGAGGGCTTTAATTATGGTATAAAATAAATATAAGAGAGCTTATCCTAAGCTATTCAATGATCACCATATTTCACTGTTTAAGTGTAAGCTAAAGACTTATTTGTTTGACCTAGCTAACTGCTACTTAGCCAAGCTACTAATTTTATTATCCTCTAAAGTGCTTTGGGATGCATTGCATGAAGGGCATAACGGAAGTTTGATTTTGATTGATTAGACTTTAATTTGGATAATCCCCATAATGCAAATCAGTAAAATTTTCATTGGAGATAATAGATGTTAAGCACATTATGCAAGGTTTATATTTTTAAAAATTGTTCATAAAAATTATTTATGTCATAATAAAATAGAACAAATAAAATTGGCACCTTGCAGTAGCAAATATGTGAGCCTGTTTGATTCTATAGCTTTCAAGTGCAGACTACGCAATCACGCATGAAACATGCACAGAACTAAGAAGAAAATTACATATGAACTGCAGGAGTTTTTGCTTCTCTGCCACTTGATTTATGCCCAAATTTCCTTTCAGGCTCAAGGCCTGTATATTCTATCCCTAAAGTACAGGCTTCCACACAGCCCAGCTTTGAGCAAGTTTTTACCGTGGGTGTAGTAGATGTGTTCTGCTCTTTCACTTTATGATGCCATAACATACGCAGAAACGCACCAGAAAGACTGATGACCACAAAACGAGAGCTCCACGAGCGGTGTGGTTTCAGTTTTTCACTCTGCACCAGAGCAAGTCAAGATTTAAAAACATTACGGCAAAAAATCCAGTCTGTATTCTGGCAGGATACTGGTCTACTCGCCCATTCGTTATTGAACAGTCAGCCAACTGTTGAGCAATGCAGGTCTCTGTCTCTTTGTCTCTTTGTACTTTTCCCTTGCATTCAAACTCTGTAACCCTGTCTATATTATCTATGCCAATTGCTGATAATGAATGTTCAGTAAATTCTCAGCCATGCTACGTAATATACCTTCCTAGACCAAGAATCCAAAGTAGCCAGCTGAGTCACAAATCCTTACATATAATTATTTATTACAGTACACATCAACTGAGTTCAGTATTTGCACGCATTCAAATGCTCACATTCAAAGGGAAGATCAGGTTTGCAAGTTGAAGGCTTTAGACCACAACCTCTGGCAAGGGAAATTTTTTTTGTATACTTCTAACCAATGCAAACCCAGCAAGAAATTGTACAAATACCCTTGAGTTAACAAGTGAAAATATTCTCCTTTTCCTTCAAAATTAGAGTGAATGACACAAGTAATCGTGGGTATATCCACAAAAAAAAAAAAAGAAAAAAATCAATCATGACTCTTTCAGCAGCAGCTAATAGACACACATTAAATTCATACTGGTCTCTCAGAAAATATGTGAAAATATTGACAGAAATAATGATCCAAACTTGAAGCCAGTTCAAACATCTGTATTTTGCTTGTCTCCATATGTTGTAAAACACCCAGCTCAAATCTCCTCCTGCTGATTTTTTGCAGAGCTGGATTCCATACTAAACCCCCTTTGACTTGTTTCTTATATTTATTAGACACTCTTTCTTAGATACAGTTTGGTACTACGCACTGCTGGGAGCAATACTGCAACTTGAATTAGCACGGCAGAATTACAGAGAAGTCCTTGCTAACTGGTCTTGTTATAGCTTCATCTGCATTTTGCTGAAGTTGAATTTCAAATTATGTAATTCAGCTGAAGTACCTAAAAATTAATCACCTGATTAACAGCTTTCAAGGCAGACAGGTGCACAAGTACTAGTTCTGAGTATCAGAGGAAAGTAACTAAATATAAGAGAAATAAATCTCTATTTAGCATTTGCATACTATATCTTGTTTCAGCTCAACTTTTATAAATTCAAATTATTTGGATAACTATCCTTCAAAGATTCCATAATACTGTTTGTTTAGAGAAAGTGTGTTTAGAAGGGTCACATTTTATTTTTTACACCTATCACTTTATATATTTTCATTATTTTATGTTACTACATAATTTATATACTGTTATTATTTACCTTTTTAATGTGTAAATAATAGCAACCCACTTCACCTCCTGCATGGTCTCCCACTCTGAACCGTCAGGCTGTTGGCTGTTCATGGACGATTCCACTAGGTCTGCTGTCTTCAGCTGTCTGCTTGGGCTTCACAAGAAATGTTTGTGAGCTCTTTAAAGTGAAAAATCAAAGCGCTTATATACACTTTATGGCACCTTATTCTTAAGAAGAAAATTGCAGAAGCAAGTAGGAGTTTGTTATATTTCTGTTTTTCAGTGCTTGGATTGGGAAAAAAAATAAATAAATAGGAGCTTCAATACTTTCAGAGCTACAGAGGATCTGCCCTGTTAGTAATCAAGTTTCCTTCTCATCCTGATATTCAGAAACCCTGATTTTTTTGCTGACATAGAGTCTAAGATTCCAGCTTCCAAAAAACCTAACAGCATTCAGTTCACCATTGGTGGGAGTTGCAAACCTGGCCAGCAGCTCACAAGCATTGAAAAATGGCTTGTGTGTAATTTTTTTTTTTTTCAGGATCACTAATTCAGGCCTCATGGAAACGTCATCAGGAAATGCAGGGAAAGTTTTTACCAGTCTCACCGCTCCCCAGCTTCAGTGTCAGTTCCCCCCTGTCCTGGAGCACGCACTTACACATCAGTTTTCATAATTAATAGTATAACCTACTGTATTCTGTAGGTAGAAATGAGGTACAATGACATGCTGAATTAATAAATAATTTAATATATATATATAAACACAGGCACAAAATCTCTTAGGACATAGGGCTTAAAATTGTATTTTTACTTCCATGAGTTGTGGAGCTGTTCCATAATATTACTAAAACTGACACCTGGTTTCTAATATTCAAATTTCATCCATTCTACCTTTAATGTTAAAAATGTATATATAGACATTTCTTCCCAACAGCACCAGCTATCTATTAAAATTGATTGCAACGTATCTAGGTCTTTACTGTTATATGAATAACGGACAAGAGTCATATAAAAAACACCATCAGCACTGCAAAACTAAAAAAATAGTAGGATGTACCCAAAAAAAAGCAGTTCTGGAAAGTTTATGCTGTTGTTTACTTTCGAAGGCAATATTTAATGGATTTGTGTTTCTATTTGTGTGAATTTTTGAAAGTACCTTGTAAATAATTATAACAAAAAAACTGTTTCAGGTAGACCCACCCTCCCTCCATCTTTTACAAAAAAGAATATGAAAAGGACTCAGTAGCTGAAGCCTGCAGTATTTTACATACCCTGCAATTTAAATAAGGCATGTTAAAAGGGCTAATTTGACAATGGCAAAATCTCTGATGTTATTTAAGAAGCTCATTATATAAAGCAGTCAACTCATTCTCTGAGCTCAGCTGAAGTTTCTGCTGGTTTTCTGCACTTGTTAAGTCTTTCTGGTACAAACTAAAGAGCTAGCTGTCTAATCAGATGTTAATAAGGCTGTTCACAGCTTATTTGGGAACTATACATAGCAGCAGCATCAAGGCAAAAGAGGCTTAATATAAAAAATTACCTCACAGTTCAAGAAAAAATAATATGGTACACAGAGTTTGTCAGCTTCATTCCGAGAAGTTAAGACTTATTAGTTTGAATTGAGCTTTTGTACATACATTTCCACAGAAAAATATATCCAAGTACCAAATTTACAAGCAAAACATCACTGAACAAGGTTCAGAGCACTCTAAAGCTTATCATAATATTTTTCTTAAGATTATTGGCTTTTGAATTAACTCGTATGTGTCTGTCTGGGAGTCATTAAGAAAAGGAATTGCGTCTACATAAATGACTCCCAGCCAAAGCATTACCATGCGCCAACAAGACAAGCTTGGAAATATATGGAAGCTATTCACAAAGACTGACTACAAAGTTATTTTTGGTGAATTACACCTGCCTTGGGCTCTTTGGGGAAAATCTTCAAAAACATAGCACTGGTCTGTAACTTCTCTTGAAGCCAGGGGTGTTTTGCCACTGGATTCCTAGAGAAAAGGAGTGAAAAAGCATTAGGGAGGAGGTTTCTCAGCCTCTTCTGTAATCCCACCTGCATTGCCTTAGATCCGTTGTAAGAGTTTGAAAACAAACCACCATGTACATAAAAGCCTCCCAAGAGACATGATCTTTCAGAATGTTTCCTCTCACTTGTAGAAATTCCCTTTATTGAACAGGCTCTGTGAGACTCTTGCAGGTCCCTCCATCTCCTTTCTCTCCGCCCGGCTCACCTCTCCCGGATGTCAGGAACAGTGCTGCCTTCCGCAGATGTGAGATCTCGGAGCACTCGCAACTGAAGGAGAACATCAAGGGTGTCCTCCTTTCCCAGTACGTAAAAAAACAAGGTCCCAGGATGCTGTGTTTCTACCACATCCTTCTGCCACAACCGCAAGTCATACTTTTAAATGTTATTTAAGTTGAACTCTGTTCAGATGCTCTTTTTCCAGACATTTCCTTCTTCCACATACAGGACCTTATTCTCACTCCCTAGGGAGAAAAGAATTATCATATTGGCTATTCAGTTATCATGTAGTGAGACTATGGAAAGCCATGCTGTACAAACGTACCTTAAGTTATGCCACCCATACCTGAAGTGCTAAAGCTATCACTCTGAGCTCACACAAGCAGATGTGCCACCAGATATACTTCCACTGCAGAACTGGCACTTTGTTATGGGAGCCCTTCCAGAGAATAACAAACAGCAGAGAAAATATTTTATAATGCTATTCAGGAGACAAGCGTAGTCCAGTAAACGTGGCAAGCTCGAGGGGAAGTTGGAGGAAACATCTATTTATCTAAATGGAACAAAAAAGTAGCTCAGAAATGTATTCTGACGAGCGCAGGGAGAGCAGGGAGTTCCAATCTGAAATAGGTTTTTGCATGTTATTTTAATGTAGGGACACTTTAAAAATGCATTAAAGCCACTTCACCAAAAAGAAAAAAATAATGTGAGAGACTTCATCTCAACCTTTCTTGCAGCATCACTTGTAAACAACCTCAGAATTATTTTGTCACTCCTATTGCTTTGGATCAACAAGTACACACCTAAGGTAAAGAACAGAAGTAATCCCACTGAGGACACTCCACTAAAACTGTGCAACTCAGAACCCAGTTTTGAGCCATGACGTAACTTCCCTGACTCCCAAGTAAAGTCAGTGGCAAACTATTCGCCAGAGTAAGAACGAGAAAATCACACCCAGTTCGCACGGTGAGCTTGCTGGTTCCTCAACAGCAACACGAAGAGACTGTGCCACCATCAGCTCCGTGGCACCTCAGCTACACGGCAGAACTTTGTACTTGGTGCTGTTCATATTTTGTAATTTCCTGTTCCTTACAGCTTAAAATTTAATATATATTATATTGAATATAGACATACTCAGTATATGTATACACACTATATATATACACAATACTGAATTTTGGTAGAATAGATACCATAAGAGAAACCACATTTAACAGTCCTCATTTTAAAAGGTTCCTGAGAATAATTTTTTGGGAATTGATGCTTATTGACTTTTGTAATTCCTTCTGCTAAATGAGCACGGTATTTCGGGCACTGATACGGCATTGGTTCGGCTTGAGCATTACAGAACTGAAAATAACTTAATATCAGTTACTCCTTTATAACCAGTGTTAGAGTAGTGAATGTTTTCTTAAATGAAAACTAAACATTTCTGCTCTTAAATATTTGTTAAAAGTTTTGAAAAGGCGTAATGCAGAGGCAGAGGTCAATCCTCATTTGTCTTTTGACTGAAAGTCTTGAAAAGGGGGGAGAGCCTTCTTTTACATGAATAAATTAGAGAATTTCAATATAGATATTACAACACTAAATGGATTTTGCCAGAATACATTACAGCCATTAAATAAATCACTGTTGAACAGAGAAAAAGAGCAGACTGTGAAAAGAAATGTAATTCCATAGAACTTCATGACAGGTTCAATTAATCAACTAACTATAATTTAAGATATTTGTTATAGAGCCCATACAGGAGGAAGAAGATACAGATCTATGAAATATTTCATCGTTATGTGAGAGTATGGAAAACAAATTTTGCAAAGAAAGATCATTAGTTTGGGAATTGTCCATATCAAGTATCCA
>Ga0181612_159274_pt1 | contig 10641 bp, 6 predicted proteins | sample HoacroProtozoa21_FD_119630 | JGI IMG/M metagenome (GOLD analysis project Ga0181612, IMG submission 119630) | Hoatzin crop microbial communities from Cojedes, Venezuel. Combined Assembly of Gp0051906, Gp0051904, Gp0051908
GACCTACAATTAAAGATGAAAACACCCCAGAATTGGAGGGGGATAAACAAACCTCCCTTGCATACCACCAGGATAAAACAGAGAGGGGGCAAGGTTGAAGAAAACGTTAATAGCAGATTAAAAGACATGCATATGCTTCGTAAAATGAGATAACACGTGCACAGCTAAATGAACCAGAAACAATCTATTATTTTTTGAGGCGTTACATTAATAAACAATGTATGTTTGACAAAATACAAGGCAGAACACATGCAGTCATATTCTGATCAAGATTATATATATTTTATACATGTGATATTTCATAGAGCATGGTTTCTTTGATGATGCAAAGCCTCACCTATGTTAACATTTATTATGCAGGGTGTGCGAATAGGGCACAAGAAAATAGATTCTGGTATGCAAATAAGGGGGTAGATAGAATTATGTGGTGTGTGTTCAAAACAGCTTGAGAAGTCACAACCTACTTGTTATTTAGTTGATTTAGGACACACAAGTGGAATAAAACCATTTTTTTAAAATAAAAACCTTTTTGAAAATAGCAGAAGTGCTTTTTTGAAAGAGATGGGTTTCTTTAGATAGTGAAAAATTCATTTTTACCTCTTCTTACTCACAGAATAGATACCAGAAGTGGCCTGGAAGGGACCAGTTACACCTAGCATTTCCATAAAAACTTTTTTTTCTAGTAGGTACCAAATTTGGGACAACACAGGTTTTGATTTGAGGGGCAATGAAAACTTTAAGTCAGTTAAGACTGGGAGTGGAGCTGCAGCTGTCCATTAAACCTTACCCTTAAACCAATAGCAAAAGCTTGCTTGGCTTCCCAGGGACAGAAATCTACCAGAGTTGCCTAAAACCACATCCCAATTCAGGAAACACTTTCGAAAACACAAGCTTTATCACGGTGAAAAATAACACATAGCAAGATGAGCAGGTACTGACTTTCTAATTTCAAAAGCGTGCTCTAAGAATCAAGATACGAAGGCTTAAGTGGCAAAATGTTCCCCAAATGGAATGTTAAAACAGGAGGTATCTAGAATACATAGACTTAAACAAACAAAAAAAATCTCTTCCAAGGACTTTCACCTGTGTACTCATCAGGCATTTGTTCTTTTTCATCCACATTGTTCTATTTAAACTTCCCAACTTTTCCCTTCTAAAACTCTTAACTGTTCCACACCTGGATTCTTCCCATTATTTTCACAACAACTGTCCTCTGTGCAGGACATGCAGCGCAGCCTCTCCAACGGGAGCCTCTCTACGGTTCACCAGAAGCCAAATCAGCAGCAACTGAGGACTTAAAATCTCATTCTCCCATCTTCAAACAACCCATTTTATGTATTTTGATCCTCATGGGCCCCTTCCATCTCAGGATATTTTATGATTTGCTTCTTAAAAGGTCTCTTCTACCTGCTTTCAAATAGCAATGTGAGCATGGAAGACAAATTCACTCCAAGTTTTGGAAACACGGTAATCACAAGGTATCCAAATTTCTAAATGAACTCATCATCATGCACTATATAAATGTGAATTTTCATCAATTGCCAATTTCAACTTCAAGGAACAGTATCTCTGTTTTAAAATCAGAGGTTGGTTTTTAAGACTATCCATTCTTTTCTTGCATGTCTTAGGCACGAACCTTTGAAATTTTGCAACAGTGATAGCACATAAAATTGGGTTGACATTTCAGATCTTTTCACACATTCTATCAATTTGTGTTGAGAGAACCTGATCAAAAGAAAATAGTGTGATCTCCCTATGCTATCTGCCTTTCTAGAGAAAATGAAACGAGCCTAATCCTAGACAAAACTGTCCCACCTGGACTGGAAATCACAACGTATCTTGGTTTGGTGCGGATATACATTCATGAAGATTTGAGTGGAGCAATCTGACTCACCTCAGGAAACCAGAGTTGAAGCCTACCTTTGGATCTCGAGCATAAATAAACTGAGCAGTTTTGACAATCTCTACTGGATGTTTATCCACATAAAAACCAAACCAACCACTACATAATTTGGTACATTTCAACCTGACCATCCATTTTTACTCTTGAAAGCTCATGGGCAGAGGTAACTGCACACCAGGATCAGGCTGTGCTTGCAATGCTGGGCAGAGCACCTCGTCCAGCCCTCATTTGTTACTCTACTACCGCTCATCAATTTCTGAAAGCCAAAATATCCATCAGCTCTGTCCCTCCCCTCTGCTTGTACTCCCTCCAAAATTCTGGATAGGATGCAAAAGTGTCATAAGTATTACCGGCCTTTTCAAGCCAGCATTAAAAGAATAAGTTTTTGTTAACTCGGCAGTTCCTTTTAACACATTATAGACTTTGGAATAGATTACTGGTAGCCTGATTTCATTCATTATTTATCCTGGGCATTTTTGAAGTCCAGTAATTATTTTTCATCAAGATGCAAAGCCAGGCATAGTTGAAGAGGGGGGCAGGCACTCGTGTACATGCTGGATTCACACTCCACACTCGTAACTCTCACCAGCTCAGCTTACCTAACAAGCTTGGACTACAGGAAAGATTTTACGCATCTGTCACTAACACGCATCAAAGCCATCAGAAATGGAGTTTGGAGAAGCCTCGCTCCTAACAATTTATATTATTTATGTTAGAGAAACCACCTGCTTTGTCTGTGCCATAGGCACAGAACAGCTGCCACCAGACTTAAGGACTGCAAAGTAACGTGGTCTAAAAGCTGCCTTAGGAGTCCACACTTAAACGTCAGAGAAAACTGCGCGACACCTCCATCCACTGCTGACACCACGCGATCAGTATTTTATTTCCCTCACACGTCAAAATACTGTGCAGAATACAAAGTAACATGCACATAAATACACCCAAATGTTTTCAAATTACATCTTGTTAACGTGGAAAAATAGCATAGAGGTTGCAAGAAAGGAGAAAGGAATCACATACGCTCCAAATGCTCGGCTAGCTTAGCAGTTAAGCAAGGTACACACATAGAGAACATGGAAGACTGATCAGTAGATCCTTATCTACCTTAATGTACTCTAGAGTAAAAGTAAATCAATGTATATTAGCTGGGAGCTACCAGCAGCAGCCAGGCTCCAGGAGTCTCTCCAGGTGCACTAGTAGGCATAAGTAAGAAATACGTGCATTTCTCAGTAAGGGATAAACGGTTCTAACTTCTCCTCAGAGAGCCCTCCTATGTAGCAGCATTACTACTCTCCTGATAGATGCTCATTTCTTACAGTAGAGTGTCATAAATACAGGCTAACTTCTATATCACAGCTCCCAAGTGACCATCCTTTTAAATTCTGAATCATTAGAGCTCTTCAAAACCTAGTTAAATTAATAGAAGGGAGAAACAAGGTTTTGTTTCAAATTCTTAGAACCAGACTACTGCAAATGTGCTCCCCTGACTCTGTCACACTCTGTGTGTCTGCAGTGGCAAAATAAATTCAGGTTTGTTTTTTTTTTTTTAAAAAAAAGGGCTGAATCTTCAAACGAAATTTATCCGCTAGAAATTGGGCGGTGAACAGCCATGCTGAGTTCACTTAGAACAGTTAATTTTTCAGAGACAGCAAAACAGGGCAGGGTTGGAGAACAAGATTCCACTCCCCTAACATACTGTGCAGTCACCCAAAATCCCACACCACAGAGGAGAGCGCAGGGGCTCAGGGCTCAGCACGCTGGCTTTCAGAACCGTTCATTTGGCAACCACAGTTCCAGACAAGCCTTTGTGGATTCTGCTTATCCCTTGGTAAAATAAAGATGATAATTACCCTCCTTTCATTTGATTCTCTTAAAATTCAGCTTTACAATCACTCCCAACAAAGTCACTTGCTGTGATTCTTGCAAACAAAGCAACAATTGACGCATCATATAAAACATTATAGTGAAGTAATAGCTTCACACCTCCCGCTACGGGTACTGTGCTATAAGTATTTCTAACAGGCAGTTATTCCATTTAACAGCTACTAAATCCTTGGATATATTTATTAAAAGGCACCGAGCACTTCACGTTTAATTACTTCATAAAAGAAACAGAAGTAGTAGTGGAAGAAGAGTTAAATACTGTACTAAAAGGAAGAAGCTACAACTAATCACAATTAAGAGGAAGTCCCAGGCTATTTAAATGCTACAATCCAATTATATCAGGTAAAATGAATTACTTCTTTAATGCTGACTTTATATGAAGATACCTTCTTATTGCTCTCATTAATAATCATCAGACATCATTTTTGCCCATATTGGCTGCAATAACATTTCTATTAGCATCATGGTGTAGCAGGGCTGACAATTAAAATAAGAAATAAATCAAACCCAGAACTGAATAAATGTAATTATAGTTCAGAAAAGAGCTTTTATGACCATTTGATTAGTCAACTGAACAGTACTTATCTTTTAAATCTTAAACTCTGGTTAAATGAAATTTTAGACTTATTATAGCAGTCCCTGAAAAACTAAGATACAGGCAGCAGATGTTTTCAACAGTTCTTTAGCTGCCTTAGAACCAGTATGTGATACACTAAATGAGAAGCTTCAACAAAAATCGACTTAATAGGGCGGCATAGCACCAGAACATACAGAATTACACGGGGCACTTAAGACGACAAGCAAACAAACAACAAACCCCACAAACCAACTGCAGCTGCAGACGTAAGTGACCAGGCTCCCTTGGTTGTTGCCCCCTGGACTCTGTGCAGCTTTTCATGCCCGGAAACCTTACCACAGAAAAGCATCAAGCTACACATAACACCACGATCAGTACTGCCACAGCCCAGCCCACAAACAACAACAGGAGCAGTAAACTTCTTTTGGCTCAGAGGGTTTCATGGGATGTAAGCAGAGGCTACAGAACTGGACCCAGCAGCCACGGCACACAGTGACCAGCTAGTTCGCAACAGATAACTTGGTTTTTGCAAAAACCAACAGCACTTATGAAGAGTCAGGACTGCCTATTCCAGAAAGGAGAGAATTTATTTATGGGCAAAGAGCAAATAATTTTGGTGGCTTACCTACACCAGTGTATGGAACGCTGCCAGTCCCAGTCAGCTCAAAGGGATGTGTGAAGGTTTGGGAACTTATGAAACAAATATTTGATCAAACATGCAACACTATCAAATTTTCTCCAGGAACGTGCAGAATTTTTACTTCCAGCCTTGAACATTTGATGCTGAGAATTTGTGTGTGACTCATTTACACAACAAAACATGCAGAACAATTCTTTTCCCTTTTTCTTTTTAAAGAGTGAGGGAAAGGTATTTTGATAAGAGTTCTTATATAATGAAGTTTTTCATCCTACATTTTTCATCCTTCTAAACTTCAGGAGTTTAAACTAGGAATCTAGTCCCCATAGCTGCAGAAGATCATTGCAACAATTATATTCTCATCTCTTATACCAAGACACCTTTACTAAAACCACATTTGAAAGTAAAGTTCCACTCTTCCCCAGGGATAAAAGTAACAATAACTTCAGTTGTAGAAGCATTTACAGCTTTCTTTTCTGAAAAATTGCCAGGCAACAAAAAATAATCCAAAACCCAACCACAAAAGTTTTCCTCCATTTTCAGGAAACTAAAGTGCAATTCAGTATTAGTAGATGTTATAATATTATCATAAAAATTTACCATCAACAGACAGGAAAGAAATTTTTTAGAGAAAGAGCTAACAGACTGTAGTGCCACCCAACTCCCACAGATCTTTCAGTGAAAACTGGGTGACACAAGCCCCCCTTTTCTACAGTTGTACCAGCCCTCCTTCGGTCAGGAGACCCACCGACAAGAGGTACTTATTTGGCATATGAGTTATTCATCTCATTAAAACAAAGTGGTTTTATAATGAAAACTCAAGTAGAAGCATCTGTGTGGCAAAATGAAGACAGGTGCATCCAACCTGAACATGTTGGGTCCACGTCTGCCTCTGGATATGATTTCCTTTAAATTCAGATGTTTTCAGATTAAACCTTCAAAGCCATGTTTCTACCTTGCATGCACCACTGTAGCTGAATGACAGCTTGGACTTCAACATTACCTAACCTGGGTACTTTAAACAACGCTCACCAGATATAAGCACATTAAAGCAGCTACACAGCTTAGCTTTGGGTAGACCTGCTATTTTGGGGAGCAAACTTCAAGATGCATACGCAACCGACTACTATCCAACACACTTCTTACAGGTGCTCTGCTCCAGAGTTGCACTGTGTATGACCTTCAGCAAAACTTATCTTCAGAATGGTGTTTGGATACATTAGCCCCTCCTGCGATGCACAATGAAGACTAATGGGTTGAATGTAAGAGCAAAAAAAGTGACCACCACATCATCCTTCTTTAAACTTAAGTCCACAGAAATAGACAAGACATGAATTTGCTCTGTAATCTCCCAGGGGCAAGGGCAGCTTTCTGCTCTGTGCCTACACAAGCTTAGTGGTGTCTTTGGTTCAATGATTTCTTGGTCTACTACCACGTAAATTCATAATGAGAAAAGCAGAGTTTAGTTCTGGGCAAGAGAGGAAGGCATGCAAAAATCACTGGCCTCATCTGGATGTGTTGCTTCAAGTTTACATCTGGCAGTCACTTAAGTAGCCATGAGAAAGACCAGGAAGAGATTGGCCCAAGTCTTCCAAGTCTAACCATTACGTAGTCTTCTCTTGTGTGAAGAATAATTATGCATTTAGGGATTTTCAGGTTCCAGGTCTACATTTTCAAAGCAAGCCAGCTTCTTGAGAAGGTGGAGAGCTATCGCTTGTATTTTCTTTCAGTGGTATCGGTCCTATTACAATAGCTCATGCTGAGATGACACTTTCTATCCCAAATGATCCTAATTCTTCCTTAAAAAAAGCTTCTCCAAAGCTATGAAACACCATTACTTCTGGTGCTGGTGTGTGCATGTAGGCACCCATGTAGCCACACCTGCACGTACAGGGGGAGGACCAGTGAGGCCGAGATGGTGGCATTTGCCTTCCTGTCTCCTCTCGGGGACAAATGCCCTGAATTTGCACTGAATGGGAATACTGAGGGGGAAAAAAATCGTTGAAGAAGCTTAAACCACAGTACATTAATTTAAACTTCACTTTGAATGTGCCACTTTCTGTATTGCTTCTGGAAAGCAAAGTTATTTTTAAAAGCAGCAAAGCAGGCTCTATTCTTTTTTACTCATCACTAGCCCTAGAAGGAAGGACGCTCCTCTGAACACAGTGCTACATTCCAGTGGCCGTGCACGCCCAGGCTCACTGAGTTCAACTAAAGCAGCTCAGGTTTAATCTAGACTTGATGTTCCAGGGTGAACAGACACAGATCAGGCATGCCGAGAATGGGATTTACCAAACACAGAGTGAATGCAGATCTGGCAACTCTCGCCTTCCCGAGTTCAAGACACTAGAGACAAGTTGCATCTCTTCCAAGAAATAAACAGTGAATCAGCACAGCTCCAAGTTGTTGGCATAATGCAATCCCTGCTTAGTTTTAGTAGAGTTTATTACTTACAAAGTAGGATAAACTGCAAGTGAAAACTATTCCAGGTGAGAAAGGACTTCAATTCAATCCAACTGCTTCAGAAAGAAAATGAGAACCATGCTGCAGGCATAGTGCTGTTTAAAGCCCAACAAAATTTATGCCCTCAAAAGTTGCAAAGCCAAATGGACCAGACATAGGGGAGCGCTGTAAACTGTGCGAGAGTCCCTCTCTCTGCAAAGACAGAGCTTCAAAATTCTTTTAAAGCCTTATCAGAACAGAACTATGCACTTGATCCCACTCAACCAACCTGGCCCCCTTTCCCTGCCTCTGTGATTCAGGTGCTTACCAGTCCCAGAATTACCAAAATACTCCCCCAGCTGATGAGCTGTCACCAGGCATTTCAACAGTTAGCATCAAAAGTGAGTTAGAAGAGACCCAGGAACCCAGAAGAGACCCCTGGACCATTCAGGTGGAGTTTCCAAGGGCCTGTTCTCCAGCTGGCCAATAATGAAAATTGCACGGCTGACTGGAGGGAGCTTTGCATGCAGTCCAAAACAAACATAACAACTTGCACTTCTTAAAAAGCAAAATATGACTTCTGGAACTACCAGCACCTCTAGCTTATTAGCACCACACTTCACACTCTTCCTTACGAGAGGAAAAAAAAAGAAAAAAAAAGAAAACCCCACAAACAAAAAACCACCCTAAACCAACACAACAACAATTTATCACTCAGTCAAAAACCAGTTCAAAACCATGCGATACGCTGCTCAGCCACTCCTCCTCCCCTAGATTACAGATTAGAAAAATCACTAATTGCCATTTCACAGCAGACGTCTCTTCCAGACCAACAGCCAACCAACTTGCTGGAAGTTTCAGTTTACAGTAGCTCAAGGTTTGCCAACAAAGTGTCAGTGCTTTTGACAGCAGGACTGCTGCAGAACTGCAGTGCTGTCCCAATACTCCTTTAGGTCCCTTTGAAAATCCCAGGGTGGAGCCATTTCTTTTGGTCCATAACACACTATCACAGTACCGTAGTGCTTTTGTTTTCGAAGCTCAGTGGCCTTGGTTGCTAACAAACTTTCCTGTTTCTTTTGGAAGCGTCCAAATTACCATTAAAAGCTCTGATCCCTCTGTAATACGAATTATAAATATCCAATATAATAATTTCTGGACTACTCATGCATTGATTTGAAACCTCTCTAGACAATTTGCTTTGTATTCTACTGTTCTCCAGTGCCTTTTAGAGAAAAAAAAAGACAGGTTTTAGTTTCAGTATAGAGAATTCTTTAAATCATTGCAGCTTTGACTGTTGATTATTTTATAAAGCCACAGAGAACAGTTTACAAGGAGCCAAATGGGTAATCAGTATTTCCCATCAGCAATGGGCTGTGACTTGTGTAAATTGCATAATAAATTAGGTATTTTGAGATAAATGAATTTACAATAAACAATTATGGACTGAAAAGCTCTACTTCTTGTCTCCAAAGGAACAAGCTCTGGTTAAAATCAGCCACAGGTAGTTAAGTGATTATAAACTGTAAAAATAAATCAACCTGATATAATTGCTCCAAGGAAAAAATTACCAACATATTTAAAATTTCAGCAGTGCACCTTTTCCCATATCCATTTGGCATTATCTAATTACCTTCGCATTTCATTTCCATCAATGATATGACCTGTATTTTCCTTTTATAACTGTCAGGGAGGGGGTGGGAGGGTGGAGTGGAGGACCACAGTGATAAATCAGCCTCACCATTAGGACCGAAATGGCTCATCGCTGCAGCTCTAAATCCAGGATTTATAAAGATGTCTAGGCCATATAGCACACTTGTGGACACCATAATAAATTCATGAGCACATTGCCAAGGCAAACTACTTCATTATGTGGCAGGCTGCTAGCCATTAATCTAGCAGAGAGAGATTCCTGGGAAACTGAGACTGCTTGGAAATTTATGCAGGCCTAAAGTTACCCATTTCATTACGGATTTAATCTGCTCTTTCTGCCAGAGTGCATGAAAGGTTTTTACAGTTTGGATCAAGTGCTTGTAACTCCCTATTTTATATTATTTCTTCAACAATAATGTCCTAATTTTCCTCTCAAAAACTATTCAAACTGAATGCCTTCACGCTTGCCTTCCTCTAATATTACACTAGATAAAATATTTATACAATCAATTGACAAAGAGCAATTTTTTTCCCTTAAATGTTCCATTAACATGTAAATTTTCATACGATCTTTATCTCATAGGCAAAACGTGCTTCGAAATGCCCACCTTCTTCCAGGCAGTTAACCCTATTGTCGGCTGTAAAGAATCCAGATCAAAACAGATTCAGTGGCTTCGTTTCTAAAGCCCCTAAAGAGGTCCTGTATTTAAATTACTATTCATTGAAAGGAGATGTAGCTCCTAAAGTCATTTGCTTTCCTTTTTCTGATGGCTCATTCTCTCCTCCTCACACACATGTATGCAGACACACATGCATTTTAAGTCCAATTCCTATAAATAAGGTATTTCAAATCACTATTTTTAACTTTATAATAGAATTTCATAAAATGTCACTAATAACACTAATATTCCAGATACTGTGACTCTGACATACAGAGTTAGATTAATGAGAGCAACTATAAAAATAAAACTTCTTTATGTTGAACTGAGTAATTGCAGATTGCCGTCTTCTGTAAATAAAGATCTCTTCACATTCCAGGTGGCCTTGTTCATTTACGGTCATCATATTTCTGTTACTGTCCTGGTTTCAGCCAGGACAGATTTGATTTTCCTCCAGTAGCTGCTGTGTTTTGGATTTAGTATGACAAGAATGTTGGTAACACCAATGTTTTCAGATGTTGCTATGATGTCAAGGGCTTTTTCTGGTCTCCCGTGTTCAGCTGATGAGCAGGCGTGTAGGCGCTGGGAGGGAGCACAGCCAGGCAGCTAGCCCGAGCTGGGCAGGGGAAACATTCCACACCCTGGACGCCATGCTCCATTTATGGATGGGGGCTGCCTAGGGGGCAGGAATCTCTCTCTTTTCCATGAGTTCTCTTTTTTCCCCAGGAGTTCGAACTTCTCCATGAGTTTGGTGAACTATGCAAAATTCACGAGTTTGGCACAATCTGCAGAATTCATGGGCTCTGGGAAACCCATGGGTTCTGCAACCACTGCTCAGGGACTGGCTACACGATTGGTGGGCAGGGAGAAAAGCTGTATTGAGTATTGC
>Ga0181612_160036_pt1 | contig 10641 bp, 6 predicted proteins | sample HoacroProtozoa21_FD_119630 | JGI IMG/M metagenome (GOLD analysis project Ga0181612, IMG submission 119630) | Hoatzin crop microbial communities from Cojedes, Venezuel. Combined Assembly of Gp0051906, Gp0051904, Gp0051908
CCCACCTCTGCAGCCTGTCCAGGTCCCTCTGGATGCCATCCCTTCCCTCCTGCGTGTCGACCGCACCACACAGCTTGCTGTCGTTGGAAAACTTGCTGAGGGTGCACTCAATCCCATTATTCTCGTGGCTGACAAAGATGTCAAGCAGCACTGGTGCCAACACTGACCCCTGAGGAACACCACTCCTCACCGGTCTCCACTCTGACATCGAGCCCTTGAACACAACTCTGAGTGCGACCATGCAGACAATTCCTTCGCCACTGAGTGGTCCAGGCACCAAACCCATGTCTCTCCAATTCAGAGACAAGGCTGTCATGCGGGACAGTGTCAAAGGCTTTGCGCAAGTCTAAGCAGATGACAGCAGTTATGCCTCTTTCTATTAGCTATATCAAATTCCACAACTATACTATAAGCATGCGTGACCAAAGCAAGTATTCAAAGTGTATCTCAGTCCCAGCTCCAAAATGGTCCCCGAGCCTAGAGGCACCTCCTAGTGATTTATGCATTTACATCACTGTGCAGCCAGCTGAAGTCTACCACTACTGTTCAACTGATCAGCAGCAGCTTATTGCACCATGGTCAATGCTGTCATTTGAGATTGCCAATCCACATCCTTACAAGGTTTTTTATTCCAAAAACCAAGCACAGAATACACCAAAGTTGGCGGCCTGGAGATGTCAGACACTCATCCTACACAAAACAGGAAGGTTCGACTGCGTTACCCCTTATGTAACACAGATACACGGTTTCTTCTCTGAAAGGAGAAACCTAGAAAAACAAAGGTGAACGCTGAATAAAAACCAACCATTACACTACACAGATTTTGTATTTTTGTTCTCCCTCTGTCGTATTCTAGAAAGCAAAAGCATTATTTACCCATCTGTGAGAAAGCTTTTGGCTGTGGTGCCTGTAATACTGCTGGGCGTAGCACACTTCGCTGCTGCTCCTTCGGTTTCTGGCTGGGGAGACCTGCAAGTACAAAGTATTTTCAAGAGCAATAAAGCTTTAAAGTTGAAAAAATCAATTCCATCTCATCTTCTCTGTAACTGCTTACAACAGAATATACAATGGAAAACCAGACATTTAAAAAGCTTCCAGCCCCTCCTTTCCCACCCCTCACTCAGCCTCAAAATAGAACTAGTCCCAAATATAGAAGACAACTTCCTAGCCTTAAAAGACACTTTAAAATGCATTCTCTACCGCATGCGGGAAAGCACAGAAGGAGAATATATGACAATGATTGAGAAATAAAAGTCAAAATGTAAGAGAAATGAACGGTACACAAGCAACTCTATTCACTGACACAATTAGTCACCGTTCCAAGTCTACTTCTTCCACAGGAATAATTTCCAGATACTGGTAAATGATTTTTTTTTCCTTCTTCAGACAATCAAATGTATTGGTAGTGTAATAATCTTACACATTGTTTTATTGAACAACCTTTTAGAATTTTAAATTAACTTAGCCTCTTTGGTTTGCTGTAGTAAGACACACAGTGCTACAGCTCTGTAATTCCGCTCTGATTCAAAAAGCCAACTGACCTTAAACAACCTAATTAAAAAAAACCCCACCACCTTAGCATCAACTTTAGAAGGTTATGGCAACCCCAGAAGGTTCAGTTTTCTTCACTGAAGAAAACAGAGATGAACTCTTGATCTGATAAAATACTGCAACAGAAGTTACTCATAGCAACTCCGCTGAATATCCTGCAACCAGTTCCATTTCAGGCCACCCATGTTCAAAGGGCACGACACCCACCGAAATATAACAATTGTCCCAAGTTCAAAAGTTCACACGTCAGCTCAAAAAAACTTGTTATTTAACATCTACTGCTCTTCCTACAAACAAAAAAAGTTTCCCTATATATAAAACAAATAATAACTTCCATTACCAATACAGTTTTGTTTTTTCCTCAAACTCCTAAGGAGCTGTAACATTAACATCTTTCTCGTACTGGCTAGGTCTACATCAGCAAACAAGGAACTCAGTAAGAGCCAAACCACACAGTGGAACAGGCAGGATCAAGGACCCGACGTCCAAACGCCCGGGAGAGGAAGAAGCGGGGAGTGAACCACATTTCAGACTCTGCTCCAGCCTGAGCGCCCATTACAGCTAGAAGCTGTTCAGGGCACTCCTGGAGCACCCCTTTGTTCCAGTTTGCTACCAAAGGAATTGAGTTCATGGAGCCCAGGACTACTCTAAGAATTGAATCAAAGCACGTTAAGCAGAGACAACTGGGAGATACATGTCAGAAATGCACAACTAACCCAAGCCAGAAATTGGATGTGGGCATAACCCCTCTGAAGCATACAAGGATTTTTTCCTGCATGAACACAGGTACTGCCACCTTCCAGGTGCAACAGCAGTTTGAGGAAACTCCTAAGTAAATAAAATGCTTGAACTGGCTTCTTTGTATTGCTGCAGAAAACACCAAACTCACCTGCACTGGGTGCCTGACCATGGATAAGTATTGGTGGCTTCAGCCGGAACCCACTGCTTTTTTCCTCTAGAAACAGAACACAAAACTGCATGGACACAGCTGTAACACACTGCATACATTCAGTCAGTCATAAAACGCCTCATGCTCTCCCATCGTAATAACCCACAAGTTTTAGAAACATCCAAAGTCATAAGGAGATTTCCAAAGAACAAATTCCCTTTTTCCGAAAGAAGTCTGAATTTCCAGTGACCACCACAGCAAAGATATAGACAAAGACAGAAACACAAGTTGTTGCAAGAAAAAAAAACCTCAAAATTGTTTTTCAGGAGAAACACAAAACAGACCATTTTCACAAGAGACATGGAGGCACTTAACAGGTTTTAAGTGAGAATCAAACTAAAGAAAGGACAAACAAAAGTATGACTGAACATGACAGCTGCTAACAAGCATCCAACTGCTAATTATGATAAATTAAAACTTATTTGCTTACTTATTATTTCTCTTGTAATTCCATCAGCTTTTGCCTTATGCTTTTACACTATGTATGTCAAAGAAATTCCTTGGCTTTTACTCACTACATTTAAGGGTTTAGATAAAATACCGAAATCTTTAAAAAGAGTCAATAAATCCAGAGTTATTACAAAATAAGTTCCTAAACAACGTACAATTACACAACGTTTCCTTTTAGGGGCACAACGTCTGTGCTCAGAAGACGACAACTCAGCACCTTACCATCTTAGTGTACTTCATTATTCTCATGTCATTTAAGCCTAAGATAACAACGTGCTGTACAGCGATACTGGCACCACCAAACCGCAGAGCAACGGAGATTAACAACATAAGCAGTACTGTCAACACAGGGCTCACAGGTCGTGGCTGAACATTATCTTGACCGCAGATTATGGTTGATTTGATTTTCAGTATTAAAAAAAAGCAGTATCCAAAGTAGGTAAGTCAAATTCTCCCCTAAGTTTTAACTTGAGGCTAACAGGTGGGCATGGAAGCGCACTGCAGTCTTTCACCACCACTCCCAAAGCATTTAAGAATTTTGGTATTTGTGATTTTAATTACCTTCAGGAAGCATGAAATCAAGCAATGAAGTGAGCAAGTGAACAGCTCTAAGATCAGAACCATCACCACTTCCACTCTCCCAGACAGGATCTTACTTCTGCAGTAGCAGAGTACTTTGGGTTGGGACAGACTGACAGCAGTTTGCTGAGAAAAAGCTGGAATGTGAGGAAGCTCACCTGGTTCCGAGTCAGAGTTGCCTGTAGAGGGTTCACAGAAGCTTGATGGCATAAAGACGTTGTTCTTCGTTACTGCAGTCAAGGAAAAAGAAAAATACAGAGAAGTTGTGTATATCGTTCTTAATTATAAACATCATTCCCAGACATATCAGGGCTGCAAATTGAAAATTGTTTTTCTAGTAATTTATTTTGTTTATTTTAGGTTTTTAAACAGGTCATTGTCCATAAAATCCCCTGAGCTTCTCCTGAAATGGAGAAAGAGAAAATTTGATTTATTCTGAAGGGAAGACAAACACAGGATTCCTGGTCCGAATTGTAGCTGAACTAGGAAATAAAAGTGATGTTAGAATGTGTTCTATCCTTACAAAACGTGAAACATTTCAAACGGCCTCTGCAGAGAGGGCAGCAAGCAGTGTAATGCCTGCTGAACAGTGCAAGCTAACACCTGGCTCCTCCAACGGCGCAAGAGCGATAGCCTGGTCTGCACTAAGAGCTAGAGAACTGATCTTTGACCTGACCCGCAAGGACAAAAATTCTACCAACACGGAGGAGAGCACATCAGAGTATTTGCAGATGTCACAGTTAAAAAGCACAACAGTCAACAAAAGAGAAAAAAATATTTGACAGAAACAGGCAAAGGGCAGTGTTTCTTCTCCACCCTTTGCCGGGACGCAGAGAATCGAGTACCAGGGAGTCTGGTCGCGGCCCTGCTCAGCAGCTGGATGACTGCTGGTGCTGCACAGAGAACCACAGACAAGGCAGCTCACGGAGCAGGATGATCGGAGCAGGAGGTGCGTGCATCAAGAGTCACAAGGCACTGTCAGTAGGATGGGGTTCTTTGTCTCCAGCAGATCGTCTTGCATGAGGTAAATATGACAATATTTATCAGCTCTTTTAGCTTTTATGAGGCTGTGGAAGACGCTTGAGTACGTTGAAAAGAGAAACCCATCTCTGAATACCGTTATACTGAAAGATGCAGCACCTGACTTTCGTATTTAAGTTCTGGGGTTTAGGTTTTTTCGTATTTGCTTCTTTCCTTTAATTCCATCTTCTCTCTTTTTATTATGGTCTGTCTTAAGCTTAAACATGATGCAGGTTTCATATAAGTAAAATTTCTCTACCCTTGAGAGGAACATAACCCCACAAAAAATGTAAGGGGTTTGGAAAGTGAAAGATTTTCTGTAAAGCAAGGCTATCAAATACTGTCAGCAATATTCAGAGAAGCCTTTCTGGGAGTTGCAATTCCAATCAAAGTTGTCACTGCTTGACAACAACACACATCAGAACAGAACAAGGGAGCCAAACATGGAGTAAATGACCATATCCAGTCAAAATGCATTAGCCTAGCAGATGCTTGACAAAGCACACCGGACTCCTGAAACATCCAGTATTTAACCATAAAAGAGCCAATTAAATTGTTTTCCTTCACGTCTTAACAAATGTTAGCATTAAGCAAAATCTGAGATTTTAGAGATTCTAATCTCAAAAGATAAAGGCATTACAGACTAGAAAAGTTAGTGATTATAGCAAACCTTGGACTATGAGGTCCAATAAATAAATAAGGAAGCTCCTAAAAGGCTATACACGTTCTGCTATCCTAACAGAAAACCTACAAGAAACCCTGTTCATTATTTCTGTGCAGACAGTGCACTCTCACTACGAGTGATGGGCAAGCAGACAGCAGCAACACTGCTCCCCCGAACCGCACGCAGTTCACAGGACTGCACCCTGACACCCGCGAAGCTGCGCACCACAAAATCTCCATCTTAAGGCAGAGGGCTTCTTCCCCTGACCAGGACTGGCAGCATGAAATGAGAATACTGTGCTCATAAAATATTAGCAACTACATTTTAAATTCCACAGTCACTTCTTTCTTTAAAATTAAAAGCAAAATAACTAGATTTTAATCTTTTAGTCACACTTCCCAAATGTGCTGTATGTCAGTGGAATATTTTTTACTGTTCTCTCCTTTACTGTTTTTCTCCTCTCCATTATTTCCGTTAAGATGACAGAAACAAAGTAGCCAAGCCTCCAAACCTGCCCCAAGCACTGACCTGTCCTAAGTAACACAATTCTTGACCAAAGGTAAAACCTTCACAAGGTCTGTGGAGAGAGAAGGCACAAACTCTCCAGACTGTTCCTGGGGGTGAACACAGATACCCAACATCACCATTCCCGCTGAGTGAATCGCAAGGCTCCACCCCGGCCTCCGCCGCGATCTTGCTGCCTTGACTGCACACATGAACAGGCAGTCATCCTTCTCTCTTGCATTTCCCAGGTAAGAACACTGCTGACATGCACCAAATCCTCCCCACTTTAAAAGGAAAGGACCGAAACAACGTCAGCACCACCTGAGACTGGCAAGACTTGCCTGGCAGCACGTAACTAAGAACAAGGCAGCACTTATACCAATTTGTTAAGAAGCAACCTGATCACAACAATTCAGAAAGGTTTCTGGTAAACTCTTCAATTTAACAGCCTAAGATTCAAAGCTGAAACTACAAATATATATAAACCTACACACAGAAAATACTTTAAAAAACATATCTCTCAACTCCTTTGGGCTTCACTGAATTTGCTAACACAGATCATAGAAAAAATCAGAATACATGGCTGCTGTGGTCTTAAGCCAAAGCACAGCAGACAGCAATCAAACTGCTGACAGGACTGGGAAAAAGTAATTCTAAGAAGGAAACCCACCCCTCATATGTAATATCATACCAACATTTACCTGACTGAGAAGGAGGGAACTGAGTTAAGGATGAAGTTCTCTCACGCTTTACAGGTGGACAGTAGCTCCCATCCTCTCGATCGGATTCTGTAGGAAAAAGGCAGTTAGAGAAAACGCACAAAATCCTGGAGAGACATATACTCGTGCTTTTTGATCTTACAATCAAATATCTTACCATCTCCACCTTCTGGACTTGATCCATCTGCTGATCTCTGAAATCAGATAATAGTGACAAAATAAAAATCACATACTGAATATTCCAATCTCTCTGGATACATTCAAATGTTTTAATCATCAGTTCGGAGATTTATTTTTTTTTCTTTACTGTCAATGATATACACTCAAGGGAAAGCATTATTTTTACGACTTCTATGTAGGCATGTCAAGTTTCACCCAGATACTATTAAATAAGATTAATTCAAAATATTTCATACAGAAATAAGATACCTGAAAATTCATATCCAAGCACTAACATCCTTAGAAACGGTGCAACAATTTTTAGTTACATTTTTTATATATTGAAAATATGAAAATGATAATTTCCAAACTTGGTTTGATTTTAAACACATCACCGAAGTTCCAAGCTCATCACAAACACACCCATTATTTGGGAGTTCATCCCAAAGCACTCTTCCTAACGAACGTAGCTGGCATCAGTTCCTTCAACAGCAGGACAGCGCTGTAGCAATGCCTTTCAAAGGGCGCTCTACAACCAGTACTACGATATTTTGATGGGAATTAGCTATGGGCAGTCTCCTAGCATCTTCCACAGTACCAGGAACAAAACAGGAAGCATCCCAGGCTACCAACTATCACAGTATTCAAAAAGTCTTTGAACAAAGGTTTCACATCTTTTCTGAGGATTTCTAGGTCTCTCTCCTCCTGCTTGTTCTGCCAGTTCCTCAGCTGATGTAACTTCCCTTGTTCCTGCAAAACAGAATCCGACGACGGATTCCTTTCCCTATGGAAGGTGACCAGGGCAGCATTCGCACCTTCATCTCTACAAAATCTCTTGCCATACTGGACCTTCTCCCTAGTCCAACACCCACTCGTGTCCCAGGACAGATGGTCGCATGATCTCACTGCAAGGCTCTGGGCTGCCCTGGGGAGGGACAGCAGCCCACGGACAGAGCCCGCGCCAGCCCCAGAGCTCATCCTTCCGCACCACAACTACTTGTACTTGGGCATGGGGAGCAGGCAGGCAGGCGAGGATCGGGCAACACGCAACGGGACTGGTTCAGACTGCACAGGACTATCATCTGAAAGACATGCCTTGGACAGAAGAACTTCCTATTTAGCACTGCATACATTTAGAATCTAGACACTACTGTACTATCAGTATTTCACTCAGTTCTCGGAAAAAACCATTTACACTGCATTTTGTCTTTGCAATTCAGTTTAAGGGGTTTCTGTTTTGTTTTAGATTAATAGAAAAGTGTAGCTACCTCACTAGCATCCTCATCCAGTATTTTAAAAACCTTTAGCACAGAGAATGAAAAGCAAGTGGAACACAACCCCCCCCACTCCACAGATATCTATCAGCCCAATCACATTAATACCGTACGTGATGATCCACGCTCTGCCTATGTAATTGGTCAAGTACTCCACGCTACCAGAAGATGATCTTACTAGGCAACTCCCTCACCAACATGTACTAGTTTCCCAAAACATAAGGCTAAAGTAGAAAACCACGATGTCATCTGTCTGTGTCAGCAATCAGCATCTGAAGCCAGAAAAAAAAAAAAAAAAAAATCCATTTTTCACAGAAAATGTTGTCACATATACCAGCAATTTGTTTCAATTTTAATCAAAAATCCCAAAAGCAAAAGGAAACCATTTGGTAAGAAATCTGCAAGAATGGAATTACAGAGCTCTATGTGCAAAAATCCTCAAAAACCCAACAAGTGATTTCCCCCCGAACTCCAAAAACTTCTGAAGCTGTTGCTAGTAGGTACGGTGTTCTCAATGCTCAAGTAACACAGATCCAAAAAACATCAAACCCGTGTAGCACAGCTTCAAATTATCACATCGTTATTTCATTAACTGATGCAAGCACAACTAAACATCTCATCACTACATTTAGTGGGCAAGGAGCGTCAACATCCGAACCCAGGGAGTTTTCGGAGATTAAAGGTATGACAAGTCCACACGACAAGCGTTACAGCAGGTAGTGGAATTGCCAGCCCTACTCAAAGTAGATGCTGCACAGAACTAAAAAAGGGCTTCCTTTTCTCTCAAATATATTTTTTCCTACACAGGCATCTAAATAGCTAGATGATTTGGTATGTTACCTCCCATCCTTACCCACTCACACACTGTCAGCTTTTGCTTGGGGAAGTTGGGACGGACCTTGCAAATAACTCCTACCAGAAAAATGCAACAACAGATTTAAATCTTTCACAGACTGAGGAATTCAAAGGCCAGGGAAGAAAAAAGTCGTAATTTCTTCAGTTGATCCCCAAGCACAGACAGACCAAAGAACCTCATTTATGTCTGCCTCAGTACTGAAACTCCTGCCTAAGCGTTTAAGACATCCAGGTTTGATTTTCTGTTTTCAAATGAATGAGAATGTGCACGAGTTACTCCACTGCAGAGTTACCAACGCTATCGGGAACTGTTACTTAATTTTGTTACACTCAGAAAAGTAACCACACCACTCCGCTTCCTTGCTTTGATTAAAACACTTGCTGTCGATATTCACTCCCCACTACTTTGGCATTCATCTATCAGGTCTCCTCAACCTTGGATAAATCTCATTTTTTTCATTATAAGAATGCTTTCACCAATGACCATTACAGATCTTGAAAAATATTCCTAACTCCTTCATTGTTAGACAGAAGGCTGTCAAGAAAACACAGCTGTATGCACATGATCTACACAAACCCTACCTAGATGACAAACAATGTGGAACAACTTGCAGTGAGAAGTCAAATGCTTGAGGCAGCGAGAAGTTTCCTCTCCTCTCTAGTCTGCCTCTACCCACAGACCGAAGAGGAATCCAGAGCCAAGGTCTCCGTACCTCTCAGCGCCTTTGGACAAACCTGACGGAGCTAAAGGTAAATAGCAGGGGGGTGTGGGAGTACACAAATACTGTAGTAGTAGAAGCCTTATTTTCTTAAGAAGCCACACGACAAAGCAAGTCACCGCTGCAGCCAGCGGCTGCTTACCAGTGTTGCTTGCTCGGGAGAAGCTGAGGAGACTAGACAAAAAGAGGGGGAACACACGCATGACAAACAGTTCACCTGACAGACTGGAAAAAACATCAGATTACAATTAGCAATCATAAACAGCAGTCCAGCCTTTCCATTTCAGGCCTCTGGCTCTAGGCTACTCAGTCTGTACTTCACAGCAAAACATGTTTTACACTAGTGTACTACACAACAGAAATGAAAGCCAGGACCATCTCATTCCCCCATTTTTAAAAAGGGCGAAAAGGAAGACTCAGGGAGCTACAGACCAGTCGGTCTCACCTCCGTGCTTGGCAAGATCCTGGAGCAAATCCTCCTGGAAACTATGCTAAGGCCCATGGAAAATAAGGTGACTGGTGACCGCCAGCATGGCTTCACTAAGGGCAAATCGCGCCTGACAAATTTGGTGGCCTTCTACAATGGGGTTACAATGTTGGTGGACAAGGGGAGAGTAACTGATGTCATCTACCTGGACTTGCACAAAGCCTTTGACATTGTCCCACGCGACAGCCTTGTCTCTGGAGAGAGACGGATTTGATGGATGGACCAGTCCAACTGGAGTGGGGCCAGAGGAGGGCCACAAAAATTATCCGAGGGCTGGAACCCCCCTCCTATGGCCTCAAGTTGCATCAGGGGATGTTTAGATTGGATGTTAGAAAAATTGTTTTTACTGAGAAATTTTTTACTGGAAGAGTTCTAAAGCATTGGAACAGGCTGCCTAGGGCAATGGTGGAGTCCCCATCCCTGGAAATATTAAAAAAACGTGTAGACATGGCACTTTGGGACATGGTTTAGCAGGCGTAGTGGTGATGGGTTGGCGGTTGGACTTAATGATCTTAGAGGACTTCTCCAACCTTAATGATTCTGTAATTCTATGGAAGGCTCCGGGAGCTGGGGCTGCTCAGCCTGGGGAAGAGAAGGCTGCGGGGAGAGCTTAGAGCAGCTGCCAGGGCCTGGAGGGGCTGCGAGAGCTGGGGAGGGGCTTTGTGCAAGGGCCTGGGGTGACAGGACAAGGGGCGAGGGCTTTAGATTGGA
>Ga0181612_115745_pt1 | contig 10640 bp, 7 predicted proteins | sample HoacroProtozoa21_FD_119630 | JGI IMG/M metagenome (GOLD analysis project Ga0181612, IMG submission 119630) | Hoatzin crop microbial communities from Cojedes, Venezuel. Combined Assembly of Gp0051906, Gp0051904, Gp0051908
GATTCACATTTTTCTAACAGAGTTCCCTAGCAAATAGTTCCCAGAGCACACTTGGCTGTGTATTCTCAAGGACTAAAGTTCAGAAAGCTAAGAAGTGCCTGTCAGTATTTGGAGGAAAATAAAAAGACTAAGCTCATTAAAAATTCACCCTTGCCCTGTATTCCTAAAAGCACTGTACACCCCCATGGCACCAGACTTTTCAGGGTGGGCTGCCTTTCTATATCACTGGAAAGTTTAAAGCCAAGTATGCTTCTGGTTACTTTTTAGGCTCTCGTTAATAAAAAGGAATCATTTGGAACCAGCTCCCAAGTAGCACACTCAATTTTTCCTCTGCTTTTATTTCATGTATTCTATTGTAAGAAAGCACACACACAAAAAATCTATTAGCCCCACAATTAAACAAATAATGGTATTAACAACTCCCACTCACCACCTTAAGCAGGTTTAGCTGGGAGAGCTGAAGCAGCTGTCTCTGTCCTGTGTCTCTGCCAGAGGTCACCATCCTGCAAGCAGGATCAGCTGATCCTCCTGGATAAACTCTTGAGCAAGTGCAGTCTGCAGCACTAACATAAACCAACTCCAACTTCAGTTTACTCTGGCAGTAACGTCCTAGAAAAATAAAAGAGAGGAAACTTAAGGCTGGTAACTGTTTCATCACATAGTATCAGATAAATCCACCTTTGATTACATTTCAAAGTCCTAAAAAACAGAACAGTCAAGAGGTTTATAATAATGTTCTGACTTGCCATGAATTAACATGAATTCTCATTACAAAAAGGGTCACTAGTACAACCACTGAAACACACTACTAAAATAAGAGCTAAGAAAGGTCCTCTAAAGTTTATCCAGGTAAGAGCACATTATAAACATTTTTAAAAATAGCTATAGCTGCTAACTCTATGAAATAAAGCTATTTCCAAACCTAGGACTAGGACAAATTTGGGTATCTCTATATGGGTCTGACAATTTGCAGCATCCAAACTATCATATAAATATGAATTCTCAAATAGTAGAAAGATGAGAAAAGGACAAGGTTCCTACTCCAGTGAGGTTATTTTTCATGCCAGATCAACAGATGATTGGCTCAAAAGCTATCAATGTCTCTTTGGTATCCAAAGTGGAGATACAAATACTTATAGCGGATTCGCTTACTGGTAACTAAAGAGAAAACAGCAGGTGGTTACAGTTAAGTTTCTGGTGCATGCATCTCACACTGTCAAATTCACATGAAACAGAGAAAGACTTTAGGTTTTAAGTAATGGTGTGAATGAGAAAAGTGCTAAACAAAGTAAGTATACCCTGAAAGCAGGAAAATAATATAAAAGGAGTGCCAAGGTCTCCATAGCATGGGGTTAAAAGACGAGGGCAAGATTTATTATGCTTAGTCTAGAGTGTGATGCAAAGGAGTATGAGGCTGGGAGGTGGGGGAAGACTGAAACAATGAAGAACTTTCAAAAGGAGAATGATTTGCGATATCTGGAAGGATTTTATTTTACAATGCTTGAACTGCGCTTACGTGGCTGCAATACCACGAAGTCCTGGTCTAGGTGCATTGCGCTCAGAAGAGAGGATCTTCTGTTGTGGCTTTCACAGCACTTGTCCTAGCCTCCTACATATGGTTTGCACTGATACAGCTCCAGCTAGCCCCAAGACATCAAACCCTGACACAACCACCTCGTGCGACCTCTCGCACCACCCTTCCAAACAACACAGGCAAGCTCTTTTCCTCTGGGTCACGTTTGTAACTGAGCGCTTCCCTGCAGCTAAGCTAAACTCAGAGCAGGTATATCTCTACAGAGACGAGCAAGATCTGGTGTCTAACACAAAACCCCAGCCTAAGGTCAGCCTCTAAAACTGCCATGCTACTTCTTCAGGACTATCTTATTTAAACGATCCAGAAATACGGTGAGCAGGAGAGAGTAGGAGAGGGAGTGTGACACCGCTGGCTGGAGGAACACGTGGCAAGGGCAGGCGCGGAGCCAGCCAGCTCCCTGATGGCCAGGGAGACAGCCCCGCTCCAGCCCAGAGCAGCCCTCCCTGCTATTCCTGTCACGGGCCGCTTCGCACAACCTCTGCCAGCCCACGGATCAGGGCACAGGCACATGATAAGGATAAGCGGGAACCGAAACAAGATGGCACCAAATTAATTTCCCGCTGCGTGACCTATGTGCTAGATTTTCTGGCATCTCAAGAGGCACACAGAGGAACCCACTGGAGTAAGCAGGGCCCTGTGTCAGCAAAACACTTCATTTCTCACCTGAAATGCCCAGGCTGGCAGAGCTGCAAAGGTGAGGATTACTCACTGCTTCCAAGCACAGCACCACGTGTTTAAGAGATTACTATGAAGGGGCAGGGAGAGTATTCATCTCATTTTCCTTTCTTCTTTGTTTAAAATAACTCAGAACACACAATGAGTATGTGAAAGCTGCCTTTTCTTGCTCTCAGAAAATCAGTACAGGGAGAGGGAGTCCACTGGTTTATCGCCAGGCAGTGCTTCTTCTATGAAACACTCTGTGGATGACCAAAGATGATGCTATCATCACAAACATCGTGAAAGTAAAAACTGAGCAAGAAGAGGATTAGTCTTCAGCTTGCCCAATGTAAGTAGTTTAATCAAGCAAAGAAAGAAAAAAAACACTTGACAATTGTATTCAGTCAAGAACTGAGGAAGGTCCAAAAACACATTTAAAAATGAAGGTCACCAAATCTGACCTGTATTGTTCAGTGAATAAAATTTCCTCCACTCACACTTTTGTCCGTGGCTTTTGCTTGCTGCAACTTTTTTACTAAATATTTCAGCCAACAAAAGGAAATAGCAAAACCAGAAAGGAGACGACATTCTTTTTCAAGGAAACTGGAAACTAATTTAGCAAAGTGGGCCAAAGGAAATGCTGAAAATTACAAACCCATCCTACAGTTTAACATGAGCCAGAGAGTTCTAGTCTACACACATTTTTTTGTAGCACTAAATAGATAGCTCAGATTTGCTTCAGAAATCAAGAGAGAGAAAGCAGAACGGTCACCCAATGTGGATAAATAGGACAGCCTTTGGGACTCGGGAAAATGCTATGGTAATAAAATAACACAGTGGCAAACACATGCATTTGCCAAAGAACATACAGGTCCCTTTACAGCAAGAAAGACCCACGCTGAGAAGTGCAGGAGCCGGTTCTCTGTTAATCCACTAAAGGCGCAGGTTAAAGAGAGGTACCTGACAGGACTGGGCTGGGGGTCAGGTGGCTTTAGTTGCATTACAAAGGAGCAAAGCAGCGGAAGAAGTCCTCCCTCACAGCAGGATTAAGAGAGATTGTAAACAGGATGGAATTGTGCATCTGCATAGTCCTCAGAGGACAAAGTGGTTAAACCAGGAGAAAAGAAGAATAAAAGAGTGGTATCAGAAGGGAGTAGGGAAAGAGGGTTGAGGGTGTGGAGCAGGGCTTGCATAGTTCAGGAACATATCACCTGAAGAGGTTCCCAGCAGCTACAAGCATCACCACCTACTTGCAGGTGGCTGGTTTGAGCCAGGCTCTTCCAGGGAGCTCTGCGAGCGGCAGTAGGTGCACTAGAGACGTGAGGAGGCTTCCTCACAGGCCGTTGTGTTATGCTCTGTGATGCTCCATGGCCATGTCTTACCTGAGGTTTCTCCCTCACAAAAGGTGAGAGTTTACAGCAAGTATAACCTTTGAAGGGAAAGCACAAGCATTGAGGAGGATCATTTGTAGTCATCAGACTTGTGCCCTATTTTACGTCTACAAATACAAAGTAAATGAGAGGTGATTTGGCAATGGTGCGAAGAGGCTGTCCCTCTGAAACACCAACCTTTCCCTCAGTTTCGGGCCATGCCATGCCTCCTATTTTACTTTCAAACATCTAACAGGCAGAGAAATCCATGATGTAAGCTAGTAACTACACAAAATTAACTCTAGCCAACTGTGAATTCATTTGTTCTTTCTATTTGCAGTCTCTCCTTTGCTGAAACATAAAACTTGGTACGAGTCAGCATATTTCACCATATTTAAAATTATAACAAGGGCAAAAGCACAAAGAAAAATATCATTAATGCAAAAGATTAATAAAAATCTAGCGTAGGGACAATCATAGCACCAGAGCAATTTACTATGCTGAACTACTTCACTGACACCTTTCATCTTCTAGTTCTAGCCTAGCCTTTTTGCCCTCGAAAAATATTTTTTAAATTGTAATCTCTTCCTATGGATGACACAAAAAAACCAAAACCAACTCACCAAACTAATAATTCTTTATCCCAATTTGTAGAATGGGACCTTTCCTGCAAGCTTTAAGCACCTCTATGTGATTAATAGCAAAATAAACACCACTTGCCAAATCAGTCTGCACTAATCTAATCTAACAGCATCTAACCACTCTCCATGTTTCCCTATTGTTATACCCCTATGGAATAATTTTGCTAGCCCTCCCCTAAAGCCGTTGCTTCCTGTACCTCCTGCATCTCAAAGGCATGCAAATGAATTCTTAACAGCTTTTCCCCCTTCTTTGACACATACACTTTTTTTTAAACGGGCTAGAAACAAACACACATGTATGTATTTACATTGTGATAGTCTCCAAAGGCTCCATCCACCTCTGTGGTTAAACCAAACAACCAATCAGCAAGGCAAGTCCAGAGTTCAAGCAAAGGCAATCAGTGCGCCGAGCTCTTTCGCCAACAAACTGCAGGGCACAGGTTAGTCCCAGAATGGAGAGGTGCTCACCGGACTCCAGCAGCACTGCCAGGTGTGATTGCTTCCCCTGCTAAAGTGCTTGGTATTTGAAGTATGGGAATGTATTTCCTCTTAAGTAGGGTTTCTACCCTTTACATTGTCATAAAAACTGGTTTCCGTCACCTCTGTCAATGTATATGAGCTATTGCGATAACTAGGCACAACCCTTATTCCCAGTAAGTTAAATCTACATGGATAGGTCAAGCGTTACTAGAACAAAGCCAAAAAACACACAGCCCAATGGAAGTATGGTTTCTCGACTTAGATAAGATAAAAAAAACAGTCAAGGGCAGCATTTTCAAACATAAGGGCAAACAATAGGCCCCTCAGTCTGTACTGGGACACACTAATTAAAGCGCCATCCTTGTTTAGTAATCTATTTCTGTCAAATTGGATCATTTTGATTTCATAAGCTCTGCTTTGGTTAAATCCCAGGCAACATACCTATGAAGCAGTCTGCAAGCTTGTAAACAGCAGAGTACAGCACGTAGTTCCACCAGGACTGCCCACCACAGGAAACAACGGGGCTGCCACTCTTGACTGAGATATACTTGTGTTCCCTTGCGATGCAATCACTCCAAGCCAACACAGAAAAGGGTTCATTATTTGTCAGTCTTGCCAGTGCTGCCTCTGGCAAAAGCAACTGCAATAATCAGCCTAAACAGCTTACCTTGCTGCGCAAAGGGCATCCCTGCATCTGTCTGCATAACTGTGGAGTCACTTGTTCTTCCTGGTTGCGTGATACAGATTCTGAAAAGGCATCGCTTCAGGACAGAATACACAACAAACAGCAAGGCTGGGTCTAGCAAAAACACGAGGACTACCCCTCCTAGTCTCCACACTATCACACTTGGATGTTAAAGGTGATGGTCAAAACAGCAAGAGCTGTCAAGTGTTAGTTTTTCCATGGCGTTCACCTAGTGGGAATCCTCAAGAAAACAAATCCAGCTTCAGGTGAGGATGCCAAACTGCATCAGTGATGTTAGGCATGGGTCACTGAGGTACCCTTTCCGCACTGAAAAGAATTTAAACTTGCATATGTATTAGAGGAGGCAGAAGGTAAGAAACTTACAGCTGAAAACAGAGATTATTCCTGAATTTTGGGGCCAGGAGACGTCTACCAGCTGAATTCAAAAGACTTCTCTCCTTCCCTGATCAATAAAAACAGACAATTCAGGAAAAGTGGGCATCTCCAGATGTTCTCCTGAACCACCTGCAAACATCCAAGCATATTTAGGCTGAGTTTTAACCAGATGGCTGGCAGAGAGAATCATCCTGTTCTTGCAAGCACTCCACGGTTTGGCCTTGAATAAATCACTTGCATATGATCAGCACTAGAGAAGAAAGTTTTCTGCCCCTTTTCTTTTCATGTATAAAGGCATTCTATGAAAACAGGCAAAAGCATTGGCTGTTAGCCAAGAAAAAAAAAAAAACAAGGAGAAAAAAGTTACTGCTTCTTTATTTATAGGGAACCTTCACTTTCTTAGTTTTGGAAAGAGATTTTTAAATGAGATCACTGTACCACAGAAAACCACTCTGCAAGTAAGTGACAAAGGGGAATTTTCAGTTGGACCTGGTGACGGGTATTAGGGTAATTAGGGATTGTCATAGCTCAGAAAGAAGAGAAACGGACATCTAAGACCTTGACAGAAAGTGTAATGTTCCTCTCCCTTGCCTTTGAAGGTCACCTTTATCCTTGGTGAGATTCTCCCTCTGCAGGAGTGAGCAAACAAAAATGCATTGCATACATCTGCTGATTTTCTGTACAGAACTAAGTTTCCCATGAGATTCCTTTGCTCTTCCTCCCACTTTTCAGCTATTCATACTCCTCTACACTTCTAGAAATGAGTTATTTGATATCAGTAGAGTGGGTACGTGCCTGTAACTAATCTACCTAGTAAAAGGCAACTCTGCCTGTAGATCTGCTTTTAGGAACTGCCGTCTGACATAGGCAGCACCAAGGATGGATCAAAAATCCCTGGGTGAAGCTCAAGATACAGCCGGATTGCAAAACGAAACCGGGTTTTCTGAGGCCCCTTTCTCTGCACCCCCAGGTGCTGCGCTCATGCCCTATAGATACGCATGAGTCGCAGTACAAAGCCCAGTTGGCAGCTAATTTGGATTTAGCCATTTCACACTTGCAAGCCAGGGATTCAAAGCCGAATACCCGGGCCCCCTCCCACTTTCCAACACAGAAACAATTTAAAACAGATCTAACACCTATGTAGTACTGATTTGGTTATCTTCAAAATCCCCATTGTTCTGTTTAAACAGCATATCCTCCTAGAATAGCCTCCTTTTGATAAACAACTCCTTCTGCATGTCAGCCAAACAACAGTTTTGGTCTTTATCTCAAGTGGACCAGCAGCAGAAACAGTGTGTGGCGAAGCGGGGGAGGAGGGGGTTTTAGCTGAAAATAGAGTTCATTGTCAGCTCGACTTTAAACTCAGGTTTTTAAATAGGTTTTGGAATGTGGATATGAAGCAGTTAAAAGAGCCCTACCTCCAGCCCTTAAAGGAAGAAACGTCTGTTCACACACTTAAAAGCGTAGTAGGACCTCAGATAATGGGGTCCTTTGTGTGTTGTACACAAAAGTTTCTTGTATAAGAAGGTCTAAATATACAGGAAACAAAATATTAATTCCTCGGGAAACAAACAAAAAATAGAAATGCACAACTCCAATGAACCTGTTTTTAAAATAAAAAAATCGAAATAAGAGTGATGACATTTAAATACATATTAAAAACACATAATAGCACATATATAATTTTTAAAAGTTGCATAGGTCAGAGACTTCTGTGCCTTTTACATAGTCTGTAGGAAGTGAATGGAGGTTCTACAAACTACTGACTTTTTTTTACACTCCACATATGCATTTGGTGGAATGTGACCACTTCTGAAGCGTTTGCTTTATGAAAAATACTAAGTCTTTTCAGTAAAATATCATTGGCATGAATTCACAGTGACACTACATAGTCTGATTGTATATTTTATTTGCAATATCCTTTCAGCATGGCTGAAAATGGTCTTAACTTCTATTCTTAGGATTAGTGGGTGCGCAAATGTGATATACACACTCTAAAATCTGTCACAAGAAAATGTTAGTTTGTGTGTTCCTTAAGAGCAAGTTATCCTAAGAAAGCTAATCCTTGTAAAAGCTGATATGACTGATTTTAGCAATCCTCAGCATGTGTGCTAAATAGTAAAATAGAAAAAACATACACCCAAACACAAAAATAATGCCCAAAGAATAATACAGGCTAAATACCATTTATAGTCTATCTTCTGGAAACCATGCAACTCTTGCAATATCAATGCATTTTGCTAGCAACTGTGTAAAGCGCTCCTGCAGTTAGAGAAGAGGCAGCATTCCTACCCTACTCTTATGTTAAAAAATACTCTTAGGTCAACAACCAGCAAGGGAAACCACATCACTTTGTTCTAAAATGTTTGCTGAAAAGCCATAAGTGGCCTAAACAACACAAACTTCAACATCTTCAGCAGTGCTATCTCCTGTCAGGGCTAACTGACAGCACACCCCGGCCGTGGGGTGACCCCAGCGCACGCAACAGGCCAGACCTCGGATAAGATGGGTGTATTTGGAAAACGCTGGCAGTCGGTGCTGCCTGGTTCCTAGGCTTCCCACAGATCAAGCATCTGGGCAACGTTAACTGTGGCATCCTGTAAACACCGGCTGGATGATAACAGAGTGTAACGCAGGCAACAAAGTGACCATGTAAGACTGTTTTCCTCTGGTTTGGTGGTAATCAGATGGCATAGCCAAATGCTACGCCTTTGGAAACGAGCTCTGGAAGTAGTTAAAGAAGTGTTTACAGCACAGTCTGCAACAGATAAGGAGGAAAGATGCTCCTTAAAAGTCAGGAAAATCTATCTGAGCCTAAGTTTTTTCTCCTGTTCGACACCAAGATGCCTCAAACACAACTGCAGCCAGGGAATCGGACTGGCTTCCCAGATTTCCAGTGTTAGGGGCTAGCGACACGAAGCAAATTCTTGATCCACTAACTTCAATGGCAAAGCTCCCCACTGATCAAAGAGGTGACAGAAGTTGTCCAAAGAACTTCAGCATAGGGTAATAAACTTTTCAGGTCTTGCCATTAGTATTTTAATAGGCCAACATGCCTATATGCACACGCATATGCTCAGATCATCAAATGAGATGTGGAAAAACTTAAATATAATTGTTGTGCAATTGACAGGCAGGAGCCAATGTCGATTTTATTTTTACTAATGAGATTTTCTGCATCTTGGTGGCAAAAGTAAAATACTGCCTCATTTGTATTTTCTAAAGAAATACAAGTTAATTCCATTCATTCAGAACTCCACACTGAGAAATGAGTGGCAGCAAGGATTCACAACAGATGAACTGATCTTCCTCCCATTTACGAACATTTAACATCCTTCTAACAACTACAGTAAGTGCTGCTGCAGAAGAACCACCTTTTTAAACCCATTTTGGCTAGAGTTTGCTGCTGTTCAGTGGTTGAATGGAGAAGGATGACTTCTTCATGTGGCCAGTCTCCAGAAGTTCTACCTGGGCTGCTGACAAGCACTCACCCACAGTATGAAAGCCTCGTCTGTGCAGCTTATTAAACATTTCATAAGTTTTAAAAAAGATGCATGAAAGGAAAATAATAACAATTGTTTATGCTTGTAAAAAACTAGAAATCTGCTGCTATGAGGACAGCTGGCATTTTACATTCATCTCTGATTCAACTGCAAGAAGAGAGATATAAACTATCTACTCTTGTGGAAACTTGTTTTCACGAGTTTGAGTTTAGGAATGGTTTTTTGTTTGGGTTTTTTTGAAACTGAAATAAGCTACATTCAAATAAAGCATATGGTTTTTCTCCACATAAAGAAAGATAGGTGCTTTCCATCTTTTAAGGTCAGCTACAACTGAAGGAAGCTTAGAGACCATAAAAGGAGAAAAGAAACAGATATCTTTTTAAGGAAAAATAATGGATTTACCTGGTAAAAGAAAGATTCAAATTTAAGGACTTTGAGCAATATTGCTGGAAAAAAAGGTCCATGCATTCACGTTATGCTGCAGAGAGAAAAACATGCATGTAGCAATTACGTGCAGATATGTCACTGAGGAAAACTAATACTGTGTTATGGAATTAAACACAGAGATGAAAATTAGCTGCAAACTAAAGGTGAGGAACAGAGTCCAGTTTTGGACCTAGGGCTCTGACAGTATGCTTTAGATATTCAGAATACAAGCTCAAGATCATCAAGATTCCTTTGGAGGGAATCTAGGTTCATTTCAATGGTCCAGAACAACTCCTTTAAGGAAATCAGATCATACCACAGAAATGTGGAGGCCCATCAGATAGCAGAGGGGCTTACAGCAAAAATAGAGTCCCCTGTTCTCAATGCTCCTTGGTGCAGCTTCTACAAAATAAACATTTTTCTCCCACTTTCCCTTACTTTTTAACAAATTCGCAAATGCTTATGAAAACAGAGACAAGACTGCATCTGGTTTGTCTATGGCGCCATTTGTTGCTATAGGGAGACTACTTGGAAAAGGTGATGAGTGGTAAGTTGATGAATGATATTAATAGAGAAACAATAGACAAATTTCTCCCAATGCTGTGGTTAACCCTTCAGTGTTCACATTTCGGTTTCTCCTTCTTCTTCAGGAAGCCCAAGCAGAAGATAAAGATTACACCTCCCTGCATAAGCTGCTAAGTATTTTCCCCTCCAAAATGTTAGTATTTTTCTCCTTTTCACTTCCATGAGCACTGTGAATGTAAAAACATTTTTGGAAGTGGGGGGGGAAACCCACTGAATTATTTCCCCCCCCCCCCCCCCCCCCCCCCGCCCCTTCCTCGAACAGAAAAAACAATCCAGAATTAATAAAAGTGAATGTTTTTCTCC
>Ga0181612_104971_pt1 | contig 10638 bp, 3 predicted proteins | sample HoacroProtozoa21_FD_119630 | JGI IMG/M metagenome (GOLD analysis project Ga0181612, IMG submission 119630) | Hoatzin crop microbial communities from Cojedes, Venezuel. Combined Assembly of Gp0051906, Gp0051904, Gp0051908
TGTAAGTAGCCCTTAAGGTCCTAATTATTCTGGAAGGCTGCTCAAATCCAAAGCTTTTCTACTGAAAGAAAAAGCAAGGTTGTACCCCTTTAAAACATCTTTATGAACCATCAACAGAGCTCACTGCTTGGTAGGAACTATTTGCCATCATCAGTTAGTTAAACTAGCAGTTTTCCTGTTTAAATAGATGTAGTAAAAGTGATGATCTAGACCGTAGGCTGACCATGTGTGCAGGTGTTCCGAAGGCTGGGGATCCCAAAGCACTGGACAGCCATTTCCTGGGATGCAGCTCTGGAGTCAGTGCACCTTAGCTTCTCGCTGTGGCTTGCCTCAGCCAAGGGCGAGGCATCAGCAGTAGGAAGGAAAATGCTTTTCCTGAAACCTGATTCTGGCAGTTCTCAGGGCTTAGAAACTCTCTGCGGAAGAAGTGGAAGCCCTGGCAGTGGTGTCTTTGGCTGAGCCCTCAGACTTTTGGTTTGCAGGTACAAATTTGAGGCTGTCAAAATTTTTAGAATGCTAATTAATCCACAGCTACAAGTATTTTTAAAAATCTGGCTCTTTTTCACTCCTGTAAAGCTGTCAGGAAGAAGGAGGCAACAAAGTCCATTACCCACAGCTGTGGGGATCCTTAGATTTGCTGCCTTCATTTTGTGCAGAATTCCTCTAAACAAAATGTTCCAGTTGTTTTGGTATTGTTATAGAAGACTGGATATTTTCCCTGCCACAGGAAATACAAAAACATCCAACTAACCTGCTGCTGTGGTTTCTCACACTGTCAGTAGAAGATGAGTGGAAAAGCATTTTTAAAATTGTGAGTGTGATGGGCTGTATCCAGTTGTAGCTCCCAACTGATAGTGGTGCTAGGTAAGGCACTAGGTCTGGCCTATCACCAGGGTAGGTGGGGGGGGCAGGGTGGTGCTCCATGTGGGGCTTAGGTTTAGCTTAGTAACTGCAGAAGAAGAGGACGCAGCTACACAATGAGCAAGGGTGACTGCACTTCACTGGACCTTTGGGGGATAATCACCAGAAAGTACGAATGGAAGAACTGCTGCAGGCTCAGAGAGCCGTTACGGGCATTTATTCTGTGAAATCTGCACAAAAAGCAATGGAGGGAAACTCAGGACTCCTGTGGTGTAGTGCTGGGCTAACACTAGCTACATTGTGGACATGATTTTCCAGCTGGTGCTCTAGTTTCTGAAGATGGTGAAGTTACTGTAGCACAAGGGAACCGAAGATGATTAAAAAAACCCAAACAGATTTCTTTCACCGAGCTGCAATATTTGAATCACCTGTATGACAATATTCTCCATTTAATCCATTAGGGTGCACTGGCTAAATTGGTACATATACTTAACAGCAAGTACTTTCAGTCTGTCTGCAAGCAGGGATGATGAGTAATCAGTATTGCAGATAATACACATTCATAATACTTCGTAAGAGTAATATCTCCATCCAATGCACACACACACAGAGTGTCATGTTAACCTAGTTAATAACAAGTCAAAACTTGTTTATGCCTTATCGTATTCCTCCTGCATCAGCCCATTGAATTAGCCCACATTATAGATATTAACCTACTACTTCTCTAATACTCGTATCACCCCTTGAAATAACATAACAAAGTTCCAGTCTTGTAACAAATGTTAATTTGCAGTTGATGTTGTTGAAGAACCAGTTCACTGTCCAGACCAGCTTCTTTTTTCATAGTTGGCTTTATTGCTTTTGCTGTACTGAAAACCCTGCGGGTTGCTGTTTGGATATACTCAAATGAGATTTCATGACAAAACAGCAGTTCAAACAGAATAATGTGGGTTTGGCTTTTCTTCTGGAAAAATCAGGCATTAATATTTTTATTTGGAGAAAATGCCGTTTTTGTTGAATTTAACTTGAATGATCTTCTGAGTTCAGTCACGAAGGGGCGCAAACAGCAGCAGACTGATTCCAGATGACCTATGCTGCAGCAGGAGCAGACCACGAGGTGGGCTTAGAGCATTACAGGAGTTGTAAGTAATTTGACATGTCCATTGTAGCTCATCTTTAGTATTGGAATGCGAGAGGTTTATTAATGCTGTGAAATAATTTTCTGCCTGTGACCACTTCTAGTGTTTCCCTTTTTAAAATTCATAATGAAGATACGTTAAAAGAGAAACAATACCTGCAGAGGAATGAATCTTATTGATGAGATGTTTAGATCCCCACTACCCAGAAGGCAACAGGCAAAAACCTGATAAAATAATTAGATCCCAAAGTTTTAGAAACTGTTTAAAGCATTCTTTCTATGAAGTTTTAGGGGGATTTTTTTTTCTTTTACATTTCAACAGGGCCGTTTCATTGAGCACAGTGCTAGTTTTTCTGCAGTTTTTGCTAAAATGCTGATTTCCAGCAACAAAGACAGTAGTGACAAGGTAATTAAGTGATGTGAGCAGAGAAGGAGGGAGGAGAGTTACTGTGGGAGATAAGCACACTTCCAATTCCCCTTGTTTCTTTCCCCTTCATTAGCTGTGAATTTGCAGGAAACAGCCGAATAAAGGAGAAAACCTGAAAGAGCCTCTCCCACCCTCCCCTCCTTGTCTTACTCCTGGACTGTACCAAATGTTTGGTGCATAAAATTGACCTGAGGGGAACGTGCAGGCTGTTCTCCGGGACCATTCCCACCTGCCACCCATGTGTTTGCCAGGGGTAAAGGGATGGTTCTCTTTGCTTGACTGTCCCTGTGCCAGCCCCCGGTTGAAAGGTGCTGGAGAGCATGTTGTTTTTTGGCAGCGGTAACTAGGGAGTAACCTTTGCCACTTGCATCTGCCTCCAACCCCAAAACATTTGAGCAGTAGAAACCTGTACAGGGTTCACAGCGTTCAAATAAACAAGTTTCAGCTCATGCACGATGTGTTAGTCAGCTGCCTTGGGTGAAGCTATTTACAGCTAGTTCTGCTTACCTCTTGGCCTCTCTAGCCTGCTGCCCCCCCTTCCCCAAATTCTTGATTGGTTTCCAAGGTATGACTAATGCATTTCTATAAATGCTTTGGGATTCACACCCCAATTCTCCTACTTTGATGATTTGTTTCATCATTTTCCTGTTTACTAGTGTTTCAGTCAACAAGGGTTGTTTGCTGCCTCGGTGGAAAGCAGGAGTAACAATGGCTTAAATTATTCCTAATCAAGTTCCAACTCCTACCTGATGGGAAAGATGACAGATTTATTCCTTGTGAGACATCAGATGCTTTGGTGATTGGCATCAAGATAAGACCTCAACTACATAAACAGTGAATGAGATTAAAGGACGGTGGTGGTATTAAGGATTAAAATGAAAGACTGTACCCTTCTGCCAGTGAATGCAAATTGGTCATCAGAACAGTCACAAACACTTTCTGTTATTTCATTTAGACTTGTCTGGGCCAGCATTTATCAAGAGATCTGACACTCTTACAGCTTCATAGTGCACTGAGACTGAAGCTTTATAGTGTAGGAGAAATTATGTTATTTAATTAGTCCTAGCCCTGGTTTAAATACAAATGAATCCTGTCCAGTAAACTGGGCAGCAGGCAGCGTAGGAAAGCTACCCTAAAGAGACACAGAAGAGAAACTGCAAACACTGGAAAATGGCCAGCTGTGTGTCTCCCATCTGCGTCTGACAGAAAGGGCATGCTGGGATGTGGCAGGGGTTAATAACTGGTAGGGGGCAGCTGGGGAAGTGCAAAGGAGCCCTTGAGCTCCCTCTAATCCTTGGAGAGGTTCTTATGGGTATGGGGTGATGGGTATGACTACAAGTGTGATCTAAGCTGGAGTTCAAGATCAGAGACTGGAAAGGTCACTAGGACACTTAATATTCTTTTTCCTCTACTCTCTTGTACTTGGCTGAAGTCAGAATATTTGTCCGTCCAGCATGTGCATGAATATTTGTATTCTTTCTGCACCCTGTTACCTGGCTGACTTGTTCACAGAGTTACTAACATGATTGCACCACGGTCCACAAAGTCATGATCAAGATACTGTGCGGACAATATGGGCAAACCAAATATTTGTGGAAAAATTATTTAATTTCAACACAAATGAATAATGTGTTGAAAGTCATCTAATCAGCTGAAGAAGCAGGTGGGCATAGTCTACTAATAGGACTTTTGCATCGCTTCTGTTCAGTGTCACAGTATGGGGAGGTCCAATACTCCAGAGAGGATCTGATGAACATGGGAGAGAAAGCGATGGAGTCTGGAGCCACAGCTGGGAGGAAGGGCTGCCATTTCCCATAGAGGAAGATGGAGTGAGACTCTCACAGGCCTAGTGCATGCAGGCTGATGAAGACAAGATGGGCAGTTATCTAGGAAGGTCCTAAGCCTTTGCTAGATATTCAGGCACATAAATTGGTTTTATGCAAGACCTGTTCTCACACAGTTGAGTTCTAAAGACTACACTAATCCAAGTAATTAACAAAAATCACACTTCTGCTCCTGCTGAGATCCAAAAAGATCAGAAAGGAATTACACCTAGAGTGTCTGTCATTCCACCTTTTTTATTGCAGCTGCTGTTTTATCAGTTGTCACTCCCACATAAGAGCAGGTAAATTCCTGCCAATTTTTACACTGCAGTTGACAAGTCCTAATCAGCTAAACTTTTCAGTTGTTGCTTTGCAGACATCATATAGCTGATAAGAAAAGAACAATGGTAATAGCAAGTGAAGCTTCAGTTGCTTTCTCCAAAAAACATTGAAAGCCAAATGGTGTTTGCAAAAAAGGAACTATAGTGAAGTCTATGCCACATCTAACCTAGCTTTTACCTCAGATGCTGACAGCAGTTTTATGTCACTTTAAAAAAAAAGAAGTAAACTAGATACTTTGTTGATGTCAATTAGGTAACTTTTCATATTTGAAAGCCACCCCACAGATATTTTCAAGACCTTCTACTGCTTTTGATACTTCTCTGTTTTAGATTAATTTGGAGGTAGTTGGGTTTGTACCATTTCCCTTGTCAGGGGAAAGAATTTTACTGCTTGTTTGTATATTTCAACTGGCATTTAAAATCTCATCTCTTTTTAAGACTTCCTCCATTAAGTTGCACATGTTTAACAGTAAGGGAAATACATATTCTGCATGTAATAAGTAAAGTAGAACTTTACATGCAGTGTAAGAGCTAAAGTAGAACTAGTACATGCTGCTGCTGAATTCCCCTATTGTACTTGGATAAAAAGCAAATTGTTCAGTGAGTTTTTGCCCTTTCTATTCCCAAGCATTATTAAAAAAAGAGACAAAAAACAAAAAAAGACTTCATCAGTTGCCTTGGCTTCTTAGGTTTGTGGCAAGGATAAGACATACCTGCACTGGACTCAATGTGCTCATCAGTTGGAGTCTGTACCCTTATCCAGCACATCCTTCCTCTTACTAGCACGGAAAGATTAAGTTTTCTTTCTGCAGACAGTTCCCAAATCCCATCAAATATCAGTATGGACAAGTTAGAGTCATCCATGAGTGACCTTTTGCTGAACTTTTGAGTGAGTATTCAGCAGCTGTGTATGAGGAGCGAGTGACCCTCATGTAGACAGGGACTTCCTCATAGAACGCCCACATCATGCCCTCGGTATTTTCCAACTAAAGTTAAACTGTGTGAGCTGCCTAGAAAAAAATAGGTTATAAATGACATGATAAGAGGCACTGGGTGGGCACTGTAGTCTGCTCCAGAGATGCTGGCTGCTGGGAGTCCAGCTCGACCTACTGCTGAACATGTGGGGCTGTTTCAGTCCAGCAGACGATAGCTGGGGAACTGGCAGGAGCAGGGGCTATCAGCAGTAAAAGGACTCCTGTTCTTGTTAGGAGTAGGTTTCTAGGAAGTTACTCAGCTGGTGAGAAGCACTTGCTGGGTTTTTTTTGTCAAACGTTTCTGAATCTGCTGTCCAGTGACTTTTCCCTGACCTCTACCCTATGTTCCTTTGAGGTCTCTGCCAGTAGGAGTGCAGAGATTTTATTGTTTGAGGATACACTTTCTCAAAATGTCTGGTCCCTCCTGGTTAAACTACTCAAGATATGAGAAGCCAGAGGTAATTCACGTCTGGTTGCGAGCCCCCAAAGGGAAAAGAATATTGCACAGATATGCCAGCTAAGCAGACATGATCGTTAACCAACTGACAGATTCAAAGACTGGGAGAGTCAGAAACTTCCACATTTCCTGGTGTAGGGCCAAGGAGCTGAGACACTTCACAAGATTTGCTCTGACACATGAAAAGGTTGACAAAAGAACAGGTGACTCTTTGATGATTTTCTTTGAAAGAGCATTCCTGTACGAGAATAACACGGAGTGAGAGAATGGGGGATTGGGAAGTTACTGTTTGTTATTAGCAGGGGCTGTTCATACCATGGATGATCCCAGTTGTTGAAGATGGGAAGGCTTTTTTTGTCCAAGGAAACTGAGGGCCCACCACACTCTCCTAACCCCAAACCAAAATTCTTTAATAAACACACCTCTGACTGACAGGCACCTACCCTGTTTCCACTAAAGAAATAGTGATTCACTGTTTCTTGGATCTTATTTCTGTATAGATATGTATAAAATTAAAAATGAAAGATTAGGGCATAGCCCTATAGAACTGTTGGTGTTTCTTAGTACTCTTTCTATTCGGATATTCTAAACTTTAAAGTGAAGTTTTAAAGGGTAGAGTCTTGATTTCACGTGCAGATGGTTATAATACTTAGATTTTAATTTGAATGTGACTACTTGTTACAAATGTAATTTGCCCTTTATATGTGTCCCCTGAAAAGTTTTAGGGGGTAGACTGGTAAGACTCAGGTGACCACATGATTGTACAAATTTCAAGAAAGAAGATATTTCATGGGGAATACATTATGAAGATTTTTTTCTTGTGGTAGAGACAATGACGTGCTAGGTGTGTTCCAGAGAGGTCAGAAGAGTCCCTAGTGCAAGAAGTCATCATCTAAGAGGCAGACAAAGTGTCAGAGAAGAGGGAAGTAGAACAGGAAAAGCTAATTTCTGTTGAAACAGACAAGATTCTCCACAGTAAATAACAAAGCAAACAAAAACCCTGAAAGACTCCAGTGGTGTGTTTGTGGGGGGGTTTGAAGACAGAATTAAAAGTGGAGATAATAAGGGCCTGTGGAGAAATTCATACATGGGCTGGGGGAGGGCTAGCAAAGAAGGAATAGATATGACGAAGTGAGAAACTGGCAGAGACACAGGCGATTGCTTAGCAGAGTTGTGTGACATGTAAGACGATGTGACAAGAGAGACACATCTACAGAATTTTGAAAATAAAAAAAACCCAAACAATCAATTCCGTAATTTCAGAATGGAGTGAGAAACTTGGCAAAGAAGAGGAAAACGCATTGGAAAGATAAGTAGCAAATAAAATCTAGAACGCAGAGCCTGCGTATTAATTTCTTCTGTGCCATGACAGATTTCCATCTTGCAGTCCTGTCCCACCAGTAGCAGCAATAGTGAGAACACTAACACAGTAACACACCACCAAAATTGCTCAAAATTTTCTTGCTTATTCACTGTGGAAGATCACCTTCGGATAGGGTACTCTGACATGAGAAGAGGTGAGGGGGGGACCCAGAGACACCCTGGAATAAAGAAGGGGCAAGAAGTGATAAGGAGAAACAAGCAAGTCACTGGCGACGTTGCTGTTTCTGTTCTAGCTGAATCATCTTTGTTTTCCTCATCTTTACAGGTGATTCTGTGAAGACCTTGCCTATGGAGGAAAGATGTTCCAGTTAAACAACTAGAGACAAGGATCTTGATTTATACTGAAGGCTGACGCTGTTAAGTGTACTCTTGGGATGACTCCAGTCTACTTTTTCTCCTTCCATTTTGCATCTTTGCTTGTTTGCCTTTGAAGTAAGTCTTAACTGATCAAAAGTGAGGTGCAGCCTGGATGGAGTGTGAACCACTTTAATGTTCAGCTGCTTTGGTCCCATTCCCTGTGGGCTACACAGCTGCAGGAACAGAGTTTATTTCTGTCCTGTTAGTCCTGGCACTTTATTCCACACGCATTTTCATGCCTTCTGTGAGAAGTGGGTACTTTTCGGTGTACACAGCAGCACCAGCAACAATAGCACCATTCGGCCTATAGCCCTGTGTCTGTGCAATAATGAAGTGCATTACTTGAAGTCCCCTTGTCTTTGTGACCTTGGCAGCCCATTGTTCCTATGGCTTTGTTCCTTCCCCTTTTTACCAAATGATGCCTAAACTTGGATTTCTAAAGCAGTGGAAGTGCAGAAAAATGCCAATAAACCCAAATCCCAAAAGGAAACAAAGTGCTGTAGTTCAGCTTCACTTTACTTTTTGCAAAACTGTGTAAGAAGATCCCAGAAGATTGCACAGGCAAAATGGACAGTTAGCTGTTCACTTCTCGTTGACCAATGAACACATGTAGCAGAGTTACCCAAAGAAAAAAAAAGTACTTCCAGCTTCTGTAACTGCATGTTACCATACCTGTTGCCATAGCAGCTCTAGAAGATAAGGCAAACCTTGCAGCCTGTACGCTTCTATCTGCTTATGTTGTCGTGACTGCATAGGGCACTTTGACAAACAGAACAGACAGGATAACACCAAGATAAACTATTTTGCAGTGAGGAAGGACAACAAGGGTGTAGGGGAGGCTTGAAACAGGTTTGTTATTCAGACATGACTAGAATAAAGTCAACAGCATAGTAGTCTGCCATCCTTCCAGAGCTTAAGACAACAGGTCAAGACAAAGAAAATGGAGTCTGAGCAGGACGAATAGTCGTGGCAGATCAGCAGAGTGATGAAAGTGAAAATCATGTCAGAGGGTGAGAAGCACTAAGAAAGAAAACTGAAAACTTGGTGCCTCAGTGAGGGTGGGAGAGGAAAGGGGAAGAGGATCTGCTGAAGAATCATTGCAGTGACTTCAGTGCATCTTGCCACAGTGGACTTAGTTACGCTTATTTAAAAAATACTGCAGAAAGAGATGCATGGATTAACTGATTACATCTATGACTAGCCTCATGTTTTAAATTTTTTTGTTATAGATTCTTCTAGCAGTTTTAAGATATTATTACAAATATCTGCTGAATGAAATGATTCTTTTGGAACAAATAATTATGGAGTTGGGGGGGGCAGAGAGATTAAAAAAAAGACTAGTTCTAACTAATTTAATCCTAATAAGAGTCTTACACTTGTGTGAAAATATTTAGTAGTGGTTTTGTGCACCCCATTATATCACAAAGCTATATATCCAAATGGTCAAATCTGCTGTTTTCTGGACAAGAAAGGATTGTCAAATCAGCTGTTTATTGGCTATGGTTAGTAGCATACACATATTTCAAGCTGTGTAAAGAATAGTAGTGTACCACAATTTTTTTCAAGAATATATGAGCTTAGACTGTGGTCTCCTCAGGGCAGGGATTTTGTGGCTTATGCTGTGCTTGCTGAAAGAAGTCTTTGCGGAGTGGCATGTTCACCTGTGGTGCTACAGAAATGCTTATAAATAATCATCTCTTTGTAGCTTAGTGAACCTTTTTTCATCAAAGACTTCTGGCTATTAAATGATTGAGTTACCTTATAAATATATTCTACTCTAGGAGAGGACTTTTCTGTAGTGAATTCAATGTTCAGGATTCATAACCTTGAGGACTGCAACTATTTTATCTCCCATGGAATAATGTATAATGGAAACCAAAAGCTGTTAACCCTACCTGCTTGTATTTTTACATTGTTGTATTTTGTGATCGTGCTCTGACCAGCTTTACTTCATAGTGAGTGACCCTCTGGAGGTGCCTGTGGTATGATGCCCTCTTAATTTCAAGATACTTGTTCAAAGACTTGGCTAATCTATAAAAATCGGAAAGAAATGGGCTTATGTTATTGGGGAGGATCTTTTTCTGTCAGTGCTTTCTCTTGACGTTTGTGGCAGGTAGAGTGCTTTGGCCAGTGCCTCCTGGCGGCTGTCATCTGCAGAAGCTCTGGGTCATCTAAAATGGGCACTGATCACTTCTGAATGTTTCTCTGCCAGATGAGGAGGGTATCATTACCAGCTTTATGCTGCCATCTGTCAAGTAAAGGTTACTGTCCAAAGGCTTGTGCCAGTAGAAGGGATCCCATGAGCTGTGAGTTATCCATATCAGGAAAAGTCAGGTAGGTCAACTCAAACCACCTGGCTTGATAAACCAATTTTGTAATGGGAGAGGGAGTGCTTGCCCATTGAGTGGTTATGGCTGGCAGAGGACGGTAACAACCAACTGCTGATCAGAAGAGCCATTTGCCAGCTAAGCATCTGTCTAACTCCCCAGAATGTTTTGTGTATTTGTTTTTCTTTGCTTTACCTGAGGAATCTGTGAGTGATGTGTACAAAACAAGAGCCTTCTGTATATGAACTATTCCCATATGATGTGTGTTTTCTACAGGCTTCATGGCGGCTTATTCATATGTAATTACATTTGCCATATTCATCCAAACTGGGAATAAAACCTGAGGTAAAACAATCAAGAAGTTCTGTCCTTATTTTGGTTAAAACAGAACCGATTCTCTTTAAGTGAGTCTTCCTTACAGCTAAGTCCTTCTAAATAACTGCATTTTTCTGAAGTTGGCTGTGTATTTTACAGACAGTGGTAGCTCCAAAGCTGAGAACACCTAATGTTTGTAGTCTTACTGAGCTAACAGTAGGAGTGGAATGCAGAA
>Ga0181612_163789_pt1 | contig 10638 bp, 9 predicted proteins | sample HoacroProtozoa21_FD_119630 | JGI IMG/M metagenome (GOLD analysis project Ga0181612, IMG submission 119630) | Hoatzin crop microbial communities from Cojedes, Venezuel. Combined Assembly of Gp0051906, Gp0051904, Gp0051908
AAGTGTGGTGGTTTGGGTTCTGGATTGAGCTCCAGCGCTGTCCCTCCAGTGGAGCTCACCTAACCGCTGCTGCCTGTGCATGGGATGCCGGACTGCCCCCAGCTCCATCCTTTCCGCTCCTTTTCCTGGTTATCCCAGTTGGGAATAAAAGTGAGTCGCTGATTGTGGACTGTTCTGAAAGCCCACAAATGCCACCTGTTTTTATTTTTTATTTATTTTTTTTTTCTTTTCTCTCTAGCTGCGAAGGTGGGAGTTGTGTGTTTCTGCTTCCCACAGGTGCTTCCCCTTGGCAGGTTTGGGGCAGTTCCTGGCTCTGGGTGTGGAATTGCTCGTCTGGTTAGGTGTCCCTCTGTCACCTTTGCGGGCAGCCTCCTTGCCTGATACAGCCGTTGGGGTTGTTTCAGCCTGTCTCCCTGCAGAGGACTTCAAGCAACGACAGTCAACCACCTTTCCTCAAACTGTTACTCCTGTAGTTTTTCCCATTGGAAATGGCAGAACATCTAGAAACCACAGGCAAGTGGTGGCTGCATCCATGGAGAGCAGCCCTACATTATCTGTGCAGCCAGATAAGCATATAAGCATACCCAAACATGCTGCGTTTGCTGCATGTTGTGAATACGTCTGTGTCTCGCATTTGAATTGCTTGAGTGCTTCTGCACATGCAGACGTTTGGTGTGTTGTGGTTGCTTCAGCCCTCCGGTTAGGATCTATCAATCAACCTCAGCTCTCGGTTGCTGCACCTTAGCCTCCCTTCTACTGAAGTTGTATTTAATTTTTTATTGTATTTATTTATTAATTTATTTAGTCATTGATTATTTTAATGCTTAGAATGTGTTATTACTTTGTCTGACACCTTACATTAAAAGATTTTGGTGTATCTTACATACCACACAAGAGTAACGCCACAGCAAGAGTCAGACTTCTGACATACCTGGTGCTGGAATAGAGTATAAATGAGTTAATGATAGCAATTATTTCAGAAAGAATAGTCTCAATATATCCCCTGCTATCTATGGAGTTGTCAAGTTACAGTTTGCTTTGTGGAATGAAGTCTCTCTATCCATCAGAATGTTAATACTGGGCAGGAGGGATGGCAGGAAGGGCCATCATGAGAAGTGTTTCTAACTTCCAGTTTTAGGGGACAGGTGCGTTACAGAAGCAAATATTAAATCTAGTTGAAACAGATGGCAACCTGTAGTTAGCTCTCTTTTGAAAGGAGAAATACAAGAAATTAGAGTCGTGCAGAATTCAGTGTGTTCCGGTTGAATGCTAATTGTGACAGTTGTCTCTGGCTTTGTAACAGGGGTGATTTTGTTTAGCCATAAACATAACGGCCAGCGGGGTCAAATACTTACTCAGAGTGGCTGTGTGTAAACTGGCTTGCAAGCCAGCTGTGTCGAAGCAAGAGTTTATCCATTTGAGTGGATTTTTTTCTTTGAGTTTGTGTCCGAGTCTGAGCGGATGGGAGAGCGAGCCGAAGGCTGAAGTGTTGAAAACGTTCAAGTGCCTCTCTGCGTGTCTGCCTTTCGGCGCAGAAAGGTGCTGCTCCAGCCTTTGCTGCTGCTGTGCATTAGTTTTGGCAGTGGTGGCCCCCTTTCTGAACCCATGGCCACGGCAAGTGCTGGGCAGCTTTGCTCTGCAGTGCTTAATTCTGGTTCTTGGCTCACTTCCCAACTCACGAGACTTTTTTTCCTCTTTTTTTCCCCCCTGCATTTTAATTTTCTGCTCTCTTTTTTTCAGCTCCTTCTTAATTACATGTTGAGATTTAGACTCCTTTTTATCCCAAGTTCTTTAATTCATAGTAGTATTTTCTGTGACTTGCTGTCATAGAAACGAGGGCTTTAGAGGACCTTACAAGCTCATGTAATCCATTTTACTACCTCAAGGAAAAAACTACTCTTTTTAGACCAACTCTGGCAGCCATCTCTCACCTATTCTTAAGAACCTCCAACGAAGCAGATTGTGTGACCTCTGTGGGTGATCAGCCTAGTGCCTTGGTTTTCTAATAGTGTTCCTAAGATCCCACCTGTTGCAGCTTAAGTCAGATTTCTTCACCAAAATGTGTCTGAAAACCCTGTCCAGAGCAAACTGTGTTGCCATTTCAAAAGCTGTTCTGCTCAGACCTCTGTAAGTCCATACTTCTAGGTTTGGTGTCTGTTTTTGAACTTAATCTCCTGACCCTTAAGGGCATTTGAAAATCAGTTCATATGGCATTTGCAAAATAGTTAATTTTCGTTCCATCTCATCATGTGGTCCATACAGGTAGTACTGCCTTGTTCGTGTTGGTTGAAACCTGAATTTGCAGCTGCGCTCTTGCCATGTTGCAGCTGCAACCTCCCTTGGACAGCCTCCTCCCCGAGAGCATGCGCAGGGTATGAAAAACTGGATCAGGTAGAAAGAAGCCAAACTACGTTGCCCTTATCCTTGTCGTCACCAAACACAGGGGCCCTCTCTTCATTTTGGCGTCCTGTTTGGAGACACTGCTGCGGCATTTAATCTCTTCCTGGGTTGGTCTGAGCCGGCACCTTGAGCTGTCCCTCTGCCTGTCTTGGTGTCTCCTCTCCTGGGTTAGGAGGGTGATTTGCCTGTTATTATATATGGAAGTTGGGTTTTTGTCTATGACTGGATAAAGTAGCAGCTTTCTCCTATTGTACTGTATTTTTAAAGATTTCTGCGTAAGTACAGCTTTTTAAACATTTTTTTTTCTCGCTGCTTCAGTTTAATTCTATGAAGCAATCTGCAATTTTGTTTGTGAAGGATACCATACATAAAAAATTTGCCTTGTAACTTGGATAGCCCCGTAGCAAATAAGTTGGCATTGCGCGTTTTCTGACTTGCAGGTACAAGCTTGGACCCAGGGAGCGTAGCCAGGAGGGGCTGGAAGGCAAAGCTGTGATGACATGTTCAGTATCCAGGTGGAGGGCCAAGAGGGCAGCTGTGCGGCGCTGGGTTGCATTCCAATGTGCTGATCCGTGGAACAGCGTTGGCATACGCTTTGGAAGCTGCTGCTTGCTCTCCTGGCTGTAGGGAAGGGGCTGATGTGATGGCAGGGAAGGAAGGGGTGAGTCTTTGCAGAATATTTTCGTATGATCATGGCCTATTCTGAGCAGGCTGGACTTTCGGAGCCTTGGCATTGCTTTGTGCTGTCCTTGTGTACTGCGCTGCCTCTGGTAGCTCAAAAGTTAATTACTCCAGAGTGGGTTGTTGAGAATTTTTTTTTTTCTCCATGATTCCTGAACTCCTTAATTAAGTTGTAGGGAAGTTATATTTTCTCACTACTTTGGGGCTTAATGGGGTGGAGGCTTTGGAAACACTTTAACAATTTTGCGTTTTATATGCTCTAATGAATTTCCCAGGATTTTGGAAGGGTTGTATCCAACTTTAATATCGTAATTTCCAGAGTTTTATTTATGCTAAAATAAGTTGATGGTGGATTAAGAGGTGCAGAAAGCCAACAGATTACAAATGAACTAATGAAGACATCGTTTCTGTTGGATAAAGAGCATGACTCACGGTTGTGACTTGTACTGAAGTACTGCAGACCATGAGTTTCACCAGGACCGCATGCTGGCAATGGGGTTCCTCTTCCCTCCCTTGTTATTTCAAACCTGTGTTTGATTTCAGGTGCAGAAAAGAGAGGGTTTGCAAGGACCAGAAACAACTCTGAATCTGCAAGAACTCCCCAGAACTTCGATAGGAAGAGGCAACTCTCTGAATCGCAGACAGAAACAATGAACAATTCAGACAGCAGAATAAATCCTAGACAACTGGGAACTCCCAGAGGTATCAAAGCAGAGTGTGTACACGCTTCAGGAATAAGCTGCCTTGAAACGTGTGCTCAGCACTATTAAAAGATGGGCTGGGATGAGTGCTCTTAACTCTAAAATGAGCTGTAAAAGACTGTTGATTATTTATAAAATATGATTATTCCAGGCTTTTCGGTGCTCTAAAGTTGGGTGCCAGTATTTCTAGACAAACTGTTCTCAGAAGTTCAACTTTGAATACAAAGCCTCTGTACAGCTGCTGTTAAGATACATGGACAAGTTTGGTGGGCAGGGTAACACTTATAAATTTTTGTTTGCAGGAGGATCCTATGCTGCTGTCCCAACATCAGGTGATAGAAAGAATCGAAATAAACCCACTCGAGGGAGGAAGAAGAGTATATTTGAAGCCTACATGTCAAAAGAAGATGTTTCAGCAGGACTGAAAAGGGGAGAGCTAATTCAGGTGCCTGGAACACGGAACGTCCGTGCTTTTGTGAGAAGTCTGTGGAAATCACAGGCAGTTGTTGGAAATCAATGTCAGTTGGTTGCATGACAGGGAGTTGATGTGCCACTTGTAGATGCTAGAGGAAGACTTTTTCCCTTTCTCAGAAGGTTCTAGAAGTGGAATGAAAACTTTTACATTCAGCTGAAGTATAGTTTTTGATTTGATTGCATGTGCTGAAAAATTTCTGATCCACACTTGTGATGAATTGCTGAGTTCTGGTTGGATGGTCTGCTAGCCATGATAGTCATTGTGGAGACACTTCCTTTTACAAATGATGCTCAAAAACACAGCAGGTGCTGGCAGCTTGTGTCTTTGTTAGTGTAAGTAAAAATGAATGTCCTTAGCAAGATACTTCTTGCTGAAATTCCTCACAAAAATGTTCATTAGTCCTTGGCAATGAGGTGCAGATGCCTCCGCTTCCAGATCTATTCTTTTTTCAATCTGTCAACACTTCCCAGAAGTGTCACTCCCATCAAAAAAAGGGACAGTGATGGTGCAGGTAGGGCTGTGGTCCCTGGGGTCTCACAGGGCTGTGCCTACCAGGGCATTGCAATAACTTGTTATAAACTATGATGTGACAGGTTAAATTAGTATCAAATGGCCAGGCAGTGGTCGTGGACCCTTGATTTGCTTGCGTAATTTTCTTTGCGCTCACCTAAGGTCATAGGGCTGACCCAGCCACTGATGACAGTGGTTTACTGAAGTAAGGCACAGATGGTAGATGGGGCTGAAGAGCGCATCAAGATACAGAAAATCATTTGCGCATGTGTGTATGGTTATTTGCCTTCAACAGTTAGCAGTAAGCGTGTTCCTATTTTACAGATTCTGAAGATCAAAGATCAGACTTTGTGTTTCCATTTGGAGCAGTAAAACCACAGCCATAATTAGGCAGCAGTTCTTCTCTGCATAACTAGCAAAATGTGGGGGTGGGCCTGCCGTGTGTGTGGGTAGCTGGATCTCAGGAGGAGTTTTGCAGGCAGGCATGGCTGAGGTTTGCTGAGGAGTAGGAGAAGAGGATAGCATCCTAGAACCACTGTTGTAGTACAGTCCTCAACATGGTGTAGGGTTCTTCAGGACACACATGGCATCCCAGTGAGATCAGACTGGCTGGGGAAAAAAGGCTGGTGGAAGTCAGCGAGAGCATGACAGACGTGCAGCTGAGGCATCGCTTACCCAAACACACACTGGTGCATTGCCAGTTATTTAGTGTTGTAGTGCTGCTGAGGTTGTGATGCTTACTTTCATCAATACATTGATGCTGCAAATGGCATCACCTCACTTTTTGTCTGATTTGTTGTTATAATTGTGTATTAATTCTTGTATGATAATATAATGACATGATTTCTGGAGGTGTGATGGGGATTCCATGTATAAGATTGCATGATTCCATCCTGAAAAGCAATTTGAGCTCTTCGCTTTCAGAAAAACGACTATGCGGCGTATCCCTGCTGATGATCAGAGTGGTCCACTGGGCTACCCAGACCTTAGGCCCGTCGCTTTTCAAAGTCTGTCATGGACGTCCACAACAGGAAGCAAATGGTGGGGGAAGATACAGGAGCCTGGGGCTGTGACTTCCCCCCGTGGCTGCAGTGGCGTACAGCAGCAACTAAAGCTTCTGCCTTACCTTCGGGAGTGTTTCTGGCACCCGTTTTTGGTAACACAGCCTGATAGCATTAAGTGCAGCATGTGTAGACTGCCTATGAGGTCGAGTACAGCTGCAGATGAGGCACATCAGACTATGACTACTACCTGAGAATCCCACTGAAATGCTGAGTCCCGGAGGACCTTTGATTGCATGCTCTCTGGCAAAAGAATCTCTAATTCTTGTAAATGCGTAGTGTCTACTCCAGGTCATGTGCTGCGTAACTGAAAAGTCATACGGTCTTTCTTAGGCTGTATCTGTTTTTGTTTCATCCACTTCCACATCTCAGGGAAACAGTTGAGGCTGTAGAAGCTGGATTTAATCATTTAGGGCTGAGTGTCAGATCATGGTCATCCCAGCTCAGTATCTCTCGTCTTCAGCTCATTCATCCTTATGATCTCATCAAGACCCTTCATCACTGCAGTCTCAGCCAGGATAGGTGAGATCCTGAAAGAAGCTTTAGTTAATGGACAAATATTCAGCACTGTTCTATACAACGTCAAGAGCCGTAGTGAACAAATACCTGTTGTGTTAATCCCCCAAAGCAGGGCATTGGTCTGGCATGCTAAACTGAAAAAAAGCCCCAGAAGAGTCTGTGGAAGAGGAGAACAAACCTGTTGGTCTGAATCTGATGGTCCTGAGCAAACTTGAGTGCAAGCCAGACGGAAGCATGACTGAGCAGAGACCGTTCCCTGGAGCATCCTGGAAACACTGGGTCTGTGTGAGAACTTGAGAAATCTGTTGGAGAGAAGAGACCCTGCGCTGAACTCTGAGGATGTTGCTGGACCCTGGCAATGCAGCTACGCAACTAAATGCTCCTGAAAGCCCAGCCCATGGAAACTACTGGCAGACATGGAGATCGCTCAGATAAAACACAAGTGCCATGAAGGTTAAGCAGTCCTGGATCAGGAAGAACAGAAGTGTTATCTTTATAGGTGCTGACGTCTGCCAGTAATGTTAATCTTAATGGCTTCTGCTACTGTATCTGACATAACTCCGTTTTTGAGAAGTAGCATGGAGAAGTGTGCCCTGCGGGATTCCTGGGTTCGTTTAAACATGCGGCGTGTGTGGAAGCGTCCTTCCACAAGACAGGGGATCTGAGGTCAGGTGCTTGAGAGTGCGTAGGCTTCCGATTTCCTCGGCCAGAAAACTGTCTGCCGTGAAGATCAGGTTGGTTGGAATCACATCAGCCGGTCTGAGGGCAGACAAGATTGCATACCTTCTGCGTAGTTACGTAAGCGGATGGTGCTGGCTATACACAACAGATGAAGTCATGTTGTGTATGAAGGAACGTTGACCCAAAGGACCATGATCATCTTGTGAAGCACCAGCCAGAAACTCGTGTCTGCTCCACGCCTCCAGCATCTCCCAGACCCTCCCTGCAGGGCTGCTGGGGTCAGGCGGAGCGAGAGTGTGCAGCATACAGAGGCGCAGAGCCGGCTTTGCTGTTCAGAGGGTGTTTTTCCTTGGAAAGCTCTTCTTTTGTGGGTATGAAGGTTGGGGTTTCCCTGGTTTTTGTGGATTGTTTTCTCAAAGGAGGCCTTGTTAGCAAGCAGATACTTGAACCTTGACCTTTGTTTGGTGTTTGGTACATACAAACGAATCTAGACATATGTGTTATGATAGCTGTTGCAAACTGCTTGTTGTGAGATGCTTGAAGTTTAGTCGGAGTATTGTCTGCCCTGGTTCTAGCAGAGCAACTTGAGAAATCATGACCCTTCTGTATCTTACTGGGGAAGCTCAATAAGGTTAGAAACTTTTTTGGCAAGCGTGTGTGAAGCTGAGTTGAATCATCAGAAAGTGTTTTAGAAACCTTCCTGCAAACCTTTTTCTTCCCTTTCAAAACAAAGGCCCTACTGACATAAAACCACTGATAAATATAGCAGCTATTATTTGCAAGCTATTGCAAAATAATACAACATTAGTGTGACATGCTGAGACTCTGCAGCCAGATCCTCACCCCCAATACACATATGAGAACAGTTGTTCATTGCAGATGGGGAGAGTGACTGGTTCCAGATATGATATCACAGCGTGAAATGTACAACATTGTAAATAGGATTTTCATAGGCACAGATAATAGGGCCCATCTGCTTTCTAAGATGAATTTAGGGAGTTCCTTGCTTAAAAGAAAGAGCTGAAGTATTTTAATTCTAGTTGATGTAAGAATTCTAATGCTAATCATAATTAGGTAGTGCATATAAAATGTAGGGAAACCCACTGCACGGTAAACGTGGTAAGACTTTGATCCTCTGTGTGTTTGCTGGAGCTGGGCATCCATGTGCGTGTAGCCGCTCTGGCGCCTTCTGGGCCATGGACACGAAACCTGATTTTTCACACGCATAATGGGCATTTGCACCTGGCTGATTGACAGCTGTCCCAAACTATTCAAGGGGGTTCTGCGGAGTAACACAGGATGTCCCCTCATCTGCTTTGTGCTGGTGGGTGGATGCTGGTATGGGAATTTTGACTCGTTGTCAAGCAGAGCAACCATCGCTTTTCATTTTTTTCTTTTCTCTCTGTAGCAGCTTCTTTTACTGACAGCATGTTGTTTTTGATGGCTGATTCTGGGAAATAAGGGGAGAAAAAAAGACCATTGAGAGTTTTCCAGCAGTGGGTACCAGTGCTAACAGAGGCTGATGACAGCGTGTTAGCTCTCGCTTTGCCGAAGCAGAAAGTATCCCCAGGGGTGCTCCCAGTGGGTCGTCTTTGTTTTCGTGCCGTTGTCCTGGGTTGTGCCTGCCATGTGGCTTGTGACTCGCAAATGCTAGTTACATAAGGCACAAAATAAGACATCACAGCAAAGTATTCAAATAATACCTAAAGAATATAGACTATATGGTGCTGATATTTTAAAGCAAATAAAAACAGTGGAAAAATTCATAAATCTGCAAATTCTTCTTCAAGGCAGCAAAACTTTCACATGTAATCAGCTTTATTTTCCTATCGTCTGAGTGTTTCCCAGAATACATAAAAAGATAATACGCTGCAGTGAATTTTTAAGGAAGCAATTCCTGTGAGAGGTTCCTATGATTGCTTAACACAGAAGTGCAAACAGATGGAATCTGTTCATATAACAAATTGGCCAGTGTGATTTCAAATACACAAGTGGAGAAAGTTTCAAAGTTTCAGCCCAAAGCAGAAGCCTGTCTGAAGGCAGATACCTGGTTGTATTTCCGTAAGAATCAAATGCCGTCAGTTTTAGCTGCAGTCACCTGTCACAATTCCCAGGACCCTCTTGGGACGGGAACGGCCCTGATGAATAGCCTGTATGTCCTTGGCTGGCTCTCCCTTTCTCCTGGATGGACTTGAACACCAGCAGCAAAACTGGCTGGTTTACTTTGGAGGGGTGATACGGATTTGTTGCAGGTGACTTGAGCTTTTGTTTGGCAGATAACAAAGCATAGACCATGGAGTTTCAAATGTATTTAAGATCGTTTGACTCTAAATGTGTTTAAACAGAATTTAATCCTGTAGACTTTAAATGTTTGTTTTTGGAAAATCCTTTTGATTCTTCTTTGGAAATGTTCTTTATCACAGAGTTACTGCTACTGTCTATTTGCAGGAGCAGCCTAAGCAGCCAGAGCCCCATAAGGCTGATATCTGCTGCCATGCAAGCTAAGCAGGTCAGCTTTTCCTCTTTCCTCCTGTCCTCCAAAATAAGCAAAACCAACATTCTGCTTTTCCAAAACAGAGCAAAACAATTTGTTTCTATTGTGTGTTTGCTAATGAAGTTGGTGGATGCTCAGCGGAAAATGTGTGAAGGGAACAGGAGGGCTTGGATCCTCAGTTCACCCAGTAGCAGCAACAACTAATGATTGAACATCTCTCTGATGACAGACTGCAGTAGATCAGCTTAAGCCTATCATGAAACTGCCTTTTGGCTTGAAATTGCTCGGATGCTAAGTTGTCAAGACTTGAAATGTATAATGGAAGTTTAGATGTATCTCTCATGTTTCACAGTAGATACATTACCCACAGCTCTCTAATTTAACTGATGTGATATAAAATTAATAAGATTCAGGCATAATCTTTCTCCTTTTTCTATTTTTTTAAGGGACCCTTGAGAATAAATCCTAAGAAATACCATGAAGCCTTCATTCCATCTCCAGTAAGTGTAATTTTATAATGCTTTAAAGTTCATAAGTAAAGGTGTATTAAGACAGGAGTTATGCTGTGCATGAAAGGTCACTCAGAGGTGAATGAGTTGGAATAAATGAACATGATCTGGATTATCTTTTAAATCAAATATTCCCAAACAAATCCTGCTTATTCATACCTCAAAGAACTACTTACTTAGCTTGTGCTGAAATTGGGGATACTGCTGGGTCCCACAGAAGGCAGCTGAAGTCAGGTTTGAGGACCACCAGATAGGGTAATTGGAAACCCTTGGTTTATGGCCGCAGACGTTTTATAGATTTTCCACTGATTTAAGTTAATCTTGCCTAAACAAATATGCTCTCCATTTTCGATCTGCTGCATGAGCTAGTTTGAAACGTCATTCCAGAAATAATACGCATGATTCCTTTTCATGTGCCCGCTTTTGCACGAGCTGTATCTTGTTTGGCTTGGGATGTGCTTCTGTCGCAAGGGACTGGCTTGCGCCTCTTCTCTCTTCTTCGCTTATTTTGACAGAAAAGAAAGACCCTTGCAGTTTCAGGGGCTTCCAGTAGGGAAGGTGATCTCACAGCTGGCACAGCCCAGGCTTTTTATCTGGAACTGACTTG
>Ga0181612_121328_pt1 | contig 10637 bp, 6 predicted proteins | sample HoacroProtozoa21_FD_119630 | JGI IMG/M metagenome (GOLD analysis project Ga0181612, IMG submission 119630) | Hoatzin crop microbial communities from Cojedes, Venezuel. Combined Assembly of Gp0051906, Gp0051904, Gp0051908
GAGACCCAAGCTCCAAGATGCGAAAGGCCTTGGTTCAGAACTCTGTCATAAATCTGCAAATATTTGAAGACTTGTACCTCCTTACTTTGAAAAACAGATCATCAGGTACCCTGGTCTGAAGCACATCTATCCTGCCATCCTCCTTCCTCGCACTAGCTGAGCTGGTGTAGCACATGCAGACAGCCACAGTGACAGCAAGCGAGGAAGCTGAAGGTGCCCCTCAGCCAGAGAGCTGGGCCAGCCTCCCAAAAGGCGGGGGTGAGGAGCCAGCTCCAGTCCCTCCCCACCGGGACACGGATACCCAACACGGGGCAATGCTAGCAGACCAGCAACGTCTCTCCTCAGGGTAACCTCTGCCAGGGTGATGGCGGCATTCTTCTGACAGGCAGTGGCCCACCGGGCCATTCCTGTGCAGGCTGAAGAACTGGACCTGGGACCCTCATTCTGAACACGTCTGCAACCATGCTGGAGAGACATCACGCACTGCCACGCAGCTTTGGGAGCCTGCTGCCCTACAAGCTTCTTTAATGGTTTATCAACTACAAAACTAGGGAAGTAATACTCCCTTCCAACATTCACTCCCTAATCCAGTTCTCTCACCCTCTTCTCTAACTACTCAATCTGTCTTGCAAAGGCTATGACACCGACTCTCACTTCATGATAAAAATGCAACACGCAACTTCTTCTCAGCCCTCTCTCCGATTCCTGCCCCCCCTCCACACCCCAGGGCCCACACACTGAAACCAAGGGGAGCCTTTCCAATGCCTTCAGGAGGTACCAGAGCAATCCCATGCCAGTGACAGAATCCTCTTCCTACCAACCAGCTAAATTCAGAGTCGAGCATGCAAAACAAAAGAGCCAAAGGCAGCATAAAACACAGGTGACACCACATGCAGGGCCCTTGGTGCAGATGGGGGGAAGGCAGGTTATTGCCAGGGCTCCCCAGAGAAGCCAGTGCCACACCAGGACCGTGTCTGGTTCCAGAACAGCAACAACAAGGGAGCGAGATGAGGACATCCCGTGTCCTGCTCGGCGGCTGTCCCAGCCGGCTCGGCCGCGCTGCAGGCCAGGGAGCAGAGTCCGGACTGCCTCGGGAGCGGCTGCCCGGGACAGCCTTTTGTGGCCAGGATGAAGTAACACTGTCCTTCCACACCTGTATCAGACTACTGCTGCCCGAGTATCAATCTCACAGCAGCACGACTTTCAAGTAGTTCTGTGGATTATCCACAGAAAAATATAATAATTCAGAAGCAATTCAGTGTACTAATTTCTGTTTTAACACCACACCATCTTCATCTGCCAGAAGTTATGGGATGGAGAAGGTAGGTTTGTGACAAAAAAAGCCCCAACTTCTTAGATGGTTTAAACAAAAGAAAAGTAGTTAAGAAGTTGGCTCACCTAGTGACAGTACAGGCAAGACAAATGCAATCTAAAAAAAATGCGTACTAACATCGTTAACTAAAGAGTCTGCCTCCAACAACGGGGATTTCCTACCCCACCAGTCATGGGATTCTATGAAGACACAGCACGTACTCCGGTAAAATTATTTTTGTTTCTATTTGCATACCTTTTTTCTCGGTACGCTCCCTCTATCTCCATTTTCAGTTCAAGTCACTGAGGCCTGCTTCAGTCATTATTACATTAGAGAAAATTTTAGGTTACAGAAGCTAGAGATGAACTCAAGCCCCGGGTGACAAAACTCAAATGCAAGTCAAATGGAGCCTTTCATTCAAATGTACAGTCTCATTAAGCTTCTGGTTCTTATTATCAAAGCACAAGGCAACATTTTATCAGGCCACAACAAACAAAACTATCTGCATTTCTGAAAAATCACTGAACTTCTAAAAATCTAGGCAAAAAAAAAAAATTTAAAAAGCAGCCAATTGCTAATCTTCTAATTGCAGAGCTTTCTGCATCCCTAAAGCAGCATGGAATCAAAACTGCCCTTTTTCTATGTACTGAAACATATCAGCCAAAGATAACATGAGAACACGTAACGCTGCTTGGAAGCATTGTGATTTACAAACGCAGATTTGTTTAGAACTTTTAAGGACAGGTGAATAGTGGTACCACCTTTAATGCAATAGAATAGTGACATCTCAAACAAAAAGTACATTTTAACACGCCTCTTTGGCTCCATGAATAAGCCAATTCTATCACCTCTTAAAGCAACTCAGAATTTGACCACTTAAGATTCTGGAGAACAATTACTTTATTTACAAACACTCTTTTCTGTACTTCATAGTAACATGCCATTCTTGTTTCCAGTGTGAATGTCTAAAATACGTTTTGCTGTGAATTAAAAAATTTGATGGACTAAAACTTCTCAGCTTCTGAGTATCTTGAAAGCTACCGCTACTTCAGATATTTCATAGATGTTAAATTCATCAACATCTGATAAAAGAGAAAGGTCTTAAACTAAAAGAGTTTTATGTTCTTCCAAATGCAAGGATGATCTCAGACTCTCAAAAATTTAACTACATTGCTCCTATAAAAAAAACCTGCCTACAAGGAGCCTGTGAGCATGTTGTTCAGATATGGAAATCCAGTTTGTACAAGACTTATTTCATACTCACTGATTTTGTCTGTTAAGACACTACACATTTTTAATATTAGTCTTTGCCTCACATCAATTTCCAGCCCAAGGAAAATTCTGAGAGAACAAGATCCATAATCTAACCAAAAACCGTTCCAACTCTGTATCAGAATGTGCAAGACAAAACACAGTGCAAACTTAATTTTCTCTGTGTATTTTCACATCTCAGCCATCTACGCTAGGTAATGCAGAATTATTGAAGTAGCAGCCCTTTCAAGTATACACTCAAACAATTGAAAGCCAGATCTAAATCAGAACTTGGCGAGATTCTACCTATGCCTTCTTCTAACGACATCTCTGAGCAAAGAACGCTTCTCATCCTTGTGAGACTTGACCTGACAAACAATACACAAGAACACAAATGAAAATTAAATTCCCATCACTCTTACTATACTAAGAAGGTCCAAAACCTGAGACTGTCAAACTATGGAAACTATGTAAACAGAACTTAAAAAAAAAAAAAAAACTTAAAATTCTAGCAAGAGAGATTCAGCATACTACAGTTCAATACAAAGTAATGCAAACACAGTCAAGTTACCATTCCATGTGTGGAGTCTGACTTTCTCAACCTCTGCTCTGTACTTGTAACTCACAGCATGCTGCGTACCAGACAACCTACTGGTATGCCAACAGCAGCAGTAACTCTGCCTAGGCCTGTCAGGTACCATTGCTGGTCATGTCAAGACACAATTTGCTTTTACATTGTTTCCTCCTTTCCTCTCATAACAGGTCACTCAGTATGCAAGATGGATTATATAGAACCATGCCATTTCTCAAGCCAGTTGCGACGTTTAATGCTTTTCCTGCACAACATTTAATTTCTATGATGGTAGTTGCATTTATTATATCAATTTAAGCAAAATAAAAAAACAGAGCAAAAATTACTTTAGGATCAACATTATACAGTGGGTCTGATTTTTTTTCAAATGCAGTATCTGAACATTAGAAAAAAGAAAGTGTTTCCCAGTCAGTGCAGTAGTTGGTGGTTTTGCAGGAAAAAAAAACATGTGTTTTGAAAGGCAGTCTTTTGTGACTTACTGTGAGATACCAAGGCTATACTGGCAGCTACACAGAAGCACAGAAGGAGTTACTATTCCATATTAATGCATGGAATCTTGTTCTATATACCCAAGAAAATACTGCACCTGCAACATAATCATTGGGACTTGGCTTTTACAGTATTTACAGGTTGTCTCCCGGTATTTACAGGTCTTCTCTACATGGTCTGGCAAATCTTTTCTCAGTATTTTTTCTTTGCAATCAGCACGAGGACATGAGAGTTCTTCAAACTGACAATCGGTTTTCAAATGCATCTGAAAGACAAAAAAAATAAAAGAAAAATAATCAAGGCAACTAAGTTTTGTGCATGTCTTCTATCCTTTGAGACATCCTACATTAAATAACTTCAGAACCAAAGTCAGCAAAGTTATTTTGTGTACTATATTGTGCAAGAGCAAACACTAACAAATCTACTCAGGAATACATTTTTGACTTAACACTCTATTTACCTAGACAGCAGATTTCACTGTATTACAGATGTACGCAAGCTTCTTTTATACTAAAAGCATTCTACCACAGTCCAAAATTCCACACAGGCTACTTAAAAAAAACAGCAAGCATCCTTTTTCAAGGTATATTAATCCACATAAATATAAATGCTGCTTTAAGTTAAGTAACTGAGCTTGCTCATTCAAAGCAAGTACCTACACATCTCACTGCAGACTGTTGTGTAGCTATCCCTGCCAACTGCTAAATCACTGCTATGTTATGCCTTCATAAAACAAAGCTACAAGTTACTTTGTACGAGTCTGGGGAAGCCAAAGGTTTAACTCCATGTATAAACCACCACTTACATGAGAGGATTAAGACTGGTAAATAAAAATAAAAACACACCAAAAAGGAACTGAAATTTCTCACACTTGTAAAGTACACATTAAGATTTTTCCCAATTTTAGTTCTCCCTCCAGTTCTCATCCGTTTCATGCGTTCACATTTCCAAGCTTTAGTGTCACACAATCACAAGGTTTTTTACTACAATTCCTTACAGCTCATCAAAAAGCTGAGTTTCAAAACAGTTTAACCCTATTCTGACATCTATAAATCAGATTAACCACTAGTGTGAGCAAGTCAAGAAACAGACTAGGGTTTTAATTTCCAAGATTTCTTCTCATTCTTTAACTCAAAAGCAAGATTATGACTATGTTAGATTACTTACCAGTAATTGACCCAAAGATAGTTGATTACTTACCAGTAATTGACCCAAAGATAGTTGTTCTTTACAGCCCTTGTTTTCATTTCTGCAGTATATTTGAAGGGCAAGCAGCTCTCTCCTGCAACAATTATCTTTAAATACCTGAAAAATCACTTAATTTTAGAAATTAAAACCACTCAAGAATACGCAAGTTCAAATAAAGTAGAAGCCATGCAATTTGGCTACCGCACTATCATTTAATTCTAACTTTATGTGCAGAAATAAAATCCTATCATTCATTTTTCTTGAATGTGCACACCACAGATTCCTCCACTATGAAGCAGCCCAATGAAAGAGAGTATTTGGACAGATGATCTACTACTGTTTCACTTTTACTATAAATTCAATAAAGGGAAAGGTACAAGAAAGGACTCAATATTTTGCTGTCTGCTTGCCAATAATAGGGCTGCATAAGCTAGAAATCTCTACATCGTTTGGGGAGCTGGTGTATCAGGTACAACACCATAAGACGAAAAAGAGCCAAAGCCCAGTGGTTTAGAGAGGAAGGATTTCACAGAAGGCTGTCCTTCAATGAACGGTCTGGTCAGTTGGAACACCGACTTGCACTTCAGTGGTAACACACAATTAAGGACATTTTCTAAGGTCTTCGACCGGAGGAAGTTTATTATTTCACAGACAGGCAGGCTTTAACTATCTCTCCATTTTAATATTTATAAGCCTTTCCAGCATTTTTTGCCTACAATAGAACTGCAAGAAGGTAGAAATAGAGAGCTCTGGGTTTGGATTTTTCACCTTTTGTGGGTGATACTTCATAAAAGATAAAGGGGCAACTTAACTGCACTCTCAAGAAGCCCCACTGCTAAGGGGCAGGAACTAGGGATGAGGACTGAAGACCATTACTACTACTCTGCAGTCTAAAACAAAAGGTTAACAGCTTCCAGTTCTTCTGCAATTGCCTTCACGACCATTAAGCAATACCAAAGAACCCGGCCCAACCTATGACTGCTTCTCTGACAAACGCAGTTCTGCGATGCTGCGTACACTGCAGAGATACTGTCAATACAGAGCGGTTCTGCACGCTACCATTCAACCACAAATAATTCCGAACGGATCTGTCCACAGTGACTACGAATCTATCCTCAGTGAGGAAGGAAACACTGCAACCAGTCTCATCTGACACAGGTCACTGACTTCCGTTTACTTTTCAGCTGCATAGGTGACATTTAATGAATCAACAAGCCTCATTTGAATAATCAATTTGTCAGGACTCTTATATTTTTCCCAAAGTAATTTATATGGTTACTAGGTACAGTTTTGCTGACTCAAGTCAAGGTAAGAAGATAATTTTTAAACAGTTTTTCCAGTTTTATTTGAAAGCTCTTCAGTGATTTTGGACATCAGCATTCTAAGGGAAGAGAGAGTTTCATGAAAATCACTGACTTGCACAGTTAGTCTAACATGTATTTAATATACACTGCCTTTCTTGTCCTCCTATTTTAGAGATATTTGAAGTTTCATAACAAATCTACATATTTATACATATTGGGAGTTAGTAAGTCAGAGTCAAAACAACAAACAAAGTAGGCATCATGATTATTGGCCTGAGCTCCTGGAGAGCCCATCCATGCCAAAACTGAATTACATTGAGCACTGTTCAGAGAACTATTTTGTGTTAAGACAAGAAGAGATTAACATACCCACTAACCTTTTCCGGAATATGGTTACTATTACAAGTATTTGGGCAGGAAATACTAACACAAAGAATTTACTAAACACTTTAGAACGTAAAAACTGCATAAACTATGTACTAAGTCAAAAAGAATTTTCTTTACCCTCAACCTTTCAAAGGCAACACAAAGTTTTGCTGTGAAAAACAGTGAAGAGGGTATCAGTGAAATAACTTCTCCCTATAAAAAGAATCTGATTCTATTACAGTTCTTGTAACTCCACACTGTTCTGGTTCCAGTGTGGTTCACAGAACACCATGCTGTAAAAACAGCTTAGTGAAACAGTAGATGCTGGTCTGGAGCGAGATCAGGACGAAGGTTTGCCTAGAGCTGTCACATCTCCGCACCTACAGGAGATGCAGTATTTCTTATGATCCTCCCAGCTGACGGGAGGACAACTGCAAAGTGTTGCCACAGCTCCCAACTATGAAAATAAGACATGACACCTGGCTGGACCATTAGGGATGAAGCTGACATGTTGTTTTCTACCATGTGGTTAACAGTAAAAATGAGCTGTCATTCTATATAAAATACATGGTTTAGGTTTTGTAACAAAACTATCTTCCTCAGGTAGCTTATTAGGCTTATGAAATAATGACCACAAAGCAACAACACATCTTATGCACGCCACACAATTCAATACTCTCAAATAAGAAACAGTTTTAACAATACCTTATCTTTTACTATGCTTTCTTGACATGCTGTACATTTTGGACTAGAAGAACTGGAGAGAAAAGAAAACAGAAAAACTATTTTAACTCATCTGAATTTTTGTAGTACAAAAAATTCCAGTTATGAGGCACTTGAGTTATAATTATTCAATATATTTTAAAATCATTAAAAGTGGATATAGTTCATTGTAATGAGATAACATGATGTTATTTCAAAAACACGTAAACACTGAGCATTCCCAAGGAAGTCAGACCATCACAATGCCTCCAGCCAACTGCACAGTGGTTTTCTTCAAGATGACAAAATTCATTCCCTATTTTACAGTCTGCACCTGATCCACAATTTTTGTCATTTCTCAATCTATCTGTTCAAACAGGCAAAATATTGTCTCTTGAATTCTCCAGTCCTTTTTCAGAGAACATCTAATTAAACTTTACTTTCCCAGACAGTCAGTTATACATCTTTTTAGGGTAAAAAAGTATTCATGGCCATCTCCTTCAAGTCTGTTCTGGTTTTAGCAACTGTTAGAGATCCTTGCTCCATTCTTTACCTGAACTGTTACCCTGTAGCTGTTTGGGTAATCTAATTAACAAACCTGTGATCTCTTAAGACAACAGGTAAGTTGAGGAGCAGAGCAGTGTGCGAAGAGAAACTGAACTGGAATGTAGGAAGCTTGGGTTCCTACAGCTGTTTCTGGCTCTGACCTGCTAGGTGTCATAGCGTAAACCCCTTCATTCCTTTTTAGCTACTCTTCCCCATGTAAAATGGCGATAACCATACCGATTACCCCTGCAAAGCACTGAGATCTAAGGATGAAAAGCACTAGGTAAAAGCTAGGTAAATTCTTTTGTAAAGCGACATATTGACAAGCTACGTAAGCTGCAGCTGCCAGCAGCAGTGCAAATCAATGCGAAAGGCTGAATAAGTTTGATTATGTTCCATAATCAGTATGGCTATTTCAAATCATCTCACTGCCTCCTGCTCCTTGAACTGACCATTCTGCCTCATCATACTTCTGAGCGTCTTAACTACCTTGCAGCTTCTGTAATATTTTTAAGTAAAAAAAAAAAGGGGGGGAGGGAACAATTAATCTGCTTGAGGGCATATAGTATTTAATACAAGGTCATGCTTTCCTCGATTTTACTGAATGCACTCAAGCATCCCACTTGTTCTTTTAAACTACTGCTGCATACTGAGCAGCCATCTTCACCATGTTATCTACACTGACTCCCAATTCTTTGTCCTCAAATAACCCTGGAACAGAACCTACTAGCATGTAATCAGTCTGTATGCGCAGCAGCGTAGCAACACTGAATGAAAAATTTTTGTGCCAAATACAAAAACAATGTAAATTTATTTTGCTTCCAGGTTTATGGCACACTTTCTATTTCTCAGAAACAAGGAGCTGTAAATTTAATTTTAATAAAGGATTTATTTGCAACAAGCATTTAAATACAGTGAAATAACTCGAGTGAAAGAGCCCTCTGCTAGATGGTCTTACCCATGTGTCCTTTTCAATAACAGATTGGTTGGAAACTCAAGAAGGTAAAATTACACATATTCTAGCTGCACTGTAATAAGCACATGTGCATGTCTCACAGCAGGGAAGGAAAATTGCCCAGATTCCAGCAATGCCAGAATTGTTATTGCTTAGATTGTTAAGGATCTGCTCTGTCCATCTGCACACATCCAAGCATGGCAAGTGTTTGCTTATCTGCAGTCACCATTATTAACCATGTAAGAGTCTTCCAAAAACATAGATTCAGAAAGAAATAACTGCATTTCTTGAACAGAAACCACAGCTCACCTGAAAATGTGTATTGAAAGTAAAGTTGGTGGGGTTTTGTTGTTGTTGTTTTAAGTTTGGTACGCTGTAGCACAAAACCTATAGCAGTGGATTAGTGAGCTATGGGCCCTTGTATTTGCCCAGTACAGAGGTTACTCTATCGTGAGACAGAGTAATGTAATATCCTCCAGTCTCTTTTGCCCTGCTGCATGTAGTCTTGATGTATATCTATCTGAGATTACAGTATTTCCAACTGAAATATATACTAATACCTAGAGTCAGGATGGTCACAAAAAGTAAACTGGAGATCATCAAGACCTTCCAAAGTCAAATCCCCTCTCTGTTAGTAGTCCAGTGTGCAACATTCAGTGAGCTCAATCTCTTCTGAACCTCTGCTTTGCCAGTAGTAAATGGAAGTACTGACTGCTTATTTACCTCAGGAGATAAAATCCTACAGAATAGTCTCCAAACACTAGTTTTGAAATCAGACTGCTGAATACAATCAGTTGCAATGCATTAAAGTTGAGAGGCAAAGAAATATATTTCTATGGATGTACAGATATTTCTTAAAAGCTAGTTACCCCTTGAATGATCACACTTTTATTATTACCTAGACTGGGAAAGAATGCATCTCTCAGTAGTCATTTTGTGTCTGTAACATTCACACACCCACTTTGCACTCTGGCCCAAATATTTCAGTAACAGAGAAGCCAGCAGAATGCACAAAACATAAAACCCCAGGACATACAGCTAGAAGGGTCACAGGAAGAGGAAGCTCCACAAGCAGTTACATTTATCCAGGGGTCCCACCACTCAAATGTAAGTCTGGGTCCACAGCTCGGTTAGGTACTACCAGCCTAAGGAGCCTCTGCAGGCTCACTTCCTCCCACAGCCAGGATTTACTGAGTGTATTTTACACCAAAACAGCAATGTTAGCAATCACGTGAAATAGCTACTCAGTCAAGGCTCCAGAGGAAACGAAATTCTTACCTAACACATCACTACATGGGATTAAACCACTACAACAACCATTTCAAGAATATCGATGGAAAGCTTAGTTGTCCCATCCTGACCCAGAGCAGAACGCATATGTTTGCACTAGCATAGGGATAACAAATAAGCAAGCAAGCAACAAGCAGAAGGCTGCTTTGAGCCAGGGCATTAGCTTAATGTATTCCTGAAACTACAATGGTGTCCACACTATTTTCAGCAGTTCATGAGATTTAACAGTATCAACATGTTCTATCACAACAAAACACATACCTTAGCAAGGCATTCATGCAGGTCTCACAGAATCTGTGTCCACATTCAGTCTGTTTAGGATTGCATAAGATGAGGTGACATTTTTCACATTTATACTTATCTTCCACGGCATTTACAAATTTCTCTTTGTAGCCACCTTGCTCTGGAACATAAATCGATGCTGAAGGACTGCGATCAGGATTGGCCCTTTGTTGTACCATTTCTACAGATAAAGGGGGTTCTGTCTTCTTACTCGTGTCCATGCTCCAAGATAGTTTCTGTGAAGCAAAAATGAGAAAACTTCTGAGAAATGAAGACCTCTTTTTCCATAGAATCACAAAATCACAGAATGGTCGGGGTTGGAAGGGACCTCTGTGGGTCTAGTCCAACCTCCCTGCCGAA
>Ga0181612_125132_pt1 | contig 10637 bp, 8 predicted proteins | sample HoacroProtozoa21_FD_119630 | JGI IMG/M metagenome (GOLD analysis project Ga0181612, IMG submission 119630) | Hoatzin crop microbial communities from Cojedes, Venezuel. Combined Assembly of Gp0051906, Gp0051904, Gp0051908
GCTACCTCAACTTCATGGGCAACGAGTTCGGACATCCCGAATGGATTGACTTCCCGCGCGAAGGCAACGGATGGAGCTATAAATACGCGCGTCGTCAATGGGACCTGGTGGACCGCGAAGATTTGAAATATCAGTACCTGAACAATTGGGACAATGATATGGAGCACCTGATTGGAGGCGTGCATAATTTCCAAGCGCTCCCGATACGCAAACTTTGGGACAAAGACGATGACCAAGTGTTGGCGTTCATGCGCGGCAATCTCGTGTTCGTGTTCAACTTTAGTCCGAATCGCTCTTATACCGATTATGGTATGCTGGCGCCGGAGGGCGAATACGAAGGCTTGTTCGACAGCGACAATGCGCGCTATGGCGGCTATGGCAACATCGACGAGAGTGTCAACCACTTGACGGAGCACGACCCGCTGTATGCCAACGCGCACCTGGGATGGCTGAAGTTGTATCTGCCGGCTCGCTCGGCACAAATCCTGCGGATGCTTCCTACCAAAAAGGGTAAACGTAAAAAATGAAATTTCACTTTGACACACTGGGCTGCAAGCTAAATTACTCGGAGACGGCGACGATGCAGACATTGCTCGTCAACGAGGGTTTTGAGGCTGCGGGCGAAGACGAGGCGCCGGATGTGTGCATCGTCAACACTTGCAGTGTCACCGCGCTTGCCGACAGCAAATGTCGCTCGCGCATCCGTCAGCATATCCGCCGCTGGCCGGACGCGTTGATGGTAGTGACAGGTTGCTACGCTCAGTTGCAAAGTAAAGAGATTGCCGCTATCGATGGCGTGGACATCGTGCTCGGCAGCGATAAAAAAGGCGAGATTGCCACTTATATCATGCAAGCCCTGCGCGACCGGCAAAGGGCAATCGACGTGACGCCCACCAAGGACATCCGTCGGTTTGTGCCTGCATGCGACCATGGCGACCGCACGCGCTACTGGCTGAAGGTGCAAGACGGGTGCGACTACTATTGCAGCTACTGCACCATCCCGATGGCGCGAGGGCGCAGCCGAAGCGGCACGATTGCCGAATTGGTAGCACAGGCGCAAGACGTGGCGCGACAAGGCGGCAAAGAGATCGTGATTACCGGTGTAAACATTGGTGACTTCGGTAAAAACACTGGCGAGCGCTTTATCGATTTGCTCAAAGCGTTGGACCAAATTGAGGGCATCGAACGTTACCGCATTTCGTCGCTCGAGCCGGACCTGCTAAGTGACGAAATCATCGATTTCTGTGCGGGTTCACGAGCATTCATGCCCCACTTTCACCTCCCGCTGCAAAGTGGTAGCGACGCGGTGCTCAAACTGATGCGCCGCCACTACGACCGCGCGCTTTTTGCCGACAAGGTGAAGCGCCTCAGGGAGGTGATGCCGGAGTGCTTCATTGGCGTGGATATGATGGTGGGCACACGCGGCGAGACGCCTGCGCTTTTCGACGAGAGCCTGGCTTTCATCGACAGTCTGGACGTGCAGCACCTGCACGTATTCCCTTATAGCGAGCGCCCGGGCACTGTCGCTTTGCGTATCCCGTACATTGTGGACGCGCGCGAGAAGCAACGGCGTGTGGCAGAGATGATGGCTGTGAGCGAGAAGCACGAACGCGAATTTGCCTCGCGCTATCTGGGCACTTGCCGCGTGGCGTTGATGGAGCACGGCAACGAGAAGGATTCGCTGATGCACGGATTTACAGACAATTACCTGCGCGTAAACGTGCCGCGAAACGATGCGCTTGCCAACACGCTCGTTCCCGTCAAATTGGTCCGCCTCTGCGATGACATGAGCATCGACGCCGAACCCTGTTTCCAAGAGATAGGGTAAGTTCCTAACTCCTAACTCCTAACTCCTAACTCCTAACTAAAAGAAGATGAAACGTGTAGCTGTAGTTATATTGAATTGGAACGGAGCGGATTTGCTGCGTCGCTACCTGCCTTCGGTGATTGCCGGGACGGATGGCGACCTGGCGGACGTCATTGTGGCGGACAATGGCAGCACCGACGACAGCCGCCGCCTGCTAGCCGAGGAGTTTCCACAGGTGACGACGGTGCTGTTCGACAAAAACTATGGCTTCGCCGAAGGCTACAACAAAGCGTTATCGCAAATCGATCATGAATATGCGGTGCTGCTCAACAGCGATGTGCGCACGCCCGCGGGCTGGCTGCGTCCGCTCTTTGAGTTCATGGAGGCGCACAAGCAGGTGGGCGCGGTCATGCCGAAATTGCTGCAGGATCGCGATGACGACAAGCAAATATTTGAATACGCCGGTGGCGCGGGAGGCTTTATCGACCGGCACGGCTATCCCTACTGCCGAGGTCGGATTTTCGACAGCATCGAGCCTGACCATGGGCAATATGACGAGGCTCCCGCAAGCATTTTCTGGGCAACGGGGGCATGCCTGATGACGCGCACGGCGTTGTACCACCAAGTGGGCGGATTGGATGGTAGTTTTTTTGCCCACATGGAGGAAATTGACCTTTGTTGGCGCATTCACCTGAGCGGCAACGACATCATGGTGGTGCCGCAGTCGCATGTTTACCACCTTGGCGGCGGCAGTCTGCCGAAAAGCAATCCGCGCAAGACATACCTGAATTTCCGCAACAGTTTGCTGCTGCTGCACAAGAACCTGCCTGTCGCTGACGGCAAACGGCTGCTGCTAACGCGTCGGTTGATGGACACGCTGGCATTCGGAATGGCTGTTGCCAAGCTGCATGGAGGCGACGCGAAAGCGATTTTGCGCGCGCACCGCGATTTCCGTCGGATGCGAGGCAACTACAAAAATCAGCCGCAAACGAATTTGCTAAAGGAGTGTCCGGAGTCGCGCATCAGCATTGTGTGGGAACACTTTGTGAAGCGTAAAAAAGTATTTACAGACTTAAATTTTAAACGATAAAAGGAGTTATCGGGGCATCGCCACGAAGGGTCGGCGCTCCTGCATTAACGATAAATTAGGGTGATAAGCGTGTGGGGGTAAAGTACCCGGCTTTACAATAACTCCTGATAATTGTGCTTTTCTCATAATCATAACCTTTCTTTAATAAGTAAGTGAAACAATCTTTTATGCACTAAGGGTATGCGGAATCAGGAAGTTCGCATACCTGATCTTTATTTCAACGCGGCAAAATTACATCTTTTTTTCGACATGGAGAAAATTTTGTGTGAAAAAGTTGTAAAGTAGGTGATAATTGCCTAAATTTGCATTTTATCTCGCGCAGATAATTATCTCACGCAGATCAAGCGGATGCAAAGGATTTTTAAGGATCTTTTCCGCAGACATAATTTCTCTCAACTCTTAACTCTCCACTCTCAAAACTATTATATTATGATGAAAAGGTGTTTACCATTATTAGTAGGGCTGCTGCTGTGTCCGGTAGCGATGGCGAGTATTCCATCGGGTTACTATAACAATGCGATTGGCAAGAGCGACGAAGCGCTGATGTCGGCGCTGGAGGGTATTATCTACTCGCACACGCAGTTGACGTATGCCTATTTGTGGACGGCGTTTGACTATACCGACGTCGGCGACGATGGCTATTATATCGATATGTACAGCAACTGCAAGTACAACAGCTCGGCTGACCACACGAGCGGCGCGAGCTATGTGGGTCAGGGCATCAACCGCGAGCACTCGTTCCCGAAGAGTTGGTGGAACAGCAACCAGACGACTTCGCTGCTGGAGTACACCGACTTGACGCACTTGATTCCGACAGATGCGTATGTCAACCAGCGTCGCAGCAATTATGCCTATGGCGTTTGCTCCTCCGGCGAGACGTACACGAATGGTGATTACACGATGTTGGGCAAGATTGGCACGAGCACATACAGTGGCTATACGGGCACGGTGTATGAGCCTGACGATGAGTACAAGGGCGATTTGGCTCGTATTTATTTCTATATGGTGACGTGCTACAAGAGCGATGTATCGACTTGGAGCTGCGACATGATTGACTACTCGACGAATGGCTACAAGGCGTTTTCGTCGTGGGTGATTACGATGCTGATGGAGTGGCATCGTGCGGACCCGGTAAGCACGAAAGAGATTAACCGCAACGAGGGGGTTTATGGTCAGCAGGGCAACCGCAATCCGTTTGTTGACCACCCTGAGTTGGCTGAATACATCTGGGGCACGAAGCAAGGTCGGACCTGGACGGGCGAGGACGATGACGAGCCGACGATAACGAAAGAGACGCCTCTACTCTACCCCGCCGACACGACGGCTGTGACTTCGAGCTCGTTCCGCGCGGACTGGAAGGGCGTGGACAATGTGTCGTCGTACACGCTGTATGTGAACCAAGTGGAGACGAGCGACACGGTGGTGTTGCTGAACGAGACGTTCTCGGGCGTGACAGCGACGAGCGATGGCTCATCGGACATCAGCAGTTCGCTTGACAGCTATGCGGACAATAGCGGCTGGACCGGCTACAAGGTTTATGAGGCGTCGGGCGGCTTGAAGTTGGGCACGAGCTCGGCTGCGGGCTACCTTGTTTCGCCGACGCTGGATATGGGTAGCGTTGTTTCTGTGACGCTGAACGCGGCGTCGTGGGTAAGCAGCAAGAGTGTGAGCGATGGCGCCTCGGCGATTATTTCGTGCGGCTCGGTGGCTGACACGGTGGCGCTGACAACGAGCGCGGCGGATTACACGGTAGTGCTGACGGGCTGCACGGATAGCAACATCAAGATCAGCTGCACGGCGGGCAAGAAACGCATGTATGTGTATGGCGTAAAAGTGTATGAGGGCGACCTGAACCTGGCGCGCGCTCGTCGTCGGGTGATTGTGGAGGAAGGCGACAGCTCGACGCGTACGATTTCGGGCATCACGGACACTTGCTACACGGTGAGCGCGCTGCACGAAGGCGGCACGTTTGAATACAAGGTGAAAGCGGTTTACACTGATGGCACGACGGGCGACTGGTCGAACATCGAGTATGTAACGTTGGCTGAGGCGACGGCATCGGGCAAGGTTGGCGACATCAACTGCGATGGCGAAGTGAATGTTGGCGACGTTACGACGTTGATTGACTACCTGTTGGGCAACGATCCGAGTCCGATTGACTTAGATGCGGCTGACGTGAACAAGGATAATGAAATCAATGCGGCTGATGTGTCGGCACTGATCGACATCCTGTTGGGGTCTGGGGTGACGTATATCGATTTAATGGAAAGCGGTGACCCGATGATTGAAGCGATTCTGGAGGATAAATCTTTGCGCACCGCAGACTAACGCAGGCGATTTCTCGCGTAAATCACAGTCTCGCGCGGAACTCGCAGAATAGATTTTCACGCAGAATGAGGTTGTTCTCATTCTGCGTGAAAACTTTTATTTTGGGTTTGGTTGGTGTGTGTATGTAAAAATTGTGTTATATTTGCAGGATAGATAAAAACGAAAGGAAATGGATAGCGGAAAATGGATACGATTTGCGTGCATCGCGGCGCTGTGGCTGTGTTTATGCTACTTGTTGGTGACGCGTGCGGCTCGCATCGACTTCATGGTGATTTTCACGATTGTAGCGTCGGGCATTATCGTGTTTGTGCCGCTATATAAAAAATATGTAAGGAAAGAGCATGACAAATAACGAATGGATAGCGGATAATTGTCCGTTGTTAGCGCGCGTGGATGGCGTGGAGGATTTGCGGGCGTTGCCTGTGGAGCGCTTGGAGGAGCTGTGCGCTGATTTGCGTCGGTATATGATACACGCTTTGAGCACGAATCCGGGCCACTTTGCGTCGAGCATGGGGGCGGTGGAGATTTGCGTGGCGTTGCATTATGTGCTGAACACGCCGGAGGACAGGATTGTGTGGGATGTAGGTCACCAGGCTTACGCGCACAAGATTCTGACGGGTCGTCGGGATGCGTTTGTTCGGAATCGCATGGCGGGGGGCTTGAGTGGTTTTCCGAATCCGAAGGAGAGCGAGTTCGACACGTTTACGGCGGGCCATGCGTCGAATAGCATTTCGGCGGCGCTGGGCATGTCGATAGCGGCTCGGCTGCAGGGGCATCCGGAGCGTAAGGCGGTGGCGGTGATAGGCGATGCGTCGATTAGCGGCGGGCTGGCGTTTGAGGGCTTGAACAATGCGGCGATCACGGACAACAATCTGCTGATTATCCTGAACGACAATGACATGGCGATTGCGGCGAATGTGGGCGCGCTGGGGGAGTATATGACGAAGCTGAACACGAGTAAGCGCTACAATAACTGGCGTTATCGGACTTATCGTTTTCTGCATCGGCATGGTGTGATTACGGACCGTGGCAAGGGTTTGATCTTGCGTTTCAACAATAGTATCAAGTCGTTGCTGACGGGTCAGCAGAACATTTTTGAGGGCTTGAACATTCGGTATTTTGGTCCGATTGATGGTCACGACGTTGGTCGTCTGGTGAAGGTGCTGAATGAGGTGAAGGATATGGATGGTCCGAAGCTGGTGCATGTGCACACGGTGAAGGGCAAGGGCTTCGCGGCGGCGGAGAAGGACCCTGCGACGTGGCATGCGCCTGGGAAATATAATGAGGAGACGGGCGAGCGTGCGAAGGCGCGGAGCGAATACGAGCCGTTGAAATATCAGGATGTGTTTGGGCGGACGTTGGTGGAGCTGGCTGAGGCGAACGCGAAGATTGTGGGGATTACGGCTGCGATGCCTGACGGGACGAGTATGTGCAGGATGCAGGACGTGTTCCCGGAGCGGACGTTTGACGTGGGGATTAGCGAGGGTCACGCGGTGACGTTTAGCGGTGGCTTGGCGAAGGATGGGATGCATCCGTTCTGCGCGATCTATAGCACGTTTTTGCAGCGAGGCTATGATGAGATTATCAATGATGTGTCGATCCAGCACCTGCCGGTGACATTCTGCATTGACCGCGGCGGCTTGGTGGGCGAGGATGGCGTGACGCACCATGGTTTGTTTGATTACGCATATTTGCGGTGCATTCCGGGGATGGTGGTGAGCGCGCCGATGAATGAGCATTATTTGCGCAATTTGATGTACACGTCGCAACTGGAGGGCATGGGACCGTTTGCGATACGTTATCCGCGCGGTCGTGGCGTGTTGGTGGATTGGAAGAACGAGATGGAGGCGCTGCCGGTGGGGAAAGGTCGTTGCCTGCAGAAGGGCAAGGGGGTGGCGGTGCTGTCGATTGGGCACATTGGCAATGAGGCGGCGAAGGCGGTGAAGAACCTGAGCGAGCGTGGCATCATGGTTTCGCATTACGATATGATTTTCTTGAAACCGATTGATGAGGCGATTCTGAAGGAGGCGGCGGATAGCGCGGACGTGATTGTGACGGTGGAAAACGGCACGACGACGGGTGGCTTGGCGTCGGCTGTGGGAGAATGGCTGGCGGAGCATGCGCGGAAGAATCGTCTGGTGCCGATTGGGGTGCATGATGAGTTCATCGACCAGGGTACGGTGGCGGAGCTGTGGAAGCGCTGCGGCATGGATGCCGAGAGCATCGAACGCCTGGTGTTTGAGCTCACGCAGACGCTGATTAAACCTCACGCAGATTGAGCGGATCTAAAGGATAAAGCCATGCGGGTCCGGATTTTTAAAGATTTTTGTGCGACCTCTTCGAGGTCGGGATGCAGGGGCGTTCACTGACCCCACGGCAACCTCGAAAGCTCGGTTGACGTGGGGTTTCCTATGTTGGACGTCTCCGACGTCCTTTTTTCTGCATTGGGGAACTGAGTAGAGCGCGAGAGAAATTCCTCGAAGAGGATAAACTCCTTCGGAGTACCCCCTAAAAAAACATCGTCTCCGACGTCCTTTCATAATTCCTAATTCCTGACTTTTTAGGGGCGGGGGTTGGCATATTTTTTGTACCTTTGCGCTACGATGACAAAGTTTGAATTGAACATATTGGGCTGCGGCTCCGCCACCTGCACTTTGCGCCACAATCCGTCGTGTCAAGTGCTGAACGTGCGCGACAACTTACTGATGATAGACTGCGGCGAGGGCGCGCAACTGGAGATGCGCCGCTACGGCTTGAAATTCTCGCGGCTGGGACACATCTTCCTGAGCCACCTGCACGGCGACCACTGTTTCGGTTTGCCCGGACTGGTGGCAACGATGGGCTTGCTGCATCGCACGTCGTCGCTGACCATCCATACCTTTGAGGAGGGCGCTGAGATGTTCTCGCAGATGCTCAAATTCTTCTGCCAAGAGCTGCCCTACGAGGTGCGTTTCAACGTGATCACCCCGCGCTCGGCGGTGATTTACGAGGATGACGCGATTGTCGTGCGCACGTTCCCGCTGCTGCACCGCGTGCAAGCCGTCGGCTACCGCATCGACGAGAAACCCAAGCTTCGCCACATCCGCCCCGACGCAGTGGCAGAACTGGGCATCCCGCAGCACGCGCTCCGCGGGTTGCGCCAAGGCAAAGACTACGTGTTGCCCGACGGCACGTTCATCGCCAACGAGCGCCTCACGACGCCCGCCGACCCCAGCCGCAGCTACGCCTACTGCAGCGACACGCGCTTCTCGAAACGCGCCATCAAGGCGGTCAGCGGCGTCAACTGGCTTTACCACGAAGCGACCTACGACGACGCCAACGAGCTGAAGGCTTACAAGCGCCACCACAGCACGGCGCGCCAAGCAGCCATCGCCGCGCGCGAGGCAGGCGCGGGCAACCTCATCATAGGCCATTTCTCCAAGCGCTTCGTTGACGAAACGCCGCTACTGCAGCAGGCACAAGAGGAATTTCCGCGCGTGCTGCTCGCCAACGAGGGGCTCAAAATCGACCTCAACGAGGACATAAAACAGTGACGCACCGTTAAAAAGTGTTTTTTTTTACAATAATTAGATAAAAAAACGCAACGGCAGGGCAATTTGTGGAAATTTTTCTTTATTAATTAAACATTATTTCCGTATCTTTGCAGCCGATTTCTAAAGAGAAGAATATTAACATTTTAAATTTTAGAACCATGTCTGAAATAGCAGAAAAAGTAAAAGGTATTATTGTTGACAAACTTGGCGTTAGCGAATCTGAGGTTACTCCCGAAGCTACGTTCCAACAAGACCTCGGTGCAGACTCTCTGGACACCGTTGAATTGATTATGGAATTGGAAAAACAGTTTGACATCAAGATTCCGGATGAGCAATCCGAGAAGATCCAGACCGTTGGCGACGCCATCAATTTCATCGAAGAAGCTAAGAAAGCCGAATAATAACACTCTTTGCATCTCCTGTTCTCATTATGGAATTAAAGAGAGTAGTGGTAACAGGTCTGGGCGCTGTCACTCCGTTGGGATTAGACGTTGAATCCACTTGGAAAAACGCCATCGATGGAGTGAGCGGAGCCGGACCTATTACTTATTTTGATACCACCCTGTTTAAGACGCACTTTGCCTGCGAGGTAAAGGGCTTTGACCCACTGAATTACGTCAAAGATCCCGAGGACCGCAAGGAAGTGAAGGACTTCAAGCGCACCGACCTCTACACGCAGTACGCGCTGGCATGCGCCAAGCAAGCCATCGAAGATTCCAACCTGCAGGGCGAGGGCGTTGACCCGAACAACGTGGGCGTGATTTTCGCCTCCGGCATCGGCGGTCTGCACACCTTTGAGCAGCAAGCCGGCGAATATGCCGTCAATGAGGTAAACCACCCCGACCGCGGTCCGATGTACAGCCCGTTCTTCATCCCGACGATGATTGCCGATATCGCGGCAGGGCACATCTCCATCAAATACGGCTTCCGTGGTCCGAACTATGGCGTGGTGTCGGCTTGCGCCACTTCGACCACCGCCATGATTGACGCATTTAACCTCATCCGCTTGGGCAAAGCTGACGCGATCGTTACCGGTGGCAGCGAGGCTCCTATCTTCCCCGCCGGCGTAGGTGGTTTCAATTCGATGAAAGCCATCTCCACGCGCAACGACGACCCGCAGGGCGCTTCGCGTCCCTTCAGCGCTTCGCGCGACGGTTTCGTCATGGGCGAAGGCGGTGTTTGCCTCATTTTTGAGGAACTGGAGCACGCGCTGGCTCGCGGCGCCAAGATTTACGGCGAAGTGATTGGCGGCGGCATGAGCGGCGACGCTTTCCATATCACCGCCAGCCATCCCGAAGGCTTGGGCGCGAAACTGGTCATGAACCGCGCACTCGAAGACGCCGGCATCCGTCCCGAAGACGTAGATTACGTGAACGTGCACGGCACCTCCACCCCCGTGGGCGACCTCAGCGAGGCGAAAGCCATCGTTGACGTCTTTGGCGAGCACGCTTACAAGCTCAACATCAGCAGCACCAAATCGATGACCGGACACATGCTGGGCGCTACCGGCGCTATGGAGGCAGTATTCTGCCTGCTGGCGTGCGTCAACGACATCGTTCCCCCGACCATCAACCATGCCGAGGACGACGTTGACGAAAACATCGACCCGAAACTCAACTTCACGTTCAACAAGGCGCAAAAACGCACCGTAAACGTGGCTCTGTCTAACACCTTCGGATTTGGCGGGCACAACGCCAGCATCATCGTCAAGAAATTCCAACGATAAGCTCTCCGACAGGTGCTACAAAAACTCATATCGACCATAAAACTCCTTTTCTGCGATGATAAGGAGTTTTATGGTTTTATTTATCGGCTGACGGGCTACTACCCCCGCCATATCGACCTGTATCGGCTGGGGCTGGCGCACCCCCCCCCCCCC
>Ga0181612_169257_pt1 | contig 10637 bp, 9 predicted proteins | sample HoacroProtozoa21_FD_119630 | JGI IMG/M metagenome (GOLD analysis project Ga0181612, IMG submission 119630) | Hoatzin crop microbial communities from Cojedes, Venezuel. Combined Assembly of Gp0051906, Gp0051904, Gp0051908
CGCTGAACGTGAGCCAGCAACGTGCCCTGGCTGCAAAGGGGGCCAGTGGTGTCCTGGGCTGCACTAGGCAAAGCACTGCCAGCGGGTCGAGGGAGGAGATCCTTCCCCTCTGCTCTGCGTGGTGAGGCCAGCTCTGGAGTGCTGTGCCCAGTGCTGGGCTCCCCACTACAAGAGAGACACAGACATACTGGAGAGAGTCCAACAAACGGCCACAAAGATGATTAAAGGACTGGACCACCTCTCATACGAGAAAAGGCTGAGAGTGCTGGGAATGTTCAGCCTGGAGAAGACAAGGCTCAGAGGGGATCTCGTCAATATGTACACGTATCTGCAGGGTGGCAGAAAGAAGACGGAGCCAGGCCTTCTTGGTGATGCCCAGTGCCAGGGCCAGAGGCCATGAGCACAAACTGAGACCCAGGAGGCTCTATCTGAACATCTGGAAATACGTTTCTGCTGGGGGGAACCAAGCACTGGAACAGGCTGCCCAGAGAGGTGGTGGAGTCTCCATCACCAAGGATATTCAAAAGCCATCTGGAGATGGTCATGGGCAACTGGCTCTATGTGGCCCTGCTTGAGCTTGAACCAGCCAGACCCCAGAGGTCCCTCCCAACCTCAACCACTCTGTGATCGCACTTTCACTAGGGATAAGGCTGTATGGCAACTTCCGTTCTAACCTTCTTGTTTCTTACAGTTTGTTGGTGGAAGCTATTCTTGAAATTACTAAGAAGGTGAATTTTGAGGGTGGACTGGGCGAAAGTAGATGGTCCAACCTGCTCCTTCTAAAATACATCAAGATATAATTCAGCTCTGAAAGCAGCCTATGAAGAGCTTCTAGAAACAGCAGGCAACCCCTTGGATGACACAGATATTCCAGCAAGTCTTCAGAAATACTGCAGAACATACACAAGAGACAAAATCTACAGGTTTTAGGGTAAAGAGACAGGATCAAACTAAGGTGCAGTATGCAGACAAGGACTGGAATCACCAGGAGCAGGACAGCCCAGAGCAGCAATGCAGAGGTACAACATAAGCACCTTTAAAGCCTGGGACTTTTGTGTTGGGTTTGTTTGGGCTTTTTTTGAAACTGAGACAGAACCACAGTTGCAGAATATCAACTTCAGTTTTTTTTTTTCCTTATGGTTTCAATATCATTCGAAGCAGCAACACACATACTTCTTCTGGATATATTTTAAAGGCAGCCACTGAATTAGCAGACATACAGGAGCGGCCAGGAATTCATGTGTTATTTTGTCTCCAATCACCCTCTCTCAGTGATGGTCACCAGCAGAAATAAGCTTCTTATTTCTGTGTCTTCCAGTGATCCATTTTGGACATTGACACCTAGCTTCGATGCTGTCATGTCACATGGATTAAATGGTCACCCGTAAGGCTGGAGAAGACACCTGCAGGTCCTGAGGTTCAGCTGTCTAGGCATGGCTGAGGACATGCAGGTAGTCAGAGCTGCAATATCAAGAGTTCTGCAGCTCCCCTCTTTAGTCCATCTTTATTTGCTCATAAAACTTGCTCACATTTCCTCAGCTGCTATGCTTTACTGCATCCCTACTGCAATGACACCCAAACTCTGCAGCCATTCTGGCGTGAGAACGCAGAACTTCTGCCACAGCAAGGCCAGTGAAATACTCCTTCATCTCTCTGGCATTATATGACAAAACCCACAGCGCACTCAACACAGCAGCATTACACAAGTTTTCCAGAATATTCAGCTTCTTTTATCCACTTTATATAGCACAGGAATACAAACTCTTCCCAGCTGAGTCTCCAGAAACATCCTAGTTGACCACTTTCCACAGAATGCCAGCCCAGCTCATACACTTCTCTCCCAGACACCCTCTTTTTTAAAGTCCTCTTGATCATAGACTGGGATTTGGCTTTGGATGAAATGAACTATCTAGCTCATCTTTTCACGAGGTCCTACACACCGGTTACTCACTTCTTTCCTGCCCACCACCACCCGCACGTCGCAAGACTTCACCTCTGCTGGGTGATGAGGGAAGAGTTACAGGCTAGATCAAACATGTTGGTGGGCTGGAGGTCTGACCCTAGAATAGCAGCACAACAATCCCAAGGCTACTTCTGATAGGCCGAAACCCTGAATACAGGGTGGAAGGGTCGAAGGGAAGTGACTGTCAGTCAGGCCTCTGATATTCACGGGAGATACAGATTCTGTAAGCGTTAGCAACCAGACTGAGAAGTATCAACAACAGTCCACACTGGTGGTCCAGCAGCTGCCAGATTAAGTTTTACTGGTCACCAGTGACCTGGGCTAAGTAGCAATTCGAATTTCTGACTAGGGACAAGAATGAACTGCTGACAGAACTGAAAACTACTACACCTTAATTTACCAGACCTGTTTGTTTCTGGAAATGGATACCAAACCCCCATCAGTGGGCTCTTTTTCCCACACAAGGACAAAACCCAGGCTTCTGCCAGATTTTTTGTTAAGTGTCTACTTAAATTATCTTACAGCACCTGCAGCAAAAAGTCTCTCTTCTCCCTAGGGGCACTCCCTGCAGCATGGCCGAGAATTGCTGAGGCCCATCCAGTAAGTTAAGTTCCTGATTACCTCAAAGTTCTTCTGCCATTCTCGCTCTCGTTTAGCTTTCTCTTGTGCTTCGATTTCCTCTTCCCTCTGCCGCTTCCTGGAAGGGAAGCCACAAAGAAGTTATGAACCCACAAGCATCTACTTTAAAGAAACACAGTAATACTTTTAAAACATCTCGGAAAGCTCTTCTGATTTCTCGGCAGATTAAAGTGCTTATCAGAAGAAAGAAATGCGCACACCTAAGATAGCAGAGCAAACAGAATTTTATTTCTAATTTGGCTGAGCAGCGAGCAGAGAAGATGGTTGGGCACCACTGACAGCATGCACATACTTAATTAGTGAGTCAGCTTCTCTTGCTCAGCAAAACAAGCTGAACTCCATAATTCTAATGATAAGTCTCTAAAACTGTTGAGAGTACACATCATGAGAAGCTAATGAACACTTCAGCATGCAAGAATTAAGTTTTTTCTTTTCCCCCTAATTTTCATCTGTAACCAGAAGTAGTGCCCTGCGACCACCTCCCAGACAAGCCGACCAGTACAGAAACCTCGCTCCCTGAAGTGCATCCACAGTGAGCACTAAGGCAACATGTGGTCAAAACACCTAAAACAGTTCAGGATCACACCTGCCACAGGGTACTTCTGGTACTTAATTAAAATAAAAAAATCAATTCCTTGCATGCTGACAACACGCAGAAATCTGTCACCATCTCACTGTTCTGGCTGGCCTCCATGTACACACATAAAGTACACACACACGTATACACACAAAAGTACATAAGCACACCAAATACATCAGTGTCTTACACACACGAGGGCAAGTTTCCTGTCTGCATTTCTCAAGCACAGAGCTCTACAACCCAGCGGTTGCCCAGAGAAGTGGTGGAATCTACATCACTGGAAGTCAGCTTGACGGGACCCTTGTTAATCCATCCAAGGCCCTGCTTTCAGCAGGAGGCTGGACCAGACGATCTCCAGAGATCTGTTCCAACTGAGACTTTTCTAAAATTCTATGATTCCTTATCTCCTGCGAGGAAGCATGAGGAGTAAAATGAGCCTGCACAAGCAGTATGCTGCTCATACCTTTCATGCATTTCTTTCGCCTCTCTTTCTTTCCTCTTAATTTCCAGTTCAGCAAAGAGCTTCATCGTCTGTTTGTACACAGCTTGTTTGAACTGTAAAACACAAATCCGGTCTTAAAATAATGCCCATTAACACACTCAGAGAAGTCTGGTTTACGTAAGAATGTAAGAAGCACAAAAAGAATGTGAAGCGTATGTATATTCCCGTAACCCCATACCCTGCCTTGACAGTAGTTAGCAGCAGCAGCATAGGACAGGGTATGAAACACTGCTGATTATATTCTGGCCCCGACACCAGGAAACAATTGCTTGTCAGCCTCATATTAGCCTTGTTTTCATTTGCATTCAGGAAGCTGTGCCTAAACAGAACTGTTCATTTCAAGCTCTCTTATTCTTCTGTTAAGACTTGAAAATGTTGCATTTGAAAAAAAACCCAGCAAAATGGTCACTGTTTAGATAGTAATTTCCCAGCAGATCTTGATGTGTTGTAAAAGTCTAGCATTGGCTTTCCGGTAGGAAATACCAGTATACTTAAAACAAACGTCATTATTGAAGAACCGCAAAAGACTTCTGAAGATCAATGGAAAATAAGACCGTTACGGGGTTACTGCGGTGATAGCAAGAGGAAAAAATCACTTTGTAGGAAGAAAAAGGTGACGACAGTAAGAATAATGATGTCGGTGTTTGATAATCATCTATCATTCTGTTAACCACTTGACCTATTCAGACTAAAAACCAGGCAAGAACTAAGTTATGTCACACTTTCATTAAAAAAAAAAGTGATTTGTTGCAGAACAGCACATCTCCAAGCGCTATAGGGAAGAAACAGTCGAAACAGCTCTTACTACAAAACGTCCCTAAGAGCACATTTTAGACACGCTGCAGTGGGTTCTGTAAGGCTGACAGCAAGAACGCCACAGTTCGAGCACCTGGAAACAAAAAATTAAATTCAAAAAAGACCACATGATGCGCAAGCAATAAAGACTTGCTCCAAGAAAATAATTGAGTACTTTGATCTGTAGAAGCTCATTGTGTATTTACTCTCTACACTATGGTTACACCATCTTCTCAAATACATGGGTATTACCCAGTGCATGGTACTCTACAGTGGCTTATCAGAATTTGTTCTTCTGTCAGTGCCAGGATTTACAGTACTCTAACAAGCCTAATAAATACTTCCGTACTGGTTTTGACTCTTAATGCCTCAAAACACATTTTGTACTCCTCAGTTTCTCTGAACAGTATGCGACTTACAACTTCAGGATCATCCTCTTCTACTATGGGAGGTTTTCCATCCTTCTTCAGCTGCTTCTTTTTTTCTTTCACCTAAAGATTAAGAACAAAAATAAGAGCCTAGAAAGTTTTATAGGGCTTACATAATTGTATCTGTGAAGTTCTGCATTCCTACTTCACGTGGGAAAAGAACTCTGGATGACAGCAAGTTCTTGATTTGTATCAATTTTTTATTTTAAGACCAAAACCTCCTGGTCCTAGGTCCAGACAAACACATACAAGATCACAATCACATGAACTGCAGTAATTAAAACCACTGTGTTAGATACCATTCATTCCACACAAGCCCTTTGCTGGTTTTTGTTTGTTGTTTTTAAGATATATTCATATGCAATATAGACCATCCAAACCAGCAGGAAGTTTACTTTGCTTTGTAATATTCAAAAGACTAACAATAACAAGCAGAATATAAAGTGTTCCTTGTTTTAGAGTATCTGAGTTCTCCCATATCGTCTGCTTTCTCCAGCTTGTTGTGTTTTAGTCCACTCACATCACTCAACTAACTTCTTGGCCAGTGCAAGCCAAGCTCCTTTTCTTACAGGTCATGTCCCCCCAAAATTCCCAGTCTCCTGCTGTCACCACCTTTTTTGAACTGCCCAGCAACTTCTGTTGAACACATTTGCAGCGCATTGTTCATCGGCACACATACGAACTGCCTCGTTCATTCACAGACTTGAAAAAAGATATTTAGGTCAGATTGTGTGGTCTGACCTAATTATTTCAAGTACTGAATTTCACTGAATTATCTTGCACTGAGCTCAACAGCAGTCTTGGACAAAGCACATTTGTTCATGCTGTGAAGAGCTCGCAGTAAAACTGCACAGCTTCATTCTGAGGCTTGCTCAGCTCACCTTTTAATGACAAAAACATGCAGCACGTGTACCAAAAAGCAAATTACAAATGACTGATTACCACTCACTCCCACCCCTGGATGTTCCTATGGAATACTTACAGTGTGTTCCACATACTCTTTTCCTGCCTGTATCACATCCAAGGCCCTCTTCTTTTGCTCCTGATCTAGCAGCAACTTGTACGCTTTATCTACAGCTAAGGAAAAGCACCAACATTACTAGCACCAGCAGTCATACCCACAAGGCATCACAAGATTGCTACTTGTTGACCAGATACATTTTGCCTCCTAGAATTTGAGGGGGTTGGTTGGTTTGGGTTTTTGTTTGTTTGCTTGTTGGGGTTTTTTAATACATCTAAGTGATATCATGATTAGTCAAATGAGATTTGGGGTACAGTGATGGCAGACGGTAACACACCTTTTGGAATTAGCAGGGTGAAAGCATCAGTCCTACAAAGTGATTTCATTAAAGGGCATGAAGTAGGTTTGAGTGCGCAACGCCTGAGCGTAATGCAAAGCATACCCCTAAACCCAATCACATTACTTCTGCCGCATGGACTTCGAACAAAATCTACCGCCCAGACTAAACAGCTTTTCCTGAGCAACCTCGAGACCCCAGGGACTCGTTAGTCCCCGCCGCAAACTGCCAGCGCAGTTGCTGCCACCTAGCGCCACTCTGCTGAAGTGCCACCCACGCAGCCGCTCCTCCTCACCTAAAGCCCTCCACAGCGGTTCTTCTGGCCGCCAGTGCGACCTCCACCCCCAATGAACAGTCACACCAGCTGCAGAAAAATAGCAGTCCAACCGCTACCACACACCAGCCCAGGGAAAGGGAGAGAGCAGTACCTTCAAAGGCCTTCTGGGCTCTGTCTGCATCATCTTGATTTTTGTCTGGGTGCACCAATATTGACAACTGCAAGAGAAGGGATCCTGCTATCAAGATCATGGTAAAAGATGAAGAATATTTCAGAGATTTTTGTGAGAGGAGGGAAATAGTCTCAGACAGAAGGAATCACAGAGCATCACATTCCTTTGTACAGTGACAAATCAGCTGACAACATGTGGAAGCATGCACCAGTAAAAGCTTATAAATCAAATACAATCCCTGTAATAAACAGGCTGGCTGAGAAAAGCTGCAGCTTGGGATGTGCACAACAGTATAAACACCCTTCAGCTGCAGTGCCTGGGGCTGATATAAACCCCTTGGTCACCCACGTTTCGTATCCTTGACAAAGCTGCAAAGATCATCCTCAACCAAAGTTCACCTTTTACTCCACAAGGTCTCTCAAGAAGTTCTCCAGTACCCCCAAGGCTGTCCAAATACCAAACCATTTAAAAGAGTGGGTAAGTTTTTCCTTAGGGTCATTTACTGAAGTTAAGAAAACTCCTTCCTGTACTCTCCATCCAGCAGAGAGAGGACACCGATCGTTACCATCTTTAGGGCAATCTTGAACAGGCTGGAAAGCACCTGTCCTCCACCTGCCCCTTCCAGGGAAAGTTCTTTCAAATTTTCCCCATATGGCATTTTGTTTTCCAGATCTCTTATTTTTGCTGTTGCTGTATGGACTCTCGAGTTTATCTGCATCGTTCCTAGTATAACGCTCAAAACCAGTCACAGAGCAGCAACTGAAACTGAGTCAGTGCCAAAGAATGCAAAATAATTACTTCGTGAACTCTACAGACAGCACTTTCTAGTTCACAGAGAAAAGGTTTGCCTCTGGTCCTGAACCGCAGCGTGCTGCTGATTTACTCCGGGATTTGCTACAGCCAACGACTATTTTCCTTCTGTTGGCTGTTCCACATTCTGTAATTAGGTATTTGATTTCTTCACTACACAATTCCATGCACTTTTTTCGTTTCATCACACTGACTTCAAAACATTTCCCTGTGGTATTCAACCAGCCTAAAGCTAAGACAGCCCAAGTTATTGATTTGCAGATCCGAGAAGTCAGCCACAGGCTAGGTTATCCTCCCACTTCCCACACACGGAAGTGGCCCGTATCCCACCACCACCCTGGCCGGCACGCTCCCCTGCCAGCTAGCACAGCTCCCTGGCTAAAGACAGCCTTGATGTTTACACCTCGGATTCAGGGGGGAGGCTACAGCCCTCCAAATATTGTGTTTCTTTGCTGCACGCACTGATTAAAACTCCACCTTCTCCTGCAGCCCTTCCAGCACAGCAAGCCTGGGGCAGTATTTCCTGCGTTGCATGGGGCAATGCAGACAGGTCAGCGAGCAGGACTGTCCCAGGCAACCCAGCCACCAAAAATGACTGCTGAAATCTCACAGAAAATACATCTCCTTGAGAAAAATACCTTTTCTTAGTGCTTAACTTCGGACAAATTTTGACCTTCTCTTTGAACTGAAGTTCACTAAGCTGATTGTACAGGGGCACACCAGTTTGCAATAGCCCCACCACACACGCCACAGGCAAAGCAGCATACCATGCACGGACCAGGGACACCTCTGCAGCTCTCCTCGATACAAAGATTGTTCTATGCATTTCTTCCCAAAATAGCTACTCCTCTACCCAGATACAGCTTTACCACCATTTTTCTTGTTCCCAAGCACAGTTGCACAATCTTTACTGAGCTTCTAGTTTCTTTCCAGAGGCTTCTAGTGCAAAAGCCAGATACCTGCCGGAATCTTTTCTTTATCTCTTCATCTGTGGCTTCAGGATCCATTTGCAGTACCTAAAAGAGACCATGAGAGCAGAGCAAGTTCGATGACACTCCCCACGTTTCAGGTTCCTGGCAGCAAGCTCTAAACACTTGGTTCACTGGCATACAGACACAACGCCAGAAAGTTCCCCCCATCAGGGAGCTGCTTCAGGACATGAATTTTCACCTAGTAAAACAGAAAAAAATTCAGAGACGCCATGTTTGGGACATTCTACTTTTAGCAGTGCTAGATTTCTCCGACTACGCCGGCGTCCTTTCCACACTCGACTCTCACACAGACACAGCTGCCATCCCTGAATAGCCACAACTGGTCTAACCCCACAGCCAGTCCTGCAGCAATGCTCAGTTTGGCAGAAATGGCAGCACACCGTGGCTGTGGGACGCTGCTGGATCATTCATAACCGAGAACTCTGGGCAGGAAACATACTACCTTGTAAGAATTTATTCATTTTACCATTTTGAAAGAAGACAGGAGAGTTTTACTATTCGGTTTCCATGAACGAGCCCACTTGTCTACGTACTGATCGTGACAGAGTTTAGGAGTTCTTTTGTGAATTAATTTGCTCAAGACAAGTCCTAAGCAACAAGTGAGCCTACTCAATGCGGATGCACGTTGGTCTGACACTAAGAATTGTAAATAAAAAACACTCTCTCACAGGAAAGCTACAATTTATTTCTAAATGGCTTTCTTAATTTACTCCCCAGGTCAAGTACTACGATCTAACAGAACTGAACGTTGTCACGGTGAATCTGCCAGCTGATCTGGCTGAGCAGCCCTACACTGGGACTATAAAAAGCACCTGAGGCTTCAAAAAGGCAGATAAAGATGATATCAGGGAGGAATATACACAGGGAAAGCCAGCTCCAGAGGAATATCAAGATTGCTTTATTTACTGTCTTCCTCGGGCTTTCATACTCATTAAGACTTTATAATTGACTGCAACTGGAATCAAACTATTCAGTGTGTAAGGGAATCACCCGTTTTCCAGTGCCTCCTCAAAAACTGCTCACTGTGAGCAGCGAGAGTCCTTCTCTCCTTCTGTGCACTACGCCTGTTCAGTGGGATGAACGCCCGAAGCAGAAGACACAACCAGAAAAGCTGAATCGAGAGCGCTCAGAGCAGAACCTGACAAGCTTGCCACTTGTAGCTGCTGCATTCTCGTTAAGTCCCGAGCATTAATCTGACAAATCTTCCAGTGCTGTTGCACGAGGACAACATGTCAATACAACATAGTTTGTGCCTGCCATAAAACAGTGAAGAAGAGAGCAAGCACATCTACACCATCCTTCTGCCTTCTGTAAACCTTCTGCACAATAATCTACATCCAGCAAATTTTTTTCTTTCTTTATGTTCGGTTTTTCTACTGACATAAATACTCAGTAACTACGGAGGCTGGTATACCACATCAGGAGGGAGGATAAAACATTCAAACTAACCTCAAAAGGGTTCAAGTTGAAATAGGAAGATCCAGGTCGAGTCAGCCTGTCAATTTGGTTTTTTGATGTTAAAACAGAGTCTCGCTTTTCAATTTGCTTTACCTGAAGAACAAGAGACCCATATTAACTGACCATCACAACACGCTTACCTGTTTTCCCCTGTGATTACCACACCAGTCATCATCGTCCTGCACTACAACTCACCACAGCTCGTGCTCATCCCAAGCCTGTAGTTACTTCACTCAAGCATCAGCAGAGCACATTTTTTAGCCTCTTCTACAGTACGACAGTATTTTTAACACCACATTTTAACTACAAAAAACCCTAGACAGCCCTTCTGCCTGCCTCCCCTACAGCTTGCTCCCCAGCTGCGGCTCTGCCCCGCACTTGGCTCCTACACCACCACCATCATCACGATTCCCTGGAAACCTCCCGCGCTGTTGTTTTCCGCCCGCTGTCGGCAGCGCAGCCCGTTAAACACACCGAGGGACACCAGTGCAAGCAGACAAGCCCATTCCATTCTGACCGCAGGTTATTTAGCTCAGCTCAGTTCACTTTTTGTTCTTTACAGTATTAAGCCAAACCAAACCGCGCGTTTACATTCAGCGTTCACCTTTGTTTACAGAAATAAGCACCCACCAAGCTGGCACCACCCTTGGGCAGGCCGGCAAGCACAGCCCGGTAACAGCGACCCGCAGGGGCCGCGGGCGAGGGGCCCCGGGCGCCGGCCCA
>Ga0181612_182825_pt1 | contig 10637 bp, 8 predicted proteins | sample HoacroProtozoa21_FD_119630 | JGI IMG/M metagenome (GOLD analysis project Ga0181612, IMG submission 119630) | Hoatzin crop microbial communities from Cojedes, Venezuel. Combined Assembly of Gp0051906, Gp0051904, Gp0051908
AGGGAGGGGGCAGCCACAGCTTCTCTGGGCAACCTGTGTCAGGGCCTCACCACCCTCATTGTAAAGAATTTCTTCCTTAAAACCAATCTAAATCTACCCTCTTTCAGTTTGCAGCCACTACCCTTTGTCCCAGCCTTACATGTCCTTGTAGAAAGTCCCTCTCCAGCTTTCTTGTAGGCTCCTTCAGGTACTGGAAGGCTGCTCTCTGGTCTCCCCACTGGCTTTTAAAGGTTGCTTGGTGAGGTCAGCCTAGAAACTCTTGCTCAGCTTTTTGAGAGGTAACTGGGCCTATGCTGTTCTCCACACAAGGGAAACTACGGCCACCTTCCCACTGTCTCAGGATCTGGGACAAAGTAACTCCCGTCTTGGAAAAAACCTTAGTCACACAAAGAAAAGGTCATTTGCACACTATTAACCAGCTTTGACGTTGGTGTTTATCCTCGTGCGTCTCAAAGTAGTCAGAGAAACTGGATTGCTGAGCCACGTGCAGCAATGCAGTGGTTTTGTTTTTGTGGGTGGTTGCAGCTGTTTCATGCTGCCTTATGTTATTACCTAATGAAGGGTCTGGCTGCATTGCTTTTGACGGGGCAGGACTCCCAAGATACCTATGGCCCTGATTCAGAAAAGCAGTTAAGCACATATCTAACTAGAACACGAGTCAGGGAAGGACATGTGTGTGTCCCATTGACGTATGTGGGAATTAAGCATGTGTTTAAGTGCTTTTCTGGCACATGATAAGGTTATGGATGAGATGATATGACATGGTTTCCTGCACAAGCCAAGACATTCCTTACAACCCTATATTCTGACTTGTATCAGAAAGAAATTTCCAAATACAGGCTACTAAACATAGTTCCCCAAATTATCACGTTTAACCTTTAAACAAATGTGGTATAGTTGTTTAAGGATGCTGAGTATGGGAAGATCCTTTTCACTTAGGTGTGGCAATTACAGATGGGGTCACATCACCTCTGAAGATTAGACTGCATCTGTCTTGGGGCTGAAATACAGTTATACAAGACCCTTGCATTTTTCCCACATCATAAAAGAAAGCCTTTGACTTTGCTTACTGCTCCAAAACTCTCTGGAAGACCCAGGAAACACCATACTGTGAAATAGGATGGAAGATAACTGGGTTCTTTGGTTTTCATTCTTATCAGTTAGACTTTTATCTTTTGTCTTCAGTGGCAAAGTACTGGAAGATGCTGTGTGTTTCAGTTATGTTCTTGGAGGAATAGGAGAAGACAGATGCTCATTTACCCGTAGCATCTGTAAGATATGTAGGTTGGCCTAGGCCAGTGTACTGACAGGGGTCTCCACTGGAGCCCACAGGAAAACTTTTCTTTTGATCTAATGGTCTGAGCTCCTGTCATGCACGTGATAGTTCGGATCACCCCTGCTCAGTAAACTGTGCAGACGCTTTGCACCCAGAGAACTGAGCTTGTGGGAAGCGAGGTAGAATATACCCACAAAATCCAGAGTGTGGGAGTAAGAATTTGAGGCTGTGGCTGTGTGAGGCACCTTCACAAGTGGATACTGCTTGGCTTTGAGAGGCAGAAGCTATTTGCTTACATAGGCTGACATTTTTCCCTTAAAAAAATTAAATTCCATCTGCCTGCAGATTAAAAGAAAAATTTCTCTGCTGAGTAATCCTAGACTGTATTTCATCCTTCTCCTTCTACACTGGCATAACAAGCTATGGTAAGGGACCTTCCACTCATAGGCAGTCATTCAGTTTTTGTTGTCAGTGTGTTCAGGATGATGAGTGGTTTTAAAGTAGCTAGAGAACGATGAAGATTTGATGAGAATTGAAATAGTAGAAATGCATGCTAACATGCAAAGGTGAAGGGATAAATACACAGCCTTCAGAAAAATTACCATAGATAGGTAAACTGGGTATGTGTGAGGTATTTGCATAGACGAATATCAAGTTAAGATAAGAGGGAAGAGTGGTTGTATTGAGCTGGAGCACCTAACCCAGTACCCCATGTCCAGTGGTGGTCAAGGGCAAGTGAGTGAACGGCTCAGTAAGTGTCCTGTCTTGTTATTTACTACTGGGGTGACCTTCTCCCCGAAAGTCCCACTGGGGGCTGGAGGGCACCACAGTCACTGCATTTTTCTGCTCTCCATGCCCAGATGTTCTGCAGAACACTCACGGTAATGCTAGCCAGCTTCCACTTTTTACCTTCCCAGTGAATTATGACCCTACGATTTTTGCTCTGTAAAGGCTGAAACCTCAGAGTTCACAGGGAGTTTAGTGTCTCCATACGGTGAAATGCCGTGGCAAATGCATTTGGCTCCAGCTGCACTTATCGCACAAGGCAGGCTCAGCGCTGAGCTGAATCAAGTTAGCTTATCAGGACAGGCAGCGAGCAATTTCTTCTGCAAAGAAGAAAGCAGAGCAACACCCAACACCAGGGCCACGCTTGGCTTTTTTCTTTTGAAATGATCATAAACCTCTGGCAGATCCCTCAGCTCCTTGCAGCACAATCAGAGCTAACCAGGAAAAAACAGCTCGGTCAATGGCGAAATGTTCCTCAAAGATTTACAAGGTTTCCTGTGGTTTTTGAATGTAGCAATTACATTCTATTCCATGCAGTTTGCACTTTGCTCTCAAGGTGGAAAAGCCACAGGTCTGGGATGTCTGTGTGTGCATGCGTGCATGTGCTTGGGAAAGGAAAATGCAGGATGGGTCAACCACTGGATGGTCTCACACAACCTTCCCAAGAGACTTTGAGGGTAAAACATTTCTGAGATCTGCTTAATCTCAGCGACTCTTCTTTTAGTGCTGTAGGTTCCAAAGAGATCGCTGCTGGCTGAAATGCAGTTTCAGATCTCAAGGATGGTCAGCTACCTAATTCTCCACTTGTTTCCATGGACAGTCCGGAAAGAAAATACCTTTCAGCTCCTGGGAAGAACTTCTGGCAGAAGTGGGGTGTTACTGCCCAGGATGCATTCCTCAGAAATTTGGGCTAGGATATCATGTCTTGGATACGTCTGATGGGCGGCGTGAGAAATGGAAGTAAAACCACCAAGGCGGGTTTGAGACACGGACAAAGAGGCAGTCGATGACACTGTTTCCGCACAGTCTTCCTATAAAAGAGCATTGAAAAGATGTTATTCGTCTTCCTGAAGAGTCCTTGACCCCCATCTGAGAGAGAAGCCGGGCTGACATGCTGTGTGTGCCCAAGGAAGCAGCCTCTCTCCAGAAAGAAGGCACAAACTGAGCAGACACGAGGGCTGAACAAAACCCACTCAAGATAGAAGCAACCACTGCTTGAAGGAAAACCATCCCAGAGAACTAGAAATATCTTCTGCAAATCAAATAGAAGAGTTTTTTTTTTTAATGTGCTCACACGTGTGTGTGACAGTATGGATCAGCATTACTTTACTGCAGTTGATTCAGACCCACAGTTCTGGGGCTGGGACAAAGGCAGAGCAAAATTAAAGCCCCTGACCAAGGGTGGCATTTCCTTACTCACCTCCTCTTCTGCCTTGTGCATTAGCCTAACCTAAGCCAGAAGTCCTGGGTTATTTTCTGTGACATAGAAAGTCAAAGACAGCAAATGCCTGGCTTGCATTGCTGGAAGGGCATTCCTCAGAAACTTGAGGCTCAAAATTTCATCAGCACAAATTATTTTAAATATTTGGATGAAAAAGCAGACATTATTTCTCCCAAAAATTAAACCTGAGATTTTTGCATAATTACTTCTTTCCAGCAATTGTGATTATAAAACCTCCATCCCCAAAACGAAGTGTCGTGAGACCATGCAAAAGCTGGCTTTGTACTGAATTTTCATAGCTCTTCCACTGGCACGTCAGACCTTCCTTTGGTTTTACTTGACATCTGGATTGAAATTTCACTCACCAATGGAGAGCACACTGTTGAACTGAAAATGGAGTCACCAACAGAGTGTAGCAAACTGTTCTTTGTCTTACTATGGTGGAAATCAAGACTAACTTCATTTGACTAAGAAATAATAAAGCTGATGTATGGGAATGAGTTAAACTTTGCACTTCATTAACCCCTCTAGAGACAGATCGGTCCAAAATCAGGGAGACATGGCCTTCAGACACATTTGCTTCTGTTAGACCTTACACTTGGCATTCAGGAGCTGGGACAGGCAGAGATATTTCCCCCAAGGATAGGCATGTGACTGAGGAAAACATTGTTTTACCAAAATTTAGGTATGTAATAGGTACAAAACAGCCTGTTTCCAGTTTCAGTCATCCCCGCTCCCTCTGCCACCCACAGAGAGAGGAACCCTTGTAGAAAGCCTATGATTCACCGTAAGCAGGAGAAGCGACTCATTGCTGAGGGTGTAGCATCTCCTCTTTGACTGTAGAGGAAGCCAGACAGCGCTTGTAGATTGCACTTGGAGACCTGAAGGGAGGGGAGATGAATCCCTCCTTAGCCGCTCTTCTCGTCTCTGCCACAACTCCCAGGATTTCCTCAAGTCATATCCTCTGCAGGAGACCAGATCTGTGTTCAGCTGCCTCCATAGCAATGGCTGAATGGATCATCTCTCCAGGTACCCATCTTTCCAAAAGTCGTCATGACGTGTGGCCTGTTTTAGCCCAATGTCCTTCTGTGCCTCCATTTCCCTTCCCTTTCAGGCACGGGCTTACTCACACTATTTCCCCTTGAACAATACAAGACGACAAGACACCCTGTTTTGGCAAAGCATGCTGATGTGGGCTTACCTTATAACGTTCCCCCAAATCTCTTTGAAGTCCACATGAATTAAGTAGTCACTAAGGCACTGTGCTGAACCAGCAACTCGTTCATTCATGCTTAAAAAAGTCCTCTGAGAACCCTGGCTGATGCATGCCCTCAAGTGTCGGGGCACCATTACTCCTAATGCATGTCAGGTGATTGATGGTGGCTCCGGTGATAGCAAATGGTTCAATCAGCCAGCACTGGCCACAAGCTTATAGACCAGAAGCCAGGCAATGGGCTTTTCTTGGTCTACCAGAATTGCACCTTCCTACAGAGCTGCAGAGTGCCAGCAGGCTGTGGAGGGTGAGGTGGGGAGGGTCTCCAAAGGAAGTGAAGCTAATTGATTTCCATCTCCTCAGAAGACACTGCTGCTGGTGTTTCCAAACTCCCCCTGTTCTTTACTTACCCTTTTGCATCTCAGGGGATGCCCCATGACAAATTGGAGTTCTCTGGTGAACCGATAGCTCCTTTTTTTTTCCCCTGCTTTTTTTTGGTGCTTAAGATGAAAGATTTAAAATGCAATAATGTTTTGTCTAAATTCTTGTGGAAATAGCTTATGACCTTTCATAGAGAAATGTGGTTTCAGCTTTCCGGTAAGAGAGCTCCCAGCTAATGATTTAGCTCTATTTTCTAATAAATAGTTGGCAAGAGACAACCACTCTTATACCCTTTGTCATTAGGGACCTATTATTTATGACTCAGAAATGAATCATTAGGCTTGGCAAACAGCAATTTCTTTGTGGCCAATGTATTTTTCCACTCAGTAGCAGAGTATGCTTGTAAATTCTTCCTAAAAATTACCATTAAAGTATCTCCAAATAGACTCTCCCCCACACTGCCATAAATTTTCTCCACTTTTGTGACTATTGGTGGTCTTCCCACCTCAGGAAAAAGAGTTTCTTTTTTGTTCTTAACGCCTTTCACATTTCCTTCCAGCTAATTACACTTTTATTTAATAAGGTAAATGTGTTTTGTTTTCCTTACAGTCTCCCCTTTACAGGATGAAATATTTCCTTCTGACAGAGCCTTCCTGTCTTCCGTATCCTGGCTAACTCAAGAACTCTGAGCAACTAGAGTTGGAGAAGACATTTGCACTTACACTTACTTGGTGGTGTTCACTTGCCAAGGGCTTCAAAAAGTCATTTTCAGGGGAAGGCATGATGACACATGCTGGACATACATCCTCTGAGGGGCAAATTTCCCCATATTTTGAAAGTGTGTAGGAAAAAGAGCAAGCCAGCAACTCATTTGCTCTCTTCCGTTCATTCTTAAACCATTATCCACCTAGTTGAGCCCCTTCTTGAGTCTGCTCCTTTCTCCTACTGCGAGCACATCTGGAGGGACATACTGTTGCCCAGCTAATCAGGACAATTAGAAAAAGCTTTGAGGAATATGAGTCAGGATGCAAATTTTGCTCACTCGTGTCTAAATCCAGGAGACTGTTTGTTACTGAAGAGTCACCCCAACTGTAGGAATTTGATCCCAGTACCAACTTTTCTGACATTTGGGAAAGCAGATATCACTGGTGGAGCAGCAGGATATGTGAGACTTCTGAGCAGCAAGCAGAAGACAAGAAATTTTGAGAAAATTCAGGGGGAAAAAAAAGAGCAGCTAGAGGCTTGTGAACATTGCAGCCCCATGCTTACCACCCAAAAAGTTGGAATAACCTTGCTGTCTAGATTCACAAATTTTAATACTGAAGGAACCACTAGATCACTTCATCCGGCCTCTTTCAGAGCAATTTGCTCTGCAGCTTGGCATCCCCTTAGTGTCTCCTTACCTGTAACATCAAGCAAGGGCTGCTCAGCCTTGGCTATAAAGCAAAAGGAAGTTTTGAGGCAGGGGGCAAAGGAATATTAATACTTGCTAGTGCAAAATATAAAATCATTCCTGGCAATAGTTTTTGCTGGCAAACAACAGAAGACTAGCCTAATCCTGGCCCAAATAGAGAGACAGTAATGTTCTTTTCCCAGTCAAAACAGCAATTCTTACTTAAAATTTAGGGTTTGGTCAAAAGTTCTCTTATTATTCATTTTTTTACATGGAAAGCCTATAGGTAAAACACATAAAATGTACTAAAATAAATAGATTTCAACCAAAGTTTTTTAACCAAAGTTTACTTCCTGGGTTGTTGGGTTGGGTTTTTGTTTTTTTTCTTTCCTTTTGGGCATATAGCAGAATTTTATTTTCAAGAAGGTGCCTAGAAGTCAGTTAATAGGTCAAGGGAGAAAACAGAGAAGTAAGGAGAAGAGCACTGAAACTTTTGGGGAACAAAAGAAGGAGCAAAAGGCTTGGGTGAGCCAAAAAGACCTAGGTTGTTGCACAGAAAAATATAAATTGCAGTATTAGACAAAGTTTCACAAGGTAAGAAAAATTTTAAAAATGGGTTCTGAGAAGAGGAGCTGCGAACTTACAAACTCCTTAGATGCCTCCTGGATTTGCTGGAAATAGCTAGCAGTAATTAAGCAACCTTAACATGAAGCAGGGGAAAGGAGAAGAGGTAGCTAAAGATTGCCACTGGAATATATTTGAGCTGGAATATAGAAAAAATAAAACACACAAAAAATCTTTCTGAAGTCTCGAATTCAATTTTTTAAATACCACAAAGTTTTGAAATAAACCTTTCTACAAAAATCTGGACAAAAATAACTTATTTTGGTCCAGGATGTGTCTGAGCATCTGTCATATGGAGATCACTGTGTTCCCTGTTGGATCAGCTCAGAGATCCATCTCATGGGAGGGTCTGCTTGCAGAGATGTCCTGACCAGACACTTTAAAAGCAGCTATGAGAAACTTCTCACAAAAAAATTACTGTTTCACCTGTTTATGGAGAAGATTCCAATTTATTCTTTCTTCCCTCTCTCCCAGTTTTAGTCAGACATCAGTGTGGTGCTCCAAGTTAAAAAGGGATCTGTTTTCTTCCTAAACCGTTCCCTATTTCTTCTGGTACTTTAAGTCTTGATGATTTTGCTCTCCGTAGAGATGACTAAGCCTCTGTTGACTCTTGCTGAGCTTTTCAGCTATGGAGTAGTCTTCAAGAACCAGAAAGGTTTCTCTAGGTTGAGAACGCAGTCACGAATCTGAGAATGATACCTTTGTGAACCAGGTTCAACCCTTTCAGAGGAGAATGTGTGCAGAAGAGCTGGGGTTTTTTTTACAAAAGATGACATTTGTCTCTGCCAAACTTGAATATAGCATGAACTGAACCAACACTGAACCTTAACTGAGGTTTGAAAAAGTTTAAATAACCTTTTTCTACTCAATATTTTCATTGTACCTCAACACTTTCCAGTTCAGGCCCGCATTTGAGAGCGTATATGCCAAAATTATGGAGAATAAAAACAAAAAAAAGAAACTTTAAAAAAACAAAACCACCACCCACAGAAGAAGCCCCTTCTCTCCTGGGCATTCTTGGACCAGCTGGAAGCTGAATATGCTGGCAATTTCTCAGGGAATGAAAATCTACAGATCCAGGAGGTTAAATAAGCACCATCCAGGTTCTTGTTTGTTCAGTTGTTTGCCAAAACCCAGAAAGGAATACAATGGAAGAGTTTATCTTTCCACTTTTTTTCTAGCTGTTTACCTAAATCTAATACCACTAAATTACTCTTGTTCCTGGAGATATGTAATTTTCCTACATATTTAGTAAGGGTGAGCATGGATCTGGCTTGTAAGGAAAGACCCACCTTATGGACTTCGGTTGCTGATAGGGGGAGTATCTTGTCTGACACTCGACTCTGGAGAACAAGTCCTTGCACTGCAGGATTTGCTGATGTAAACATAATCCCTACGACTTGAGTTCTCACGGTTTCCATGTTACCTTCCTACCACACTTGCCTTGCTAAAATCAAAGGTTTGCTCTTGACCATCTGACTGCTAGGACAGAAGACAGTTAGGGATTAGCAATTTAAAATTCACTTAGCAATATCAGGACTGAAAATTTTCATACCTGCAACTAAGATAAAACAACAACATGCAGTTAGGTAGATGAATACAGGCATGACTTAAGTTCTAGTTTCACATTTGTGAAAGCTGGAATGACCATACTGAGTTCCAAAGACAGAGAGAGAGAGATGCACACATGGGCTTTTCTCCAAGTCAAGAGCCCTCACTACAGAATTAGCTCAGATTTTTGTATTTGCACTTGGTTCGTGATCTTACCTGTCTACACAACTGATGCCTCATTCTTGAGCTTGGAGGCCCACTGGAGATGCTGTGTTCAACCCACTGAAGTGCCCCTTTGCAGACCTAGGGAATTGTCTTGACTGAGTTGATTAATCAACAAAACATTGAACAATCAATTCTTTGAAGGGTTACATGTTTTTCATCTTTGCAATCTGCTACATACAGAAAATCTTTGTGCACCCAGGTAAATGTAATCCAGGTTAATCTTTCCATACCTACCAGCTCCCTTACGCCTTTGACGTGTAAGTGGTGTACCAGAAACCGTGTGGATGGTGAGCCACGTCTAGTCTCCTGGAAGCTTTGATTTTGCAGGTGGCTGCCATTACTTCTGGAGAGCTAGACTTTCTTATCTCATCTGTGAATCTGGCACGCAGGCAGTGGGTTCATCAGCTCCACACTAAATCCAAAGAAAATTCAGTGCTAGGAGGAGATGGAAATCCCATTTGTGAAGGGTATAGCAAACAAGGCAATACCTTCTTCTGCCAGGCACAAGCAGGACAGCACCTTGGCAGCGACAACCCACCCCACACTTGTCTCTGAGAGCACCAATTTCATGGCCCCTTGGACAGTACTGGGCCAAGCGCTGTCCAGCGTGTTGCTACCTTTCACTCCTCAAAGACATCCCTGCTCCTCCAGAAGTGGTGCTGGAGGCAAAAGGCCATTCTATTCCCCACGTCTGACCACTTTCTAGTTTGCATTTCTTTTCCTTCTTATGGTCTTTTTTCTTAATATGGTTCCTCTCGTTGTTTTCCACGCGTGTTTGTCCTCGCCATGAGGAAGAGCACCGCCTCTTTCTTACCCTGAAATGCAAGCAAATTGGACAGTCTGTTCCACAGAAAGCCCCGGGGGGCAGCGGGACATTATTTTAGTATTGTTTACACTTCTGATCATCAGGCCCAGCAAACGCCCACAGGCTGGAAACCCATCCTAATTGTTGTGAATTGTTTTGGGTTTTTCCCCTGGTGGAAAAAAATCTGTTAGTTATTAATCATCACCAAAACCTTGGTTTTCAGCAGTGCTGAGATGTCTATATTGCATCCAGGGAGTGACAGACATTGCGAGAGGAGGCTGTATCATGGGGATGCAACCGAGAACCTGGCTCCAAGAGCTATTTAAGTACCTCAGCTCCTTAAAGTGCCCTGCCACGATGTTCTCAATAGATAAAGTCGCTTTTGGTCATAATGGTCCCAAAGGGAATATTTTCTTCAAATGTTCCCACCCTCCAGAAAATTCTGAATTAGCTTCTCCTCATCCTTCCAAAATCCAGTAAAACAAAGGCATTATTTATAATGTAATACAAACTGGAGACCAAATAATAAAGCATTAATCTAGCCATTTATGCTCTCAGATTCTGTCATCTTTTCTCATGCATTCTCATCTATCCATTTATTTATTTAACCACCCTTTCCCGTACACACATTATCAGTTATCACTGTATATTTGTCAGTCCAGGTCTACACATGCATGCAAACACAAACACCAGTCTTTGGAACAACAACAGACCTGATTTGATTCAATGCCATCCATCCCCACTCCAAAATACTCAAAAATGCAGAAAACACTTAAAGTCATCATACATAGAAAGAACTGCCTAGGTTGCCTTCCTATAGCATATATGGAAAAGTAGAAGGATGTGGGACCTACTGTTGGTTCAAATGCATCTCTGAGCTCCTGTTTGGAGCTACTGCAGAAGAAGCTGTTCTTCAGAAGGAGCTGCAAAAATAGTCTGCTC
>Ga0181612_110004_pt1 | contig 10636 bp, 5 predicted proteins | sample HoacroProtozoa21_FD_119630 | JGI IMG/M metagenome (GOLD analysis project Ga0181612, IMG submission 119630) | Hoatzin crop microbial communities from Cojedes, Venezuel. Combined Assembly of Gp0051906, Gp0051904, Gp0051908
GCTGCAAGCGCACATTGCTGGCTCATACCAGCAACCTTAACAATGGATAATAGTGACAGTGAAATTCCCTGAGAGGCCATTACTAGATTCTTGAGACCTACTGGAAGATGCTCAGTCACCCATGCAACCATCAAACTAGGAGGACAACTCAGCTCATCTAGCAAAGTCACATGGCACAAACGTGGTAAGACATGCAGTAGGGCCTAGCAGGGAGCCTTCAGCTTTTGAAGTGCTGCTGAAAAGCCAAGTTAATCTTATCTGTTCACAGCTAGATATGCCTTGTCTCACATGGAGTTTCTCATCCTTTTCTTTGGAGTGTATTAGGAAGGCCTTAGAAATGGTCTTTGAAAAGTGCCCGGGATGTGGTGACTATCTCCAAGGGAGTATCTCAGATTCAATGACTCAGATGAATTCACCTGTTTTTCTTCTCTTTTCTGGGAAAAAAATGAAAGATAAAAAAAAAGTAAGGAAAAGTATTCTGAAAACCCCAAATAAAATGTCTCTGAAAGACAGTGTAGAAGTATGGAAAAGGAAATAAGAACACACCAACGCTGAAGCTGGATACAAAACCAGTCAAAGGGAGTCAGAAGGGCCTGTCTCTCTATGCTAGCAGAGCAGAAAGGGCTGACAGTGGGGCAGATGGTCCTTGCAGGGCAACACCACTGACAAGGAAGAAACGTAATTACTTCTCAATGTTTATTACAGACCTCGTCTTCTTTCCTCCTAGGTATGTCAACATCGCAAAATGACGAGGGGAATTACTGGAAGCTGAAATGTTTTATTAAGATATTTCACTCATCTTAATACACTCTGGTTTTTAGAAGCAAAAGAATGGCTCTGGCCAAAGTTTTCTCTTTCGCACATAGAAGTGCACTGGCATTCACAAGCGTAAGGTTCATTTGCATGGGTTAGGTGGCTACTTTCATGCTCCTGGTGATTAAATCTTAGCTGTAAAACCCCTACCATTATAGTACTCTATAGCTTGTGATTGCATCCAGGAGCGCGTGTCAAGAGCAGTCTCAGGCATGTCCATGTACTTTTCATCCTTTTATTGATTCCTTTGCACCTAAAAAGTCACAGCTGCTTCCATTTCAGGAGATGTACTATAGTTCTTCTTTTAAAACAGTATGACACAGTTCAGTAGCTGGAATGTGCTGCAGAGCTAGGACTGCTAGATAGCTTGTTTTTAATTTTCTCCACAGGAAAGAGTAATGTGTAACTGCTCAGCAGAGTAACTGTCACAAAGAAAGAGGATAGAATAAAAGGCATATTTTGGCTCATGTCAAGATAAAACTGAACCAAAAAAAAAAAAATCTTTCTCGCAGTTCTGTCTTTATAACTCTGAAACTGAATTTATATCAAGATTTCTGGTTCAAATGAGAAATCAGCCTCAGACACTCATTGGAGACATTGAGACAATTCAAACTTTCCAAGACTTCCAGTGTGCTGGCTTCTAGTTATTTTGATTCAAACAGACCTCTAATTAATAGTGTAAAAAAATTCTGTAAAAAAACCACTATCAGCAGAGAGTGCTGATGCAAGCATAGGGAAGAACACTTAATTGGGGACAAACTTCATTATACTTTTACATTTTGCAGACTGCCTTTCACAAATACCTGGGTAGCAATCTTAGCACTCGCGGACAATGGCTAGGGGGGCACTCTGAAGCAACAGGAATTTGACCTCACTGCTTTTATTTGCTAAAAATGTTTGACAACTGCTTTTAGATATTCCAATGCTGCTAGCATTGGAAGTAGTGATTTCTTTTTAATTAAAATCTCCTAAAAACTGATGTGACAGGGTTCTCTGCAATAAAAAAAAAAAAAGAACTGGCCAATTAATTAACTAAACTAGAAGGTCAGTTTTAAAATCCTGCTGCAGACTAATTAAATCCTAGACACTGACATCTTTGGCTAAAAATTGCAACCATAGTAATTAGTGTTGCAGGAAATTTCCATATGCCATTGTGCCAAATGAATGAGAGTATTTCATAATTGTTCCTGCAGGACTTCTTACAAATAGCTGGGAGGGACATGGTCCTGCTGCAGGAAATATGCAAAGGCATCATAGTACTTTCATTCCAGTAAGAGTGGTTCCCTAGGTCAGTTGTGTGAAGCAGGGAGAAGTCTGACAAATGTTAGAAATATTATAAATTATTATTATAGCAGTGTCTCCTTCTTGTTGCCTAATACTGTTATAAATATTGCTATCTAAAGAAACAACCACTGCTTAAATAAATAGGGCAAGCCATTAGTCAAAAGGCTGTCGATAAATGCATGCTGAATATGCAATTAAAAATCACCATAGCGAACAATTTTATATGATAAAACAAACGGTGCTGCTAATTATTTTATTTGCATAGATTTGTGTTAACTGTGCAAAGTTGGGGTTTTTTTTTTAATCATTAAATTTTTCAGAACTTCCAAGGATTTGTTAAATGTCAGGCAGTAAAATTAAAATGTCAGCATATGACATAAGGGTCAAGTAGACTTACTAAACCTGAACTGCATCATTCCACATTTATTTCCAGATTTTCTTTTTCTGCTGGAAAATGTGGTAAAAACATGAAGTGTTTTTTGTACAGCCCATGTGCCTTTTGGATACAATAGACTGAGGGAGTTATTCAGACCTTTCTTTTTTCAGAACTCTGTGCAAACTTCGCTCAAAGGGAAAAAGACTGCTCCTATCTTGAGAGGCACTGATATAAGATGATGATTTGGGTAGCTTTTTCCTTAATAAATCTGCCTCTTCAAAGAAAATTAAAATGTCAGAATAAGAAAATGACCAATTTACCCAATAATTAAAATGAGTAAAAGATAAATGACTGTTTCAGATGAGAAGAAAAAAGAGATAGTGTTGCTGTGCTGAGGGACCAGCCTGAAGGACTGGGCAGCCTGGGCTCACAGACTTTGCATGTGTGCCTGAAATGGTGCTCTCTGATGGGCCAGCTTCACCCTCTTGTTACAGGGCAGTGCTCGTTCCCATTACATCCCTATTTTATTCTGCACAAATGTGTCATGATTAGCTCTTGGAAAAATAGTTGACAGTCTCCTCTGTGGTCAGCTAAACTGCAGAATGCTCAGCAGTGCCACACCATATGAGCGGGGAGAGAAACTTTCAGAGGTCTCCAAGCCCTGCTGGCCTAATGTCCTCAAGTCTCTGCAGTTAGTCTGTAGTTTCTTCTTTCAAAGACTAATGTGATGGTCTGTGACTGACTGCAGCAATCAAAGAGCATTCAGGTGCATGTAGAGAACAATTTTCAGGTTGATGTGTTCTTTCAGGTGAACTCATACAGTAAAATGACATTTCATACTTCTCTTAGGAAATTTCAGTATTTTTTATTTTATTGCAAGTGAAGAATATATGTCTTTCAAGCTATTGTTTCAGGCTCTATGCAAACTTAAGTCCTTTCATGGTAAAACTCAGAGTGAGACTGAATAGCCGGGGGATATAATCTGGGGTCATAATGGCAGAACTTCAGGCACATGCAGTCTTATAAAATTGGCCACCTGTAAAGTGACCAGACGACAAGGGTGTTCCAGCTCCTGGGTGCCCCAAATTTTGCACAGGATCTTGAAATTTTGGGAGATTCACACAAGGCCCTCTCCACAGGGTTGTCCAGTCCATAGTCTAGGAGCTACGCTAACAATCCTCCTATCCATCCAATATCCACTGCACCTCAGAGTGGTTTGGCTTTGGGGATGCTCCTCCTAAAGTGATGGGCTTCCTTCTCCTTGCAGAAATGTAGTTTGGGGTAAAAAAGGTGTGTTCCAATGCTAATAACTCCACAAACATACATCTGAATAGAAATAAAGACACTTGTTTGGGCCCCTCCTGCACAGTGTGACAAGCCCGGGTAGATTTTATAATGGTACCTGTTTTTGCTGGGTGCCTCAGCATTGGTTTTCCTTCAGGGGAACATATTTCAGCAAAGACCTCCCTCACCACCCAAGAGACACATGTCCATCACGTCCCCTGCTAGGTCAGTGGGACATCATCCTTCTACAAAGGAAAGGAAACACTAAGCTGTAAGGAAATTTCAAGTGCTTTGCCCTTGTGGAACTTAAATGAGCTGCTGATCACAATAAATCATGCAGTTTCCCAGTAAGGGCATGTTTTTTGTTTTACATTGGCAAGTTAACAGCTTTGTCCTGTTTTATAAATAACCCACCAAGCTTTTTGAATGCTCAGGAGGCTTTTTGAATGCTCAGCAGGGGGGCCTAAGCTTTCCCTGTTCTTATGCCCCAGAGCCAGAGTCCTGCATTTCTGCAATCATTTCAGCTGCAGGACAAAATCTCAATTAAAAAGGGACCTGAAATCTGTAGGGGCACAGGAGTCCTGTATTCAGGACCAAATTTGTGATAACAGGTATTTGTCCAGTGGCAAATGTTTCTGTTAACTTGTTTTAGCTGTCTGTGTAGACATCGTCACTGGAATGCATTTGTGTCAGCCATTTAGAAGTATTTGATTAGGGCACAGAGCAGGAAATTTTTTTATAGATCTGCTGTACAACACTAGGATAGGTACCTCACATTTCTGGGGTTTATTTCCTCTACCCTAGATGGCAATACTGATGCTAAGCCCTAAATGGCAATACTGATGCTAAGCCATCTCTGCATCATACAAAATATGTGTATGGTGAGGGTACCCACACTGTTTTTACAGGCTCTGACGTTTGGGAGGAGAAGAGGAGAAGACCATGGGAGGGCTTTGTCATGCACAGTTTGTGCTGCTGCAGCCTTTCAGAGCACCACAGTATATTTTCACAAATGACCCATTTGTATAAAGCTGTCTGAAAACATTTTCAGCAGAAGTATATATTTAACGCAGGCATGGTGGTATAGTCTCTGGATTTGGAATGCATATTTAAAATAGAAACAGCCTTTCAGTATCTTCAGGATAGCAGCAGGATGCTGGATAATTTACGTTGTGCCTCATGCAGGCAGGTATATAATCCAGCATCCTAAAGCTGCGCATGCCACACACTGAGTACTAAGAAGTTACTTCTGCTTGTAGCATGTTTGAGAGGAGAGGAGAGGCTGGTAAACTCACCAAGCAACAGCACTTTTCTCGAGACAAGAGTTCATCCTCTCTAAAGGCTTTGGAGCAGATGAAGCTGAGCTAATCATCAAGAAACCCTTTAATCTCTATCATTACTTCCGTTTTCATGTTAGACATTGTGACAGCTTTTCCTTGCCGTCAGGAGGGGAAAGCAGTGGTTGGTGCTCTCTGGCGAGACTGGAGCCATTTATGGCAGGCTGAGCTTTCCCAAGTTAGTATTCAGGAGTCATATGCAGGCAGTGAATGGAGAGACGATCTCAAAAAGGTGTTGAGAAGGGCCTGGCAAAATGCAGGGACTTATGTTGCGTTCCTCTCGGCTGATAGTCAAACAAAGGTAGAGCCAGCCATTACGAAAATGTGTTAGTTTGTGGAGAAATACAAAAATAAGCTGGCTACTTCGGGCACTAACTATTACAGGCAGAGAAATAGTACAATAAATCACTGAAATGAAGAAATGTGGCAAGAGGCACTGAAAACTGAGAGATGTTTTGTCACTAAATTGCAGCATTAATAGTGCTTTGAAGCTTCACATTTAAATTGCCTATTTCTGACACTCAAAATGCACATTAGGAAAATGATGCTTATTTTATAGTTACTCATTAAAAGGAAGAGGATAAATAAGATGGAGATTTAAACTATAAATCTCTTTCATAATGAACAACCAATAAGAAAACATGGAGCAGACAAATAAATGGATAGTGAAAGAATGATTTTTAAAATGCTTTTGTAATCTGGAGTATAAATGAGAAACTGTCTCATCTGATCTAGGATGAGTCATTTTTAGAAGATCTGAGTATGATCTGGAATGCGAGAGATATTCATATGTTACTCGATAATGAAGAAGAACTAGAAATAATAGAAAAGGTTATTTCTTTTCCTTTGCAATAATTCAGGCATTGTGCGAATATACTATTTATCTCTTCTTTACATGATTGCAGTTCTACATGTATTTCCCCACCTACAGATACATCATCTTTCCCCAACTAACAAGGCATAACTTCAGATTACCTCGTGTAGCCTGTATGACAAATTCAAGGAAAGAATCAGAAGAAGCTTACGCATCACCTTGGCATTTAGTCTTACTGGAAAGGTCTTTCATGATCACCTGTGTAACTTTTCAGCACTTGTTAATGGCTGCTCAGTAGCCTGCTGCTGATCGACTATTTGCATAGCATCTGCATTTATCTAATCTTTATATTTTAAAGACTGCAAAGTTACAGCTCATTTGCAGTGCTTCAGGATTTGAGTATTAAACAAAAACACAAATACAGCAGTAAGCCCTTAATGAGATGTATCCAGCTCATTTTTTTCAGCATTAACTCCATTCTTTATCTTGTTTGAGCATCCACAGTATAAACTATTCATCAGTTCCAAAACTTCATTTTGTTATACCATCAGCTGCTGCCACATATTTTACAAGTTTAAATTCTAATTTTATCCACAATAAGAATAATAATGATGGTTAAAATTGGCATTTATTGTCCAAAGGAAAATAGCTCAAATACTGTAACAGACCATCTTCTCTTCTGCACCTTGCGGAGTTACCAAGCCAAAATGCAATGATATACACTTCTGGCTTGGTGATAGTTGACTGCTACTTTGCACTGACTTCAAATATGATAAAGTCACAAGGTAAGGGAGATGCTAGTTCCACACACTTGTGGCCATAAAAGGAGGTCTGCTTGTGGCAATTCAGATGCCCTGAGATAAACTCCTATCTTTGGAAGTGTCTGAGCGTACACCGCATTTTAGCTCCTAATTTTAATCTTCTGAAGCAAATAGTATAAAACAAACTTTTGCCACCGAGAAAAGGAAACACAATTCTCTGCTTAATGCCACAGTATGGACAAAACCCTCAGGTCTGGGCCACTGGACTGCTTGTGATGAAATCTGTGTCTCACCCTTGGAGCTCTGCTTAGCTTCCAGGTGTGTGGCAGCCCTTCCACAGAGCCCTAGGAGACCTCTTTCACCTCCCTCAATTTTGGGCTGGATTGCCAGGAGTAAAGAGAAGGGATGAAAGCGAGTGTGGTGTCTTCTCTCTTCAGTAGCAATGTTTATTTTTTGTCTCTCCTAAAATGTTAGCTGTCCTGGAAAGAAGAGTCTGCAGTTCTGGTCACACATAAACATGACTTCTCAATACCATTAGGGGTCACATCCTTTCTCCAGCACTGCCAACAGCACCCATCTTTTTTATCCCCTTGAGAGCTGTGTGAGAGACATGGGACCCATAAAGTAGTTTGCTGCCACTGCTGCAGAGTCGCCCGTGCCCAGAAGGATGATGACGAGTCTTTCATGTCTGGCTTTCTCAGCATTTCCTCTGTGATGATGTGGTCTGCAACAAGGGTCATCAATATCTGCACCAGCTTTGGGAGATCAGGTCTGTCTCTGGTCATATTGATGGTCGTTATTCTGCTGCTTCCCCCCCCCTCCAAATCAAAAATAAAAAACAAACTTCAGAGCCAAAAATTACCTGAGTGTTTCACAAATGCTTGTATTGCAGCAATGACAGCAATTAAGCTTCCACACCCAAGTCAGCTCCACTGTGATCTACAGAAACCCTTATTTTTTCCTGGAAACTGTGCCTACATTTATTAGAGTTCAGTTTTATCTTTAATTTTTTAAAAACTCCATCCCCATTCCTCCTGTTCCCTTTATGTTTTGTGCTTTAATCCGCGGGTTTGTACATGCTGCAGTTTTCATGAACAGGCTAACATGGTGTGGGGTGCATATTGCTCTGCATGCCTCATACCAAATTTCTGTTCACATTCATTACAAGCAAAGGCTATCAGGCTGCATAGGTTTTTCTTGCAATTTTAAAACATGTTCATATCAGTTAAGGAGTTTTATGCCCAGGTTGGCTTTTATTGTCAATGGGTTTATTTGGGCAACAGAGGCCAAAACTTTGTCACTGTGACAACTTTTATACCATCTTTGTGTCTTGCTTGCAAAAGAACAATGTTTTGCAATATCCAGTTGTTGGTCTTAAAATCTTCATGACAAAGACTTCATTAACTGTAAAGCTGATAATATATATGGTAATATAATCATACGATAAATATTATAACATAAGTAATACAATAAAGATGGTAATATAATACAATCCTGGGGTTTTTAATCTTTTATATTTTCTTTGGATGCTACAATGTTTCTGAATTTTCACAGTGGAAAATTTTATAAGTGCCTTGTCTTTATTGTTAGTTCATTTGCACTAAAGAATTGTCAGCTTCACAAACTTCTTTGTAGCTCCCAGTGGAACTAGTGCAATTATAAAGTTGTGCCAATTTGGCTTCTTAGCAGAAGGTATCTACTGGAAGAAAACAAATCTCTACATTAGATTCCATCATGAACAAACAAATCGTTTTAATTGGCTGCGTAATGAGATGGCCTTTTGTAAAGTACATACTTGGAAAGTTCACTGTTAAAGTGGATCTCAAGTTCTGCACAGGATGAGTGTTGCAGCAAAACTAATTGTATGAAGTACAGCATGGGTATGTTTCGCTTTGAAATGTAGATTATTCATGTATTTCTTTTTGTTATCTGTTTAGCTAATTTTAATAATTTAACAGGCTCTGAAATCCCACGGTTTTACAACCTTATGTACTAGATTTTTCTTTATTCAAGAGAAAATAGCAGTGTTATAATGCAGTTATAGGTCAGCTTGATTTTAAAAGGTTGTTATATTTCACTGTTTCTTTAAACTTCATTGTTTTTAAACAGGCAACTTCAGAGTTTCTAAGACATTATGCTTAGACTGCTCAATTCCACTTCAACCTTTTCATTCTGTAGATGACTTTACTAATTGTGCAAACCAATACCTTTCTGGTAGTGGAGCAGGGGCAGCTCTCACCTTTGAGCTTATGGAATCCATCCCCACAATAACTTCGTAACACTTTGTAAAATCTTTCCTACTCCCTTGCTTGTGGTGAGCATGGCTGGTGCCCGTGCCAGCAGCCAGCCCACAACACGACACAGCAGACGTAGCAGCACACCCACAGTGGCAAATTCCCCGTCTATCCCCAAGCTCACAGATGTGGGTATGTGCAGCTTGGGCTGAGTGAAAGGCTTTTAAGATATAATTAGAAGGTCCCAAAACCCTGTCTGTCCCATGATTTTTTTGGTGAGGTAAGTGGTAAGAATTTCTTGTATAACTGAGTGCTTTAGCTGTCCTTTTCATGGCGAAGCTGAACAAAGTAGATTAGCTTTGTGTTGGAAAACAAGTTCAATAAATGCATTTCAGAGCTCTTGTGCATTTGTGTGCCTGTGTGGTAGGTAGCCCTTCTTGGGGACTTTCTTGGCTGTCCCCAAGCCCATAGAGATAAGCCTGTGGCAACTTGTCCGGAGCTTGAAAAGAGGTCACAGAGGAAAGTTAAAAGGGTCTTTACAGGACATGAAGGAACACTTGGTCTGTTTTCCAAAGTCTAATCACTAGATATTTTTGCCTTGTGATGGTTATCTTCCTACTGAAAAACTTTACTGTTGTTTTGTACAAACTTGCTTCCTGAAACTTTGATTGTGTAAAGCATAGGCACACACTCACACACATCTATGACTGTTGAGATCCCCACCAGCTAAAAGGTACCAGCACCAGCACTATGGTGGATAAGCATGGTCTCAGAAGACAGGACAACAAAATATTTCTGAAGTAAAGGCTTAGAAATATCTAAATAATAAAAATGTGTCAAGGGAATTAAAAATGGAGTCATACTTTAATGCAAGTACTTCCATCCAGATTTTAAAACATTTGCATAAGATATCTTAAGTTATCACATTTCTCTTTCCATTATGAACAATGTATGAGAAATTTTTAAAATTCTGCTTTGCTATATATTTTTGGCTACTTTTCTATACTCACTTTAAATACTTAGATGGTATTTTCTCTGTTTGGGCTTTTTTGCCTTCTTAAGGAGGTGCTGTAGAACATAAAAGCAGAAAGTGGGAAAGCCATATCTGAAAACAAAGTCTTTAAGGTAGAGATATCAGTGAAGTCCTGATCCATTGAGACACTTGAACACATAGAGCTGGAAGAACCTGAACAGTCCCATTAACACCAGAGAGAATATGTGTGTACTTAAAGCTTAGTTTGAAGCTTTTCTGGTTTAGAAGCACATGGTGATCAGGTTTTCAGCTGTAGCCTAAGTTGATGTCAACAACAAATTGTTATTTTTCTGTGGACATTTCAGAATGTCAGAAATCGGATTGCTTGCTTTGCACTGTTGTGGGAATTGGCATGCAAAAAAAAACCCCACTACCGCAATCTGCATTAGTTAGCATCTTTTTAGTAGAAAAGTCAAAGATTAGATGGGCAATAGAAATGAACAACTTTTAAGCCTTCATAATTGCTCCAGGTCAGCTGGCAGCACACTGCTGGGTTGGTCTGGCTGCTGCTTTTGCTGTATTTGGCTCATATCTTTGGTGCATATGTTCTGTGGGGAGTAAAAAAAAAAGCAGCTAAGAGTTTTCATCACAGTGTCTCTCAAATGCACTGTGTTCACCAACATTAAATATGTCTCCATTTTATTTCAAAAGTACCTGTTCCTGTGGTAACTAAATGCAATACCCATCGTCATACTTAGCA
>Ga0181612_127916_pt1 | contig 10636 bp, 7 predicted proteins | sample HoacroProtozoa21_FD_119630 | JGI IMG/M metagenome (GOLD analysis project Ga0181612, IMG submission 119630) | Hoatzin crop microbial communities from Cojedes, Venezuel. Combined Assembly of Gp0051906, Gp0051904, Gp0051908
CAGAGTTATTCTGATTTCAAATCAGATCACAGCCTGGTACATGTGTGGCCCAACAAGCAGTTGAGTTGGCTGGCGACAAAGGAAACAGGGTGAAAAGAACTCCTACAATGGCATTGTGGTCCAGGAAAAAGCAAACGAAATCACGTCCTTGGCCTCTTCAGTGGTGGCCTCATTTTTTTAAATATCTGAACGAGCATATAGACATATACTGAGATGTTCTTTAATTAACCAAAGTTCTACAGCCAGAACATTACTCTGCCTGCAAAACAGCCACAATCAGCTGCACTGTGTCACATTCATACCAACATCAAACATATGCTAGGAAGATCATTCAGACATGTGTGAGTCACTCTATTCCCTTTGCTGACAGGACTTTTTTCCCAGGTTTTGAGGGGATTTATTTTCCATCTTTTCTTTATTCACCTTTCTGTGGATATGCCAAAGAAAATCTGGCAAAGCAGACAAGTATGACTACCCTTCCTTAAAGGTTTATATTTGAGCCTACTGTACTCACCCACAGTGTAAGTTTTATGATTTTACTTTTATTTTTAGTAACACCTGAAGTGGAGCTAAGTCTTCATGAGACATTCGTCCCATTGTCTCCCATTATTTCAATGAGACATTGAAATTTATCTCTTTCCACATTATACATAAGGACTGTGCTAGTGGCTTCTTGCTTAACCACTCCTCTTTTAATAATCCCGTATTTGTCTCTTCTTTAGCATGATTTCCTTAAAAAAGAGGTAGGACTGTACTCTCATGATCCTTTTCTGTGAGCTGTGATGCAAAGTACAGTTCAATTTCTCTGCAAAGCCCTCTTTCTTCAGAACGGTTTCCTATATTCTTTGATAATTGTAATAAAATACATATGCAAGTGTACTAATATCCTCACAAGCATCTTTTGTTTCACACATGAAAAACTTATTTTCCCATATTTTAGTATCTTTAGCTATATATGAAATCTTTATTGACATTCTTTATGGGTTTTCATGAAAGAGGTAAGGTACTTAACTGAATGAGACAGATGCAATGGCTGTGATTGCACCCAACTGCATAACAATCCACTGTTTTAAGCACACACAGTGCTTTCTTTTATGTATTTATTTACTGTTCTCGAGTCAGCTTAGGTTATCTGCATCTCTTGGGCAGATGTTAGAAACTTAGTAAGAGTAGTAAGTTCAGAAAAATATAGGAGAAAAGAAAATTTGGCTCTACAATCCTTTGTGGTAATCAGGATTATTAACAAGGAGGGACAGCATCTCACATCTAGGCCTTGAGGCCAAGAGAATTTTTACTTGTATTTAGTAGTTCTTGAATAGAAAATGCATAAACTGTTCTTGACTTTTGAAGACAATGGATTGGATAATTTGTAAAGGATTGTAAATAACATACTTGATGTTGGGAATTAATAAAAGGAAATTAAATTTCTTTAACTGTTTAACCTAACTCTGAAGATGCTGTCAGTTGTGGGGTGGAGTTTGTCTTACCTAAATGTACCCAACTGCTGTATAGATAAGCCCACAAGGGAACCAGTAATTCTGCACTGCTTTTATAGTGGCTGGAAAGGAACAGCTAGTTAAGACACAGTTTATTCAGCCTAGTCTAGGACAAGATGAATGAAGGCTTCACTACGTTTACTTCTGGCCAGTTGCTGAAAAGATAGCCCCCCGTCACCAGCTCAGTGGGATCCCTCTAAGACTAAGCTGTCCACGTTGGTCAGGTGAATCCAAGAGGATTCACTCCTTTCCCCTCTTTCATCACCTGAAATCCACAGGTAAGTACTAAACAGAAATGTTACCACTCTTCTTTTCTCACTGAAAATTGCAAATTTATTTCTGAAAATGCCTTTTCCTCCTCTTTCTTACACCTGTGCTAGTGTCATGTGCTTTTTCTCTTTAGAAAAACAATTGTGGTAGAGTAACAGTACTATATTCCCCAGGGGTGGTCCAAACTTTTTTTCCACATCTCAAATAATTCCTGTGTAGATAATTGATCAAAATCTTAAGGAAACTTAAAGTATTTCTGTGTGAAGTTGTTTCCTTTCTACACTGTAGTTCATAAACTTTCTATGAAAATTGGCTTCAGCTACACTCTGCTACAGTGCAAGGCACTCTCAGTTACCTCTCAGAGAATGCTGAATCCTGACACACATCTACAGGAGGAATTTGGAAATACTAGCGAGGTTCAAATCCTGCTGCAGTGGCTATTCTTATCCAGGTTCATTAGAGAGTTGATGAGATGAGAATAAAAACCGTCCAATGACCTGCTTTTTATAAGAAACGTATGACCATGTAGCATATCACATCTTGATACTGCTATGATTTTTGTAACCAATGAAAAGGAAAGTTTGTAATTGAAAGAAAACCAAAATCTTGCACTATGTTTTTATATGACTGTTTTTTTGTGAAGGGAAACATCTTATCTGTGCTGGGCATAATAATTAAGACTGGGCTTCTGAGTTTTATTTCCCAGCTTTGCCTCTAATACACTTGGAAAGTGATTTTTGTCTTGGGGAATGTATGAAATGGAATTACTGCTTATATGTTGAATGTGCTATGAGAATAAAATTATGCCTATATTGCTATGGTATTTTCGGAGAACTCTGTATATGTGAAATCTTCTACTCCAGTATTAAAACTGTAATAACAGAAAAAACACTGACGTGCTTCCAAGCTAGTGGTACCTAAATGCAGTACTCCTAAAAGGGATTCAGTCTGCATAGTGATTTTGCTCTATGAATATAAAGAACTAAAATCTGAACATTTTCAGTTCGACTGTGTTTTCAAGAGAAAGTGACATAGGCACTCTTCAAATCTGTAATGCATATTTTAACAAGCAAAATACTGCTGTGTTGATGAGGCCAGTAATACTGGAAACTCAGCTAATTTTAAAATACTTCTATATAATTATTTTCAGACTGTAGAAAAAATACACCATCAAAATTTTGGCGAAGACATTCAGCAGACAAATGCATGCGTTTGCAGATACTGTCTACCCACCTCTCACAGTTATTTTAACAACATTAAACCTAGCACAAATAACAGAACACACTATTTCTTTGCCTAGCTTCTCTGGAGAAAAAGAAAAGAAAAAACAAAAGAGAAATAGAAAAGAAGAACAGTGAAAGACAAAAGCAAACCTACCTCCTCCTTGAAAACCCATTTCCCTGTGGCAGTTACAGTGATGGGACACAGAAATGAAGGAAGACGCGAATTTTCCTTGGTGGCATATTTTTGTGTGCTTTGACAATGTGGTTTCATTATTAAGTTCTCCTGAACTGCTCATGTAACAGGGTGTAAAAATCCCGCCTACATCTTACTCATTTCCCTTACCCTATACTTCTGTAACATAGAAAGGAAAAGCGTGGTTACAGCCGTTGTTTTTCTACAGGGAGACAAATAGGTCAGACTAGAAGGACATACTCTTTATCACTCACTTCATTCACGTAATTTTCACTCAATTCTGTCACACATTTTCCATATAGGCATTTGTACAGGGCACAGCCTCAAAGGTAGGTGAATATTTATGAGTCTATCTTCTGGCTCAGGTATGGCTCAGGTACCACTGTTTCAAGCTGTGCCACTGTTTTCTGCTTATTGCTTAGGGTCACTGCCCTGCACAGGAGAATAAGCCTGGTGCTCTGGACTTCGTAGCAGCTGTCCCCAGCTTTGCACTAGCCAGCCTTATTTCCTGTAGATGAGTGATGAACCAATGTCACCATCCTCCACAACTTTTCCGCTTGACACGTACACATTTTTCTGGGCTTGGTGAATTCAATGCACAGACCAGGAAAAGTTTCTTCACACATGCAAATGCCCTGGGTGTACCAAATCAGCACTCTGTCACTTGTCTGTGCTCATGCCCTGATCCCGGGGAGGTGTGCAGTCCCCCATGCCCTCTACCTGCAGTCTGAGCCTCCTCTTTCCAACCGTATTCAGCAATGTGAGCACACACAGTGTGGTGCTAACGCCTTGTGCGCTGCCCCGGCATGGGATGCACAGCTGCCGGTGTCAGCAGGCTCCGAAATCAGCAAGCCCAAGCCTTTTTTGCCATCTTGACTGCTTCTGACATTGGAGTGTGCCTGGGTCCTGAAAGATGTTTGTCCAGCAAAGCCACTTTCTGTGAACTGAGAAATATAACGCCTGACTTTTCATGTATCCGTAGCGCAGTCTGATTACAGATGTCCCGGCCTTTCTCACCTTTAATTTGTTTGAACAGGAAAATTAAGCTATTAAACTAAACAACAGCATTTAAATCTGATGAGTTGTAATATTCACTGAGTGTACCAGTCTTATTATACTTATCTGTTATATCTCACTGGAGGAGTGGTAAATCAGATCAGATCTGTCCTGCTTCTGTTTGCCTATAACTTGCACAGTTTCATTCCCATCAACCTCTGTTCTTGATGCTCTTCTGGGCAGAGAAGTAATTGGGGGGGTTCTTCAGATGATGTTTCCTCTTCTTCAGATCTCAATTCCTCAATTTTATTCATAGAGTAGACACCAGGGCACTAGCACGTCCCCTCCTAAGACACTTTATTTCAGGAGCTGCAGAAGTAAGACCTTTTGTTCTCTTTCTCACTTTCTATTGTAGACATTTCTATAAAGTTGGAGTGAATTATGGTTTTGGGATAGATTTGTATCAGTGAACCTGAAATCTCATTTTATGTAAGGTGTGTGCAACCTGCCCAGCAAGATGACAATAATGCTGTGTAGGTTGGAAGCTAAACAACAGATTCGCATATGCATCCGTAAGGTGCACAGAATGAAACCGCTCTTCCGTGGAAAGAATGTAGGTATGTAGTCACACATACTTACACAGAAAATACTAGTCGTTGTGTAGTGGACAAATTCTGCAATGCTGTTACTATTTTCTAGTTTAACAAATGAGAATTTCTCAGCATATTTAACAGTGTTAGAGGGATGAATAATACAGGAAAACAAATATGATAGTCCAGTGATTTCTTGGACTTACTTGGTAATGTTCTTTAGTCCATTGGCAGGACTGAGGCTTTCCAAAGTGTCAGTTAATTCTACACTCACTTATAATGAACTATTGACAAAAGATATTGCCGCTGTGTCCTTGTACCTGTTAAGGGCTGATTGCCTTGGACAAAGAAGGAAGTTAAAGAAATGAAAGGATTTAGAAAGGCCAGAACAGAAAAGAGTCCAAATCCCATCAGTTCTACATATAAATTCCTAGACAATCGGGTACTTGGTTTTCAATCTCTAAATGTTCACCAGGAGGAAAAATATGGGACCTGATCCAGAACCATAAGCATCACTAGGTGAACACATGAACCTTCAGGTGAGGCCACTCATGAAAACGGCAGTGTGGAATCATGCAGAATAAAACTAGGGATGTTTTCTTTGTCAGCAGTGACAGAGGAAGAGCTTGTCCTTGTGTTTGTTTCAGACCTTAGTATATTTTTTAGCTTCAAGTGTGGTACCTGGTGAACTTGCACGTGAGTTGCACTCACTATGTCTTCCTTGAAACAATATATGAATTGTTTGCAACTAAAAACCAAAAACCATGACTTAATCTAAGCACATAAGTGAAGCTACCAAAATAGAAAGAAAAGGGCTTTCATGATGAGAGTTCCGGGTAAGCTATAAACTGGCGCATCTTTCAGACAAACTGGCAGGTCTTACGGATAACAAGATTTTCAACAGTGTTACTATTTCACTGTTCTATGGTGTACAGAAAGGTAACCATCAAGTTGTAAAGTGTGTTTTTTACACTATTATGGTCAGGTAGAACAAAAACTAGCTGGTGATCTTGGGACTAGTGCGTATTCTCTGTTTGTCCACCAAGGAAACCTCATTACTTATGATATCTTGCAATGACTAGAGGAAATTTAGTCAAACCAACTCTGCTTCTATAGCACCAGTGGCAAGATGCCTAGCTGCCACTAGATAAGCTGTTACACTTTGTAAGAAAAGTGCTCTCATGACAATCCAGCATGCAAGCTGCTCATGCTCTGTTTACTGATAAGAGAAAGAAAAAGCCCAAGCATCAAATGGAATTCTACTGCTGTGAGGCAAAGAACCAATTTTATTACATTCCTCTTTCGTATCAGCATTTCTGCATCCTGAGCATGTGTGTGTGAATGGCATGCTTTGACAAGTAAGTCCCCAGAATGGCTGCCCTCAAAACCTTTACAAAGGTCCACAGAACAACACTCTTTCTTGATGGTTGCAGCTACTATAGGTACGTTTCATGTTATTAGTGTTTATTCCATAAGCTGAGGAAAAGCTTAGGATACACTTACCTGTGATTTCCACCTTGAGCTCGGCACTCATAATTGGTTGTGCCTGTCTGTCTTTCAGACAACTTCTATAAATGCTGGGCTATTTTCCTGCTTCAGGGGAGAACTAGTTTTCAAGCTCTACTTAGGCTTGCAATTAATTTGCAAATGAAATGGTGGAAATCTCTCCTAGGGAAGATCTCAAGGAGAGAAAAAGCTTTAAAATGTGCTCTTCCATTCTCTGTTGATTGTAAAGTTGCCCAGAGTGGGATAATTTCCCTGCAATAATGAATAGCAGAAAGGTGAAGTTCACTGTAAAGCTGCACTGTAAAGGAGCAGCTTGGTTGGCAAAACAGATCAAAAGGTTTAGAAGAGAAACAGAGAAATAAAGGAAACAGAGTAAATTGTACAATCAGTAGCTACTCTAATGCAGTCACAGAGGAATGAGATTTGACTTAAGTTGCAACTATTTTCCCTTTTCTTTTCTTTCTGGTTAGCTTCCTGTACAATGAACAGAAAATTTATATAGGTGTATGGTGTTCATGCACGTATTGTGGTTAACAACAGATGGCATAACGCAAATTGGGTGAAGGCTGTCATCATCTTCTTCCCTTTCTTCTCTCTTTAGAGAAAATGTTGTGCCTTGTTTATTCTTCATTCTAAAGAGTACCATTTTGCATAAAAAATTCTGCAAGGGACATTTCATTGGAGCCTTGTGATAACAAATGCAAAAAGATATGCAGGATTACTGTGAAAATATAGCAACGGAAAGAAACCGAAGAGAAAAGGAAACAAATGTTCACATTCACTTTCAGAGGTGTGAAGAATTGCAGGCCATTCAGCAGACGCATTTCTGTGAGACTTATTGTGAAGCCCCCAAACAAAACCGGCTCTTCGATTGAGTCTGTGTTTGCCTTCCAGTAAAAGGCTTCCCTTGAGAAACAAATATATTGCCAGCAATGAGGTTGATATGAGAAGGGTTTTACGGTTTAGGTTTTGTTTCTCGTTCAGTGGTGGCTTCATGTTAGAACTGAATGTGATTGCATAAAACATTTCACAGATAAACATACCAAGTCAATGTTGTGATTTCAAATAGAAATCAAGAGACCCTCTTTGAGCCTGAAGGAATGAGCAAACTGCTGAGAAAGCCAAGAGGTGTCAGCAGGAAGACACAGAATTTGCTTAGTTTTCCAAAGATGATGCTGCTTCTTGCTGAAGTCCCTTCAGCAAGATAAACACCTTCCTGAGCTAGTGAGGGGCTGACGCACAGACACGTCAGAGCATATGGAACAATAGTGGCATTGATCTGAGAAGAGCTATGTTATGTGGCTACTTATGGCTCTTAAAAGAATAGTTGCATCAAGCATGCCCATAAAAAACAGGTAAATAGGAGAAGTTCACAATTGCGTCAAAAATTTATTTTGATAAATTGCATTATGGCAATGTCTGGGAGGCTGGGAGATCTTGTGAGTTATAAGGCAATGCATTTATTTGTTACAATTATTGTCTTTATAAAACAGGAAATGGGAGAAAAGAAAAGCTTAGTTGTTCCAATTGCTGCTCTGTAGAGGAATTGAAAGAGTCCTGCTAGAGGATAAAGATAGTGCTGAGACATTTGTGTCTACTAAGTTTCTGTAATTCTTGAAACTGGACCCCACAGATTCTCAGAACAGAATTATTCTTGGAACCCTGAATCCCAGAACTGCAGAAGCTTGGTGGTGATGTAACTGTTATGGTGAATTTGGATACAGGAAACTGGGCTGGTATAAAAGCCTTAGCTTATTGTCAAACAAATTTAATAAATTACAGAATCATAGAATGCTTTGGATTGGAAGGGACCTTTAGAGGTCATCTAGCCCAACCCCCCTGCAATAAGCAGGGACATCTTCAACTTGATCAGGTTGCTCAGAGCCCCATCCAACCTGGCCTTGAATGTTTCCAGGGATGGGACACCTACCACCTCTCTGGGCAACCCATTCCAGCGTTTCACCATCCTCATTGTAAAAAATTTCTTGCTAATGTCCAGTCTAAACCTATCCTCTTTTGTTTTAAATCCATTATCCCTCATCCTATTGCAACAATCTCTTTTAAATTTCCCTTAATTCTGAAAACCTTTCCTATATATTGTAAAAGTTAAAAACTTCAATATTTATACAGAGTAAACTATATGCTATCGATTTCAGTGTAGGCAATTTAACTGAGTGGAATGTATGACTTCATGAAAATTCATTCGGAGTCTCATAATCCGTGTTTGACTTAGATATGGGTGTTTTCACCAAACTAGTCAACTTGAAGATGAAGTTCGCCTTAGCTGCTGTGCAGTCTGAAGGGTGATTTGGTTTGCTTAATGGAAGGGAAGGGAGCTGCATGCCAGAGTCATCTGAAAGCATCCTTTACCAGACCAGCACATTTTACCACAGACTGTTGGGGTTAATCTGTATTCTTCTTAAAACCAGACTAATTGTACAAGCTTCATATGACCAGCTTTGTAACCTTTAATTTAAAATATAAGAATTCAAAGATTTGCATTTAGTCTTCTTTATAGCTAATGCTAAGAAAGACCTTTGCTGTTCTATCCAACAAGAAGTTGATAATCAAGAGAATCTTTCATTCTTTTTTATTTTTGCTTCTCTGGCTTAATATATTTTAAATTTATCACCTTTTGTCTAAAGTATAATAAGAAGAAAGCAAGTGATATTAGCAACCTGGATATGGCTTGGAACTGTTTTTTTCTTTTTTATGATTTTTAATTTTTTTTTTTTAATTCTGCCAACAAATATACACATCTGTGTAGTAGAATTGCCCAAGCCCCAAGCTGGCTTCAGGGCCAGTGATATTTTCTGTAGAACACAAACACTGCCTGCACCTTTGTACACAACTAAGCTATGCTTAAAATCTTACAAGCAGCGTTTATAACCTTCCAAGCAACATGGTAAGAATCTATTATCTGAATTTGGTTCAAATCTTCAAATACGACCAGGTCTCCTCAAACTACAGAATTGTCTGATTTTGTCCAAAACCCTCCTTTTTCTTTATTTGTGGCATATAATGAAAGCTATTTGTTTTTTTTGATGACACCTAAGACTGTATGAAGGAGATTTGTTAAAACCTTTTACGCCTTCTGTTTTGCTCTTTAGAAGAAAAGGGGAAATTGAAGGCAACTGCAGCTGATGATATGATGACCTCACATGGTAAGGGAAGCAGAGAAGCTTGCTAGGTGCAAATTTGTCCATTAACAGTGCGGAGCTACAGACACCTCGCATATGTTTGCATAGGGCTATCTGGTAGGTACACTACATAGCCCTGCCGTGGATATTCCACTACCTGGAAGCTGAAACATAGCTCAGCTCTCCACTATGTGATGGTCCTGACGTTTGTTTTGATTTCAATTTACAAGTAATTTTTTCACCCCATTTCCTTTTCGTGATTTAGCTTGCTTCTCTCTGCTCCTATGCTACCATCGTGTGGCCACTTTGAGAATCTGAGAAAGAAACAGAAAGGACTGATGCTCAGCCTGGAAAGCAGCAAGGTACTGCCTGCGTACAAGGCGAAGGCCGTGCATACCTTTCAGAGAGCTTAATTTTGCTTCTTGATTGCACTCAGTCATCCCTTACTTAGACTCTCTGCTCTTTGCTTTTTGTCTGGTTTATTCTGCTTTAATTCTTACCGCCCAAATACCGACAAAACAAATCCTGGGTGCCAATTATTCTGTAAGCAGCAGCATTGGGCCACTCTGTGCACTAAACTCTAAGACAGAGGTTTCTCTATGCTGAGCATTTCTGCCCATGCACCCCAGACTCAAAGTTTCAAATCATCCCTATATAAACCCTTCTGTAAGGCCTTTGATATGGTCCCTCACAACATTCTTACCTCTGAAATGGAGATGTAGGGATTTGAAAGATGGACTGTTAGATGATGTGGAATTGGCTGGATGGGTGCATCCAAAAACTTACAGTCGCCAATAGCTCAGTGTCTGAACAGAAACCAATAACAAGTGGTGTCCCTTAAGGGTCCATACTGGGACAAGTGTTATTTTACCATCTTCATCAACAGCATAGACACAGGGATTGAGTGCACCCTCAGCAAGTTTGCAGACGACATCAAGCTGAGTGGTGCAGTTGACACACCAGCAGGACAGGATGCCATCCAGAGGGACCCTGACAGGCCTAAGAAGGGTGTCCATGCAAACCACATAAAGTTCAATAACGCCAAGTGGGCCTGGGTTGCAGGCAAGTCATCCTGCACCTGCGTTGGGGCAATCCCCAGTATCAATACAAGCTGGGGGATGAAGGGATTGAGAGAAACCCTGCCGAGAATAACTTGAGGGTAATGGTGAACGAAAAGCTGGAAGTGAGCTGGCAATATGCACTTGCAGCCCAGAAAACCAAC